>OJGU01001110.1_pt1 | contig 11290 bp, 6 predicted proteins | sample 1594741 | NCBI WGS metagenome assembly OJGU01 (sample SAMN05416841, study PRJEB24817) | seawater metagenome | isolation source: Sea water | place: Canada:Atlantic | collected 2013-07 | reverse complement strand
CTGACGAACGAGACGGTCTTCGAACTCACCGAGCGACCCGACCGACTGCTGGTGCATGGCGGCGGCGAAGTCGACGCTGACCTCTCCGGTTCGCACGCCCCAACCGCCAGCCTCGCGGGCCCCATGGGCGACCTTGCCGGCGTGCACGAGGGCTTTGGAGGGAACGCACCCGTGCACCAAACAGTCTCCACCCAGACGCTCCCGCTCGATGATCGCCGTGCGAAGGCCGAGCAACGCGAGCCCACCGGTGGAGACGAGACCGGCCGTGCCGCCCCCGATGGCGACGAAGTCATACGTATCGTCTTTGGGTACGAGGGCCTGGCCGGCGGTACGCACCAGCGCGTCCATCTTGGCGTTGGGATCGGACATCGGCGCTCGTCAGCAGCAGGAACTCGGCTGCTCGCAGCAAGGCTCCGCCGCAACCTTGGCGTCGGCACGCTTGGGGATACCCAGGGCGAACGTCATCCGGGCGTACTCGACGACACCAGCATCGACGAGCGCCGTGGACTGCTCGAGCAACGCACGGGTCGATGCGATATCGAGGTTCATCTCGCCGAGCGCCCCGGCCATCTTTCCCAGTCCCACGACCACCAGTTTGCGCTTGAGCTCGCGGGCCATCGAATACAGACCCTCGCTTTCGTCGACGTAAGCGGTGGCACGCAGACCCGCGTCCAGGAACAGCCGTTGGTAGCCCGGCACCGTCATCGCGTCCTGCAGGCACGCCCAGGGTCCGATCACGCTCGCCAAGGAGGCCGGCAGCGGTGCATTGAGGACCATGTCCGTGATGCCGACCAGCCCGCCGGGTTCGAGGACCCTGGCGATCTCCGCGACGGACTTGGGCTTGTCGGCGAACGTGCTTAGCGCGCATTCGGCCAGGACGACGGTCGCGGTGTTGTCCTCGAGGGGGAGCGACGCCGCGTCGGCTTGCACGGTTTGAATCCGGTCCTCCAATCCTGCCTCCAGCGCCCGCGCGGTGAGGCGGGCCAGATTCTTCTGGCTGAAGTCGATCGCGATCACGGGGTGACCGCGGCGTGCGAGCTCGAGTGCCGTCGTGCCTGTGCCGCATGCGATGTCGACGACGGTGCAGCCCTCGGGCAACTCGAGCCCATCGAGCAATCGCTCGCTCATCGCGGGTCCGCCGGGGTGGAACGAGTCCGCCAGCAGTGTCGCGACCCAGTCCTGCTCGTAGAACGCAGCGCAGCAGGCCGCGCTGTTGTCGGGCGGGTTGTCGGGGTTGATCTCGGTGGTGCTCACGGTTGTCTCCCCTGGTCTGCCATGGGTCGGTTGCGTGCGTTGTATTCGCAGAACGAGACCGGCGTTCCGTCCGTCGCGATGATGTGCACGCAGCACTTGTCGATGCGGTCCTGATCGTAGGTGTACGCGTCCATGAACGGCTTGATCCCGATCGCGAACAGCCCGCCCCAGGTGTCCGCCGTCTCGGATGTGGCGGCCTGCCACTGCGCGATTCGGTCCAGCAGCGCATCCACGGTGTCGTCGTCGAGAGCGTCGAGCGCTCCGCTGGAAAAGGCCCACTGCGCGGCCTCGCGAAGGTCCGTGGCACTGTCGAACGTATCGGTCACCGACGCGATGAGCTCGGCGGTGCCAGCGTCGGCCCAGGTGTCGTAGCGCGGGAAGTAGCGGGAGACCGGGACCATGCCGCTCTCGGTTCTCAGCGCGAGGGCCATCGAGAAGCAGTTCGGGTCACTGCAGGGAATCGGCCCAAAGTCGTCCTGGGTGAACACGCCGTCCGTCTGCTCCACGATGCGTCGCGTGACCTCGGCGACGGTCATGCGCTCGACAACGCGTGGTGACTCATACCGGCCCGAGTACATCGCGGGCTGAATCATGATCTTCCGAACGGCCTTGGGGTGCGAGATCCCAAGCCCGATAAAGCGCCCCAGCTGGTCGTCGTTCACCTCGGGGGTGAGCGTCATGACCGGAACGGTCGCGATGCCCAAATCCTCGCAGTGCTGCAGCGCGGCGAGCTTGGTCTCGAGCAGGTCCTCTCGTCCTCGAAGCACCTTGAGGGCACGCCGCTCGAAGCCATCGAACTGCAGATAGACCGAGACTCGGTCCCCTCGGGACGCGAGCTGTTCGGCGAAGTCGCGCCGGGCCAGTTTGATGCCATTGGTGTTGAGGTAGACCTGCTTGAAACCGCGCTCGAGGGCGATGTCGATGAGCTCGAAGATCTGCGGGTGAATCGTAGGCTCGCCGCCCGAGAGCTGAACCAAGTCGGCGTCGCCCTTGCCCTTGCCCAGCAGGTCGTCGAGCAAGGCCGAGTAGTCCGCGACCGAGAGCATCTCCTCCCGCTGTGGAGAGCTCCCCGCATAGCAGGTGGGGCAGGTCAGGTTGCAGCGCTGCGTCACCTCGATGAGCATGTTGCAGCTGTGGTTGGCGACCTGGTCACCGCTGTGCCGGGGTGCGGGGGCGCATCCGCTGGGTCCGCAGCAGCTTCCCAGGGCTTCGACCCGAGGATCGGCCACGTAGTAGTGCCGGACGTCGTCGGCGAGTAGGGCGGTGTAGCTCCCGTGGTCTGCACAGGTCTTGTCCATCCAGACCTTGCCCTCGCGCTCGAACACTCTCGCGTCGATCATCTCCAGGCATTGTGGGCACAGGCTCCGCGTCTGCTTGATCTCGCGGCCCGTGAACGCGTCCGGGGGGGCCTGATTGTTCTCGGCGAGGTCCAGCATCTCGCCGAGGCTAACGCTCCCGCCCTCGGGGCGTTACCGGCGGTATGAGGACTTGCGCCGTGCCTTCGCCCGTCGCCTCCGTGAGTTGGCGAAGGCGAGCCCGAAACCGGCGAGCAAGAGGGCGCCCGGGGTTGGTGAACCCCCGACCGAACAGCCGCCGGAGCTGGCGTTGTCGTCTGCGCCTGCGCCGTCGGTGTCGGTGTCACTGTCGGTCTGTGGGGGATCCTCGCCGGTGGAGCCGGGTTCAGGATCGGCGCCGTCCGTCTCCTCTCCACCAGCCGCGGGTTGGAGCTCGGCCTCGATGCTGAACGCAAACGGTTCGGGCGCGATCGACTCCGGGGAGAGCGCCACCATGACATCGTGGCTTCCATCGAAGCCCTCCAAGGTCAGCTCCACGACGCCGTCGTCGCCAGACTGCGCACCGACGTAGTCCGTAACCGTGGCGCCGGGGACTGCATCCTCGACCCGGGCGAGCGCTCCGTGCCACCGGATCGAGTCATCTCCGAGGATGCGGACAACCAGATCGGAGTCCGGTTGGCCGAGTCCCTTGGGCACGCGAAAGAAGGTGATGCCCAACCCCTCGGGAAAGTAGATGTCCGGGGGTGTTGCGGCACCGGGCAGCGAGTCGAAGTCGAGGTGCGCGGGGAGCTGGGAAACCTCGGATCCGATGCCCACATCGACGACGCTGACGTGTGCCATGTAGTCGGGCCAGAACGTGTCGAAGGTGATTCCCACACCCTCGATGGCATCCCGAAAGAAGATCGGGTCTTCGCCCTGCATCGAGCCCCACTCCCAGGTCTCGCGGACCGTGTCCGGGCCGCCGTAGTACTCGTCGATGAACATCGCGAGCACTGCGGTGCCGTATAGATGTCCGGTTCGGGCGCCGCTGATGAACTCCGAGAAGTTGTGGTGAAGCCGCCACTGGGGGTTGCCCAGGTAGGTCTCGACGACGGCGATGGTGCCCGGCACCGGCCGCAGGCGATACGACATGTACTCGGCCGTTCCTTCCATCCACCAGACCCACGACGACACGCTCACCCCGAACGGCCCCGTGATGCCGTACTGGAACGCATGCCCCATCTCATGCGCGGTGGTGTTCAGATGGTTGCCCGACGTGAACGAGGGCTCGTAGACCGAGCACTGCGGAAGGTCGACTCCATCGCACTCGATGGTGATGCATCGTCCGAAGGCGGAGTCATCGTCGAAGTCGGCGATGACCGAGAACGGCCCGGGAGGAGCAGGCCAGTTGAACGTCTCCACGTAGTCGTCCCACGCGGCATCCGCTTCGTCGACGACCGCCTGTGCTGTCGCCGCGGAGATGTTCTCGTCGTATTCCACCCAGACGTGTTCGCCCTCGATCTGCTCGGGTTGAGAGAATCCGTAGCAGGGATCGACAGCGAGGAGCGCGGTGGTCAGCAGCAGGAACACTGCGGGTAGTGCAGCCCAGATCGCTCTGCGACTCAACCTGCGAGTTCAACGCCGTGTCAGGGGCCAATCGAGCTGGCTAGTTACCCGTGGCGACAGCTGCCTGTTGTTGCTTCTGTTTGCGCGCGACCACGACCGAGACGATGCTCATCAGCACGAAGATGAACCCAACGAGACCGATGCCTAGGTAGAGCTCCAGCGATGTGTCGGCTTGATACTCGATCTCGACGGCGTCCTCGGCGAGTGTGATGCCATTGTTGTTGCGCAGGTAGTCGGCCTCGTCCGAGGGAAGCCCTTCCCACATGACGTTGCGTAGGACTCCGTCGACTCCCGCGCCGGGGTCGAGGCCAACAGCCTCCTCGGCGCTCAGCTCATGGGTCTTGAGCACCACGTGCACCGGGTCGCCGGTCTCCCAGTCTTCGGGGACCAAGGGGATTGCCCATTCGACGGTCGTGCTGCCCTCGGAGGTTGTCTCGATCTGCAGCGCCGCGTCGATCAAGAACTGCCCCTGTTTCACGGTGATGTTGCGGCTGTCCGGGGAAAAGTCCGCGTCGCCGAGCTGCGCCACGGTGACCTCCGCATGGCCGCCGTCGATGCCATGAATGAGCCAAGGCATCACCATGATCAGGGCGCCGAGGGTGAACAACGCCGTCATCACGATCGGCACGATCGCCGAGACATTGGTCGCTCCCATCATTCGGTGGGCTGTCTGCGAGTCGTACCGACGGAGGTCGGCCTCGGGCCTGTAGTGCGCGAGCGTGTCCACGAACCGCCGGAACTCCGCGTCCCCCATGTTGGCGTTGGCCCGGTAGATCTTCGTCTTTCCCGGCGCGGTCTCGTGGGAAATGATCACCTCTTCGGCCTGGTCGCCGTGGCGGACCACATACACGTGCTTGATCGCCGCCAGCGTTGTCTTCAACTTCCGCAGGCCCATGGTCACCTGCACGCCACCGTTGCCGTCGATGGCCGCAGAGACCCCGATGACCATGTACTTGAAGTTGAACTGCTGCGGCTGGATCACGCTTCACGGTACCGAACCCAGGAGGTGATGAGGAGGCTCGATTCCGCCCCTGGTCGGGGATGGGGGGCCGGTTCTTGGTCGTGTTGTGGTCCACGCGGGCCGCATGGGACGCGGTACGATCACTTCATGATGCGGACTTGGGGATGGCTGCTCGGATTTGCGCTGGTGGGGTGCGGGGACTCGGTGGCCGGGGACACGGATACGGACGATGGCACGGGCACCGACGATTCGACCTCGGGCACGAACCCAACAAACACGGGGCCGGAGACGAGCGGCACGGGGGGCACCTCGGGAACCTCGACGACGGATACGAGCGCGGGCTCGAGCACGACGACCGCCGCCGACGAGTCGAGCTCCAGTGGTGCGTCGTCGTTCACGGTGAGCGGAGTTGTGTCGGGCCTCAACGGATCGATCACGCTTCAGAACAACGAGGGCGACGACCTCACGCTGGACGCCGATGGCCCCTTCACGTTCGAGACTCCACTCGAGCCGGGGGAGGCCTATGCTGTGACGGCATCCGAGGTCCCCGGCGTGCAGCTGTGCGTGATCGATCGCGGCGAAGGAAACGCGGACGACGACGTCTCGGACGTCTTGGTGCGGTGCGGCAACAAGGCGCTCTTCGATGGGCGGACTCAGGCCGAAGGCTCCGAACCGTGGATCACAGACGGCACGGACGACGGCACGATCATGCTGGGCGATCTGAACGTGGGCGGCGGAAGCTCGGACCCCGTCTTTGTCGCGGGCGTGGGTGGGCGGTTGATCTTCAGCGCTCGAACCAACCCGACCGGCAACGAGCTGTGGAGCACCGATGGAACGCCCGAAGGCACCGCGATGCTGGACGAGATTGCCGAGGGCCCCGTCAGCTCCGCGGCGATACCCGCCGGCGTCCTCGACGGCCTGCTGTATCTGCACGTCCTCGGCGCGCTTTGGGTCACCGACGGCCAGCCTGGAGGGGTGATGGAGCAGTTCTTCGACCCTGAGCCGTCCACGCAAAGCACGACGTCCGGTGCAGCCGTGCTCGGCGACGTCATGGTCTTCGAGGCGCAGGTGTCCGGCGACCGAGAACCATGGGTGACCGACGGCACCGTGGGCGGAACGATGCTGCTGGCAGATCTCAACCCCAACGGAAGCTCGGAGCCGGAGTTCTTCGGAAGAGCGCTCGGTGGTCTCGTCTACTTCACCGCGCTCACCGAGGACGGCCGGGAGCTCTGGGTCACGGACGGAACGCCCGGGGGCACGGCGCAAGTCATCGACGCGCAGCCAGGACCCGGAGGCTCCAACCCCATCATCTCCGGGTGGCTGGGAGATCAGGTGTTGTTCAGCGCAGTCGTCCCGGGGCAGCTCTCCGAGCCGTTCATCTCGGACGGGACGGAGGGAGGGACCGTCGCGCTCGGAGACCTCAATCCCAACGGGAGCTCGGATGCGTTGGGCTTCACCCCGCTTGGAGACTCGGCGGTGTTTCGCGCGACCGATGGCATGCTCGGCCGAGAGCTGTGGATCACCGACGGGACGCCTGAGGGCACGGAACTCGTGCTCGACATCGACGAGGGCGGCGCACCTGGTTTCGACGATGGAAACCTGTACGCACCGGCGAACCCAAACCTCGACGACGAACCCTGGGCTGTGTTCGCGGCGAACAACGGTGTCGATGGTCTGGAGTTGTGGGCAACCGATGGAACCGCCGACGGTACCCAGATGCTGGTCGACGTCTCACCGGGTCCAAGCTGGAGCTCGCCGGAGCAGGTGCAGTCCATCGGTCCGGACCTCGTGTTCTTCTTTGCGAGCTCGGCCGAGGAGGGCTGCGAGCCGCACGTGACCGACGGCACCCCCGGCGGCACGGTGGCGCTACCGCCGATCTTCCCCGGTCCCGGCGACGGCTGCGGGTGAGCGCGGTCGGGCGGGTGGTCGGTGCGCCGCCGCGTCGATCGCCGCCTGCGAGCACCAACGGGGTTTGCAGCGCCCCGAACCAACGCGGCCCGATGAGATGGCAGCCAAACTCGGTCCTTTCGTCCATAGGAGACGTCTAGGAGCCTCTGCCGTTCTTCGGCTTCATGTGGGTTCAAGTGCGACTCAGAACGCCTGACCCTGTCCTTTGGACCCGCGGAACCGTCGCAGGCCGAGGAGCCGCGGCTATAGTGGGAGGGTGCTTCGACGCCTCGCACCCGTCGTGGTGCTCGCAGCCCTCTCGGGTTGCTCCGAGCACCCCCGGGCCGCTGAATCCGGTTCTTCATCGAGCCTGCTGATCCTGCCGACGGATGCCGATCCGGCGATGGAGCGGTTGGCGCTCGAGGCGAGTACCTATCTGGAGCGGGTCACCGGAGACGTTCCGCGCGTCGAGCACACCGACGATTGGAGCCACGCGCGGGCCCTGGCCCGACAGGCTCGGGCTCCCCTCGTGGTCGTGTTGGATGGGTCGAGCTTTTTACCGCAGCGCTACGACGCTCCGCGGCTCGATGCGCTGGGCGAGTCGGGATTCGTGCTCGACGCGTTCGAGGAAGGGACATGGCGCTCCACCGACGGTGGATTCGGCGCGGCCTTCATCATGCTCGATGGGAACACGGTGCTGTCGCAGCAGTACGCGCTGTACGAATCCATGCGCCGGCTGGGCGTTCGGTTCTTTCATCCCGAGCACGAGTTCGTCCCACAGCACGCACTCGGCGACCTGCGACCGCTCGCGCTCCGACCCACGGCCCTGCATCGCGAAGGCCTCGACTACATCCCCGACTACGACTGGCGCTCTTGGTCGTTCCACGGCTCGCATCCCCTCGAGCACCTCGAGTCCTTTTCCGATGGTGATGTGCCCATCGACGAGGCGCGCAACGTCAACGCATGGATCGTCAAGAACCGCGGCAACCGCTTTCGAGGAGCCGGACGTGGCGTCTCCTCAGACGAATCACGTGCGCGTCGGGTCGATGAACTCGAGGCGCTCCGCACCGACATGGGATTTGCGCGGGGCACCGGGATCACGCTGCACAACGAGCAGCAGGGAGCCAGCGCAGAGATCGACCCTTCCCGCCCGGAGCCGGTCCAAGAACAGATCGAAACTTTGGTCGAGCGCAAGCTCGGCGAGGTCCCCGACGCCCGGTGGTTTGGCATCCACTTTGGCCCCACCGAGTTCACGACCACGCCGGACCAACAGACCGTGCAGTGGATGGAGTGGGCCGGGGCAAAGGCGTTGGAGCTACGCCCCGACATCGACGTGCTGATCAATGTGCACGTGACGGGGAGCCAGCCCACACCGAACTTCGACGACCAAGGTTGTGCGCCGGGGACCAACGATGATGGTCTCGGCGACTACTACGACCTGGCGTTTCAGACCGACCCCGGCTTGGGGGTTTCGGTGCACACGGTGATGTTCTATCCGCTGGAAGGGGATGCGCGCGTCTACAACCAGCAGACGTTCGAACACAAACTGTGCTTGATGGAGCGAGCCTCCGCCCAAGGGCGACCCATGCAGTGGTTTCCCGAGGGCTCGTGGTGGCTCAGCTTTGACAACAGCGTCCCCGTGTATCTGCCGCTGTATCTGTGGACCCGGCACCGCGACGTCGAACTCACCAAACATCTGCTCGCGGCGCGTGGGCGCGGCACGCTGTACTCGCACCGGATGTTCAACTCGGGCCACGAGTGGGGCTACTGGCAGCAGGACTACGCTGTCGGACTGTGGGCGTGGAACGTCGATGTGTCGCTGCCGGATGCGCTGGGTGAGATGTTTGATCCGCTCTGCGCACCCTCGCAGTGGCAGGGGTGCGAGGCGCGATCCGAGGCGATCGAGGTGCTCGAGGCGGTGATGGATCACCAGCGCGAGTTCTTCCTTGAGCGGAGCGACTGGCAGGGGCGACCCGGCGGGCTCTACAGCTACTTCGCCGGCGAGGACCAAGCCGACGAGATCGCGGCGGCCAGCGGTTTCGAATTTCGGCCGGTGCGCGTGCCGTTCTCCACCGTGCATGGCTGGGACGCCGAGTTGTTGGACCCGTTCGAAGCCGGCGATCTCGCGGCGCTCGATGAAGCCGCCAATCTCGGTCACGGTTGGGTGGACAGGCTCGAGCGACTGGAGGTACCCGAATCCGGGAAGCCGTGGTTGGACGAAGTCGTCGACGGCATTCGCATCAACGCTCTGCGAGCCGAGCACACGGCAGCGTTGTACCGGGCGATCGTCGCGGATCGTCGAGCCGAGATCGCCGGAGGGCAGCCGCCGCACGCGGATGCCCAGGCGCAGTTTGCCCTCGCCGAGGTCGCGCTGAAGGCGAGTGAAGACGTCATCCGCAGGCGCGAAGCGGCGTATCGCTACCCCGCCGAGCAGGTCTATGGGGGCGGTCTTTCACCGGACACCGCCGTGCCCAACGGCACGACCTACGGGTATCGCGTCCACACCAAGACGCACCTGCTCACGTACTGGCAGAACCGCCACGACGAGGTGGCCGTGATCCTGGGTGGCGGTTCTGTCAACGGCGCCATGGCGGTGCGGTTCGAGGATTCGATGACCTCGGTGGCAGCACCGCTGAGTCTCTCCTGGCCCGATATCCTCGACCTTGGTGGCACGGTGTCGGTCGGGGGACTCGAGGTGGGGCCCGCGGACGCCGAACTCAGCCTCGGCAGCGAGCCCGGCTACTGGGCGGTGGCCGGCGAGCTCACCACCAGCGGGGCACCGGTTCATGTGGCCGGCGCGGTCGTTCGGTCGGCGATCCTCGGAGAGACCTCCGTGGGCGGCCTGCAGCTGGAGCAGCCCGAGGCCCCGCTGGCACAGACGGCCCTCGCGTTCGTGATGCCACCGCTCCGCTGGGCGTGGATTCCCGACGGCCCGGCGCTGGCCCTGGGCTACGACCCCGATGAAAATGGCTCCATCCTCCACGAGCACGTGCAGCGCGCAGCCGTGGCCACCGGGGACCAGGCCGGCTTCATCACCGAGCCCTTTCTGCTCTCGATTCCCGTGCAGCGCAGCGGAGGTACGGTGCTGCACATCCGTGTCCAGCAGGCCGTGATCGCTGGCGCCGTCGACACAGATGCGTTCACCGATGTCCTGGGGCTCAACGGCGAGATTCGGGTCGACGACCTGGTCACCGTTTTGATCGAAATCGGGGGTTTTGACCAGGCTGGAGCCCTTTCGACGCTCTCCGAGATCTTGGACTTCGATGCCGCAGACCCCCCCGTCACGGTCCCTCTCGTGGGCCAATTCGACGTGCAACGTTTGGTGCCATAGCGGTGTAGACTCCATCGGGTGAACGCCGTGGCTTGGTGGCTTCGAGATCCGACCGGAACGCGCCGCGAGATTGGCGCGCGCGGCCTGTTGATCGGGCGTGCGTCGGACTGCGACATCGTCGTGTCCGAGCCCGAGATCAGTCGTCACCAGATGCTGGTCCATCTCGAATCGGGCGAGCCCCGAATGGTGCCACTCGGCGCCGCTCCGTGCCTGGTCGATGGCAAGGCGGTCGACGCGCCGGTCACCGTTTCCGAAGGAGTCACGCTTCGCATCGGGGAGCTCGAGCTTTCGGTCATCGCCGAGCCCAAAGAAGAAGACGGACCGCGATGGCTCGTGCAGATGGTTGGCGGCGGTGTCTACTCCGTGGCCAAGGAGCGCTTCACGATCGGCGGAGGGACTGGCGATGATCTTCGGACCGATGCCCTCGCGGAAGGCGCGGTCACGCTGAGTCCGCGAGACGGATTCGTTGCGGTCGAGGCCAATGTCGAGAATGTGAAGGTCGCCGGCAAGCTCCTTGAAGAGGGCGATGTTGGTACCGCTCGGGTGGGCGACCTGGTCAAGGCTGGAGGCCTTGCGCTTCGTGTTCTCGCGGGCGACTCCTCCTCGGCTGAGACCACCCGGCACCATTTGCGTCCCGAGCCTGGCGCCACTTCGGTCACGCTCACGTTCCTGCCCCGGGGTGGTCGTGTGGAGATGCGCGTCGAGAAGCGCACCGTGACCGTCTACCTGGCAGAGCGCCGGTGCAACCTCATCGCAGCGCTGCTGCAGCCGCCGTCCGACTTCGAGCCCGGCGACTTCGTCGACGATGAAGTCGTCATTCCGCGCGTCTGGCCAAACCAGAGCAAGAGTCGGACCGACCTCAACACCTTGCTCCATAGGGTCCGGAAAGACCTGATCGGCGCGGGGGTCGATGGGGCGGGGTTGGTCGAGCGTGCGGAAGGTCTGTCTCTTATACAC
>OJGU01001109.1_pt1 | contig 11294 bp, 8 predicted proteins | sample 1594741 | NCBI WGS metagenome assembly OJGU01 (sample SAMN05416841, study PRJEB24817) | seawater metagenome | isolation source: Sea water | place: Canada:Atlantic | collected 2013-07 | reverse complement strand
TCTACACTAGATCGCTCGTCGGCAGCGTCAGATGTGTATAAGAGACAGTCTTAATACTTTCTTTGTTTATTTTTCCGTCAACTAAATAGTGTGTGTAAGCTTTAAATTTTAAAATTTCTTCTTTCTTGGGTAAGTCTTTATATAAATAAACTTTGTTTGTAGCATAGTCTAAGCCTTCTTTACTGGTAATTTTAATACGTTCTTTTATTTCAGTAATTAAAATCCATCCTTTGTCTCCATCATATTCAAAAAACGTTTCTCTGTATTTTTCTAAATAAATGGCGCCTTCTAAAATTTCTTCAGATGTTGTAAATTCTTCTTTGTCTACTTTACCAATTTTAAAACTTTGAGATTGGCATATTGTAATTGTAAAACAAAGTAATAGTGTTAGTGTAATTATTTTCATGCTTAACTTTTTACAAGGACTATTTTTTCTAACTGTTTGTTTATAACCATATCATAAAAGGCTTTAAGTTCTTTATAGTAATTAGATGCTATAATATGAGTTGATATGGAGAGTTGTGAAGACACTTGAATGTTGTTTCCAGATACATTTACTAAGTATTGAAAACTACCTTGGTTTTTTGGTATGGCTATGTTTAAGGTTTCTGGAATAGTTTCAACAGTGTAGCCGTCTGGTATTTTAATTGATGCTATTACTCTAGTTTTTAATGGGTAGACAAAATCGACAGGATATTGTCTTGTTTCTGGTACAAAAGGATTTTCATAAGTACCTAAGTGTAGCAATGGTGTTACATAAATTTTAGAATCTATAATATCTAACGCATTAGAGTAGGACACGTCGTAATTAAATGAAATAGGCTGATATAGCTTATCTAGATTTTGAACTTCTAAATTAGAGACTTGAATATTTTTAAATTGATTTTCGAACATCTCCAATTGACTAACCTTAGCAACATTAGCATACTTTTTCTTAAATGCATAAGATTTATGCCCAGTAAGTTTATTTATAACCTTAGCATTTGTATTTAAATCGTTATCTATAGTTACACTAAGCATTGTATTTTGCTCTGCCTGCTTATTTGGCAATAGGTTAACCCATTTAGATCTTCCATCTTCTGTAATTAATCTTCCATTCCAGTTTAATAGTTCTTCCTCTAAAAGATTTATCTCTCCATATTTTTTTGAAGCATCTAGGAGAACTAAACCTCCATCAATTGTAACACTTGAAATCACATAATTAAAACCATTTCTTGTAGGGAATATAGGAATGCCATGATTCTTAGTGCTTAACAAGACAGGATTGGTATTTAAACCAGCTTCTCTGAGCATAGCTGTAAGAATGAGGTTAATTTCTGTGATATTACCCACATTATTTTTATAGGCACTTCTTACACCATCATCTGTTGCTATACCTACGTAACCATTCCAATTCATTTTTTGTTTTACAAATTCATAAATGGCTACAGTTTTTTCAATTTCAGATTGTTGTGAGGAAATTAGGCGACTTAAATCATTATTAAAATAATTGCTTTTTTTAAGCTCGTCTCCAAATTGTGGTTGGTCAAAAATACTTTTAGCAACATCATCCCAAGAATTGGAGTAATTCTTATAGGTAGAGCCAGGAAAATTGATATACGCTAACTCAAACTTAATAGCATTTGAGTAGTTATCTATATTGTTAGTATAGAGCTCTTCTTTAATAGCAGGTATTTGAGAGCCAGACATATTAATAATATTTTCGCTAAATGTAAGCTTTCTAGTTTTTGGAGATTTGTCATGTATTACAACTCTATCTACAATTTTTCTCGATTGTGAGTTTTGTGGTTTGTATATAATCGTCCTACTTTTTACCTCATTTTCTATTGAAATTTGCGACAATCCTTTTTGATGCATATTAAACCCGTAATACTCTGGTGATCTAAATTTTGAGCTAACAGTATTAATAGGGATTTGTTCCTGAAACCTAAATTCATCTAAATTAGATACAAAAGGAGTTTTTAAAAGATATTTATATTCTATAACACAACCTTCTTTTAAATTTGGCATTGTAAATTTAGTTAGTGTTCTGTATTTAGATTGCTCTTCTTTAAATACACCATCTTTAGACAATTTATCTTTACTTATATTACCATTTTCTAGATTGTAGGTGTAAGCTTTCAAGCTTCTTAGGTCATCTTTGTATTTACTGTCCTGCTCATATAGAGAAACAGATTTTGTAGCGTATTTGTAGCCGTCTGGATTATAAATTTTTATACGTTCGTGTACTTCTGTATTAACTAAAAACCCTTCGTTAGTGGTATATGTAAAATAGGTATTATAGCTTCTGTATAAAATTGCAGCATCTGCATCCTTATATATCGGGTGTTCTTTCTCAAGTAATTCTTCTTCTGAAACATCTCCAAAATCATAATCTTGGGCAAGCAATGAAGTAAATAAGGAAAACGTTAGAAGAAAGGTAAATGCGTAATTTAGTTTCATTTAGCGGTGTTATGGTGTCTGTATTTTAATTATTGTAAACCATTTATATGGTAAATGCTATTTTACATATGAAGTAATAGACTAAGATTTTACGAATACAATTTTTTCTTCTTGTTTTTCTATAGCTAAATTGTAGAAGGTCTTTAACTCGTTATAATATTTTGATGGAACAAGATTGGAGTTAATTATAAATTGATACGACACTTGTACGTTGTTACCCACTTGTTTGGCTTTATATAAAAACTCTCCCAATTCTTCAGGTAGTAATACTTTGGTGCTTTCTGGTAACGTGCTAACATTATAGCCATCTGGTATGGCAATATTTACTATATAATTTGTTTTCCTTGGGTATTGGTAGTCTATTGGGAATGTACGATCCTCTAACACAAATGGGTTTTGTAAATCTGCTAAGTGTAACATTGGTGTTAAGTAACACTTGTCTTCAATAACATCTACCGGTTTTTCAACATTAAACTTATAAGAGTAGAGTATAGGCTCGTATGTTTTATTATGGTTTTTAAAAGAGTACTCACCAAATTTTACGTTAGGGTAGTCGCTCTCAAATGTAGCAACTAGCTCATCTTCACTTTTCCTGCTAAACCTCTTTTTAAAATTGTAAGCACTATGTCCTGTAATCTTACTGTTTAATGAACCTTCTATCTGCATAGCCTCGTCAAACTTTAAAGACATAATTGTATTGTTTTCAGAATGAGACGTTGGGTTAAGGTTAATCCATCTTGAACGACCATCTTCTGTTATTTGTCTACCATTCCAATTTAAGAGGTGTTCTTCTAAAAAGTTTACAGACCCATTTTTATTGGTAGCATCTAACAAATAAAGTTCTTGGTTTATAGTTGCACTTGAAATTACAAAGTTAAAGCCGTTTATAGTAGGAGATACAGGAATGCCATGATCTCTTGTGCTTACCAAAACTGGATTAGATGTAATGCCAGCTTCTCTTAACATAGCAGTTAGCATTAAATTAATATCTGCACTATTTCCAGTATTAGTTCTGTACGCTTTAACAACTCCTTCATCTGTATAAATGCCTACATAATCATTCCAGTTCATTTTCTTTTTTACGAACTCATATATGTTAAACACTATTTCTTCTTCTGTATTAGAAGTGTTTAAAATTCGCTCTAAATCACTCTTAAAGTATCCTTTTTTATCAAGCTCATTCCCAAATCTTGAAGACCTATAAATGGTTTCTGTAATGTTATCCCAAGTGGTTGTAACTGTTTCAAGACCTTTGCCAGGCAAGTTTCTAAAAGAAACTTCAAATTTTAAAGAATTCTTATAGTTGTTTACGTTATTGGTGTAGGCTTCATCCTTAAGTGGCGGCACATTACTTAGCTCTAAATCATAAATGTCTGTTTGTACATCTATAGTGTTTCTAGTATTAATGGTTGGTTTGCCATGGCGCTGGCTGCCAACATCTTTCATTTTATCTAATAGGGCCTCAGAGTGGTCATAAGTAATTTTATCTCGTCCTCTACCTTGTTCTACATTAAGAGGTAAAGTACCTCTTTGGTGTAAATTCCAACCAAAATATTCTGGTGATGTAAACTTTAGAACTGATTTCTTTATAGGTATAAACTCCTGCAAACTGTATTCGTCTAGATTATAGATGTAAGGAGTTTGTAGCTCATATTTATATTCAATAACACTACCGTCATTAATATTTGGCATTGCAAATTTTACAAGCGTGGTGTATTTTGAAGCCTCTTCTTCAAAAATGCCATTATTTTTTAGTTTCTCCTTTTTTACTTTACCACCTTCTAAATTATAGGTAAAAGCTTTAAGACCGTTATAAGTATCTTTTGTCCTACCATCACTAGTATGAAGTTTAAAAGCAACATCTGCATAGTTGTAGCCTTCTTTGTTATAAATCTTTATGCGTTCCTGTACTTCTGTAATTGCAAAAAAGCCATATTCTTCTGAATAGGAAAACCTTGTTTTGTATTCTCTATAAAGTATTGAAGCAGAAGCATCGGGATGTTCTGGATGTTCGGTTTCTAACAATTCTTCTTTTGAAACATCTCCAAAATCATAGTCTTGGGCAAGTGTAGGAAATGTAATAAGTGTAAGAGCAATTAAGAGTAAAGTTTGCTTCATAATGTAGAGATAAGGAGTTTTGTGTTGTCTTTATTAGTTATGGTCTTACAAAATGATCTGTAAGCTTCATATTGGTTAGGCTCAAATGTGCCTTCGGTAATTTTAAGGGATCTTTTACAGGATAAACGGTTGTCTTTTAGAGAGAAAGTTAAGCTGTATTCTCCAAATGGGGTATGTAGTAAAGTGTCTTCTGGTGTGTTTACCGTCATACCTTCTGGTATGGTATAAGAAATTAAAAACTCTACTGTTTTAGGACGCTGAATAATAAAAGGTGTTTTCCTGTTGCTGGTTCTTGGTGGGACTAATGCTCTCGAATTGCTAAATACTATTGGCTTAAGTATAAAGTTATTCCCAGCTTTTGAGAGGTATTGGTGTATTGTAAAATCTAAATCTTCTTGATAAGTAATATTATCTTGATTGTCATTTAAACTTATATTAGTTACAGAAAGACCGTTTATGTGACGCCACTCTGTTAAGTAACTGTTCTTTAATTCTTCTTCAGACATAGTGTTAGCATAACTAGCCTCTTGATAAAAAACACCTTTGCTGTGTTCATTTAAATGACCTTTTACTGAGGTGCCATCTATGTCGCAATTAATTGTATAGCGTTTGGTGCTTTCTTCTGCATTGTATGCTTTTGTCTTGGTAATTATACCGCCATTTGGAGTAATCATTAAAGCATCTCTGTTATCTGTAAAATCTCCTAAATATCCAAATGGAGATGTTTGGCTAGTACACTCTAACCAAGTTATATCTTCATTTAAATCTACTCCTAATATTACGTGATTACCTTGTACAGCAACTAAATCTTTATCTATATCCGTTTGTTCATTTCCGCCATAAATTATGGTGTAGTATGAAGTTAGTCCAACAGCATCCATTAAACTTTTGGTGTAATTGGTAAGGGCTTTACAATCCCCATAGCTTAGTTTATCTACATCGGACGCTAGCATAGGCTTCCAGCCACCAATTTCAATCTGAACGCTTATATAACGAACTTTATCCTGAACGAATTTATATACAATTCGCGCTTTTTCTTCATCTGTAGTAGCATTGGCTGTAAGAGCTCTAATTGCTTCAATAGTTTCAGAACTTAAATCGTTTGTTTTTTCAATGAGGTTGGTATTCATCCAGTTACCAAAATCTTGCCAACTGTTAGCAGAGCCTTTTTCGCCTTGTAAGCTAAATTGTGGTAAATACAACCTAAGCATAGGCGTAATTTCATTTAAATTTGGTGCTAAATACTCATGTTTTACAGCAGGTAGTAATTCTGCTTTCCAGGACATTTCTCCTTCCTTTTGTTCCGTAGTGATAGTATAGCCATCAAAATTAAACTCTTTAAATATAGGCTTGTTCTTAGGATTAAATTTTATGGTATAAGTAGATCTAACCGTACTGCTTAAGTAATCTTCAATAGGCATCCAACGTTCTATAAAAGCAGATGTTTTGGAGGTTGTCTCTTTTTCGAAAACAACAGTATATGGATAAGTTATTGGTGTGTAATCCAGGTACATTACACGATTGTCTGAATACAATGTCCCGTTACTTACTGCACTTACATCCCTAAAGTCACGTTTACTAAAGCTTTTAATCTTATTTCCTAATGCATCATATATGGTAGCATTAAGTTTTTTTACTTTACTGTTATTGTCATAAAATGCAAAGGCATTAATATCTGAGTTTCCTTTACTGTTTAGAATAGTAATGGTCTTTGTATAGTATACGTCTTGTGAGCCAGAATCTGAGACATCTACAAATGTAGATTCAGATTTGGTGATACTATTGGCATTTTCAGTTAAAGATTTGGGGAGATCTAAAATTGTAAACTTAGATTCTTGAGCGTAAGAAGCAGAAAGAATCAATAAAAAAATGAGTCTTAAAATCACGAAATGAAATTATAGCGACGAAAATAGGAAATTACATTTCTGAAAATGTTTACACTTTGTTAAAATAGTTAAGAATTATATAATTATGCATTCTATATTTCAACATCTTCTAAAATATAATCCTCAATTTCTTTGTCGTAATCACCATGTAATACACTTACATCTCCTGTAGTTTCTAGGATTACAGCTTTTACTTCATTTAGTCTTATCACATTTGCTTCTCTTAATTTGCCTCTAAGTTCGTTTTCTGTAATTTCTACTTTATTTAAATTATCATAAAGTATTTGTCCGTCTCTCATAATTAATACGGGACTATTATCTAAATGTTTTCGTGCCGTTTTGCTTCTAAATCTAAGTAACGATACTAGGTAGTTTGCAAGATATAAAAGGCCAATTAATAAAATACCTAGTAGTAATTTAGGGTTGCTCGTGGCTATAGTCATACCTATAAGATTACCTATGGCAACAGTATTTACAAAGTCAAACCCAGTCATTTTACTAAAGCTTTTAAGGCCAAATACTCTTGTAAATATGATAACAGCAATGTAAACAACTATAGTACCTATAATAATTTCTGGCACCATGCCTATATCTTTTGTAAAGTAGTCTAATTTCATAGTATAGAATTTTCTAATCTTAAAATTACGACAATAGATAATGCAAATACTTGTAAGACTTACAAATAACATAATTTTATACATCAAGAAAATAAATGTTAAACCGGTTGATGCCTATAAAGGTTTTACGTACATTTTCAACTATAATTTATGCTATGAATCCTGATTTACTATTTAACGCTATACGCTCTCAAGACAAGGCAAATATTGCTATTGTATTAAAAGAATATCCAGAACTTATACAAGCTAAAGACCAACGTGGCTCTACACCATTGTTACTTGCTACTTATTATGGTTTTAAAGATATTACTGAAATTTTATTAGATCATAACGCAGACATAAATGCACAAGATGCTTCTGGAAATACAGCGCTTATGGGTGTGTGTTTTAAGGGGTATCCAGAAATTGCTGAGTTACTAATTAAACGTGGCGCCAATATAGATTTGCAAAACTCTAACAATGCGACTGCTTTAATTTATGCAACAACCTTTAATCAAGAAGCTATTGTAAAGCTTTTATTGGCGCATGATGCAGATAAGAGTTTAAAAGATGCTCGAGGTCATACTGCTAAAGATCACGCACAAATGCAAGAGTTAAATGATATTCTAGACTTATTAAGTGATGAGTCTTGATACATCTCTCATTAATAAACTACAATCGGTAAGAATTCGTAATAAGGGTTTTAAAAGAAAAGCCGTGTTACCAATAGATCAGGAATTAAACTACTGGGAATATCTTAAGCTTACTTTGGGTGAAAATGTATTTGTAGTAAAAACGGCGCTAGGTTTGGATATTATTTATTTATCTGAGGTAGAACGTACTGCGTATATTCATCAAGCTTTATATTTATTTAAACCTTTGCTTAATATAGATACAGGTATCACAGTAAAAAGCTTATCTAATGAAGACGTTTTAAAAGATTTTGGAAATATCGTAAAGACACTTTCAAAACATCCTCAATTATTTTTATCTAGTTGTAAGAAGCTTATTCAAAAATTTAACCATACGCAATTAAGAACACCACTTTCTCAATTATTATATAATTGTTTTGATGCAGAATTAAATGCACTAATTAAAGTAGGAAATATTCCCTATGCTTCTAAAATTGAAACTTTAAGAACACAACAGGAACATATAAGTTTAGAACCAAAGAGTCTCTCTAATTTAACTAAGCGCTATTTGTCTAACAGCAACCATAATAATTAAGTATTCTTATTTTATAGGAATATAAATTTCTGTTACCCAGTTAGCTGGATTTGGATCTGCACTAGGATCTGTTCTATAAACTTCAAAGTCTTTTGAAGTCTCCATTTTCTCAAGGCTATTTTCTTCTAAATAAGCATTAGCCGCACCCCAAGCATCTTTTAAGTTTTTATAATCTCCTTTAAGTGTCGTCTTAACAACTTTTTGAGATGGCATAAAACCGCATAATATAGGACTATCATTAGGAGTGATAACTTGGTTTGTGGTTGGTATTGCAGAAGAAAATATAGCGGTATTATTTGCTAAGTCCCATTGCTCGTAAATAGTCATTGGGCTACCGGAAATAGGAATATTATTTTCTTGCATATAAGAAAATACTTGTGGCATCATCTCTGCCATTTTGGTGCCAATAGCACTTATCTTAGATGCAGAAGTATTGTACATATAATAACCGCCACTATGTTGTGTAATGCCATCTACATTTATAGAAAATTCAGACATTTTAGTTTCGATTACTGTATTAATGTTTTCTAAGCCTTTAGGAAACATTGGTTTTAGCATTTGTGTGTAAGAACCATCTTGTGTAGCCCAATAAGCTTTATCCTGAAAACTTTGAGAACCCTTCATTCCCCAAGTTACTTTTGTACCTTCTTCAACCTCTTCAAATGTCCAATATACAGTACTTTCAGAAGGTCCTAAAGGTGTTTCCATTACCATGGTTTGTGTAATGCTTTTATTTGGTATAGCATCAATAGTTTCAATACGGCCATCTGGAGCAGTATCACCTGTCCAAGAATAGCTAGCGCCAACGCCTACTGTTTTTTCAGGGTAGCTTGTAACTATGTTTGGATCATCTGCTTTCCAAGGACCCCAATCTTCCCAAGTTTTAAGATCATTTATTTCATTGTAAATTACAGATGCTGGTGCATTAATTACTTTAGAGTCTTCAACTTGAAAGTCGCCATCTATAGTGGCTACATATATAGAGGCGCCAATTATTACAATTAGTAAAAGGAAAAATAAGTATTTTAAAAATTTCATAAAGTTAGGGGTATAGTTAATGGTATGTAAATATACATATTATAGCAACTGTTTTCGAAACATTTTTGGGGTATAAGTGATAAAATATGCTTTTAAGGTTATGAAGTTGAATGAATTACAGGAGTCATTCTTAAAAATATATGAGATAAGGAATTAAGATTTAGCGAAATACCATTAAATTGCACCTTAAATAATCAAATTATATAAAATGACATTTAAATATCTAACCGTATTAAGTTTAGGGTTACTTCTTTTAACATCTTGTGGCCAAGAAAAGAAAGAAGAGGTAAAACCAGAACCAAAAGAAACCAAAGCTGGAATTGTAGATGAATTTGCAGACATTAAAATCTTGCAATACGAAATTCCTGGATGGGAAAATTTAAGTCTAGAAAAGCAAAAGCTTGTTTACTACATGACGCAAGCTGGTCTTAGTGGTCGTGATATGATGTGGGCTCAAAACTACCGTCATAACCTTACTATTCGTAAAGCATTAGAAAATGTGTACACAACATACGCTGGTGATAAAAACACAGAAGACTGGAAGAACTTCGAAACGTTTGTTAAGCGTATATGGTTCTCTAATGGTATTCACCATCATTACAGTACTGTAAAGATGACTCCAGAGTTTTCTGCAGAGTATTTAAATCAACTTTTAGCAGATACAAATACAACGCTTGAAGGCGAAGCTTTTGAAGTATTGTTTAATGATAAAGATGCTAAAAAAGTAAACCTTTCTAAAGATGCAGATATTGTATTAGAGAGCGCTATAAACTTTTATGGACCAGATGTAACTACTGCAGATGTAGAGCAGTTTTATGGATCTAAAACAGTTGACGCTAATGAGCCAATTGAACTTGGTCTTAATACTAAACTTGTTAAAGAAAACGGTAAGCTAGTTGAAAAAACATACAAAAGTGGAGGTCTTTATGGCGAAGCTATTGATGAGGTTATCGGTTGGTTAGAAAAAGCTAAAGGAGTAGCAGAAAATGAAAATCAAGCAAAAGCTTTAGGATTATTAATAGACTATTATAAAACAGGAAGCTTAGATACTTGGGATGAGTATGCTATTGCTTGGGTAAACTCTACAGAAGGTGATATCGATTGGATAAATGGCTTTATTGAAGTTTACAACGATCCAAAAGGTTATAAAGGTTCTTATGAAAGTATTGTACAGATTAAAGATTTTGACATGTCTAAAAAGATGGCTGTTTTATCTAAAGATGCACAATGGTTTGAAGATAACTCTCCATTAATGGCTGAGCACAAAAAAGCAGAGGTAAAAGGAGTATCTTATAAAACTGTTATTGTTGCAGGAGAAGCTGGAGATGCTTCACCAAGTACGCCAATTGGTGTGAACTTACCAAACAACAACTGGATAAGACAAGCTCACGGAAGTAAGTCTGTATCCTTAGGTAACATAATTAATGCATATAATGGTGCTGGCGGTTCTGGTCGTTTAGAAGAATTTGCAAACGATTCTTTAGAGGTAGCATTAGAAAAAGAATATGGGAAGCAAGCAGATAAGCTACACACCGCATTACACGAAGTAGTAGGGCACGCTTCTGGACAGATAAATCCAGGTGTTGGTACACCAAAAGAAACTTTAAAGAGTTACAAATCTACAATTGAAGAAGGTCGTGCAGATTTATTCGGTTTATACTATTTAATGGATCCTAAACTTCAAGAACTAGGATTAACAGACAACTGGGAAAAAACAGGAAAAGCTGCTTATGATGGTTATATAAGAAATGGTATGATGACGCAGCTAATTCGATTAGAATTAGGTGATGATGTAGAAGAAGCTCATATGCGTAACAGACAATGGGTAAGTGCTTGGGTGTTCGAGAAAGCTCAAGAATCTGGAGCAGTTGTTATGGAGCAACGTGATGGTAAAACTTACTTTGATATTAAAGACTACTCTAAAATGCGTGAGCTGTTTGGAGAATTACTTAAGGAAACACAGCGAATTACATCTGAAGGTGACTAT
>OJGU01001108.1_pt1 | contig 11296 bp, 8 predicted proteins | sample 1594741 | NCBI WGS metagenome assembly OJGU01 (sample SAMN05416841, study PRJEB24817) | seawater metagenome | isolation source: Sea water | place: Canada:Atlantic | collected 2013-07 | reverse complement strand
GATCTACACTAGATCGCTCGTCGGCAGCGTCAGATGTGTATAAGAGACAGCCCTATTGCCGTGGAGGGGACGGGCGCGCGGTGTTGCGTTCCAGTGTGCGCGAGTTCTTGGCGCAAGAGCACATGCATGGACTCGGGGTTCCGACGTCGCGGTCTCTGACGCTGTACGCCTCAAAGTCCGAGACCGTTCGCCGGCCTTGGTATTCGCCGGGGGCTCGATCCGGCGAGCCAGACATCCTCGTGGACAACCCGGTCGCCATCTCGACTCGTGTCGCGCCCTCCTTCCTTCGGGTGGGGCAGCTGGAGTTGTTCGCTCGCCGTGCTCGCGGCAATGCTCACCCACGCGCGCTCGAAGAGTTGCGCATGATCGTGGCCCATCTGATCGAACGCGAGTACGCCTCCGACGTCGATCCCTCCCTCCCATTTTCGGCTCAGCTGATCGAGCTGGCGAAGGCCTTTCGCACTCGCCTCACCGCGCTGGTCGCCCACTGGGTCCGCGTCGGCTACTGCCAAGGCAACTTCAACAGTGACAACTGCGCGGCGGGTGGCTACACGCTCGACTACGGCCCCTTCGGGTTCTGCGAGTTGTTCGATCCTCGGTTTCAGCCTTGGATCGGCGGCGGTGAACACTTCTCGTTCTTCAACCAGCCCTCGGCAGCCGAGGCCAACTTCCAAAGCTTCTGTTCGGCTCTCATACCACTGCTCCAAGACGATCCTGACGCGCGTGCGCGTCTCGAGGAAGTGCAACGCGGGTTCGCGGCGCAGATGCGAGACCAGCTTGACGCCATGTGGGTGGCCAAGCTCGGGTTGTCCGAGCACCAGCCAGAGCTCATCAACGACCTCCTGCGATTGATGGTCGAGACCCAAGTCGACTACACCATCTTCTTTCGCGCGCTCTCCAAGATCCCTCGAGACGTCTCCGCCCTGCGGCGAGGCTTCTATCGCCCGCCGACCGAGCCGCTCCAAGGGCGCTGGACGTCATGGCTGCAACGCTGGCATGAGCGTCTCGGCGGCGCTGATCGAGCCGAGGTTTCGGCGCGCATGAAGGCGGTCAACCCCAAGTTCAGCTGGCGGGAGTGGCTGGTTGTTCCCGCCTATCAAGAGGCGGCCAAGGGAGACTACCGGTTGGTGCACGAGCTGCAAGATGTGCTCACCCGACCGTATGACGAGGCAGAGCAGGGCGCCCGAGACAAGTACGACCAGCTCAGGCCGGAGGCGTTCTTCAACGCCGGAGGCGTTTCGCACTACAGCTGTTCGTCCTGAGCCCATCGATGGCGCCCTGTCGTCCAGTGCCGGAGCTTGGATGAATGGCGATGGCACACGAGAGTATCCATACCGAGCCGGTCGCGGTCCTGACCGTCCTTGGCGAAACCGGGCGGGAACCAGCTTCGGCGCCTCACCAAACTCGTCGGTCGGTCTTACGCCTTGCATCCCGGGGGCGCAGGCGAGCACAATCTCGGGGGACCGGGTGCGAGCGGAGGAGTCTACTCGTCGCTTTCGTCTCCCCGGAAGGAACCCAAGTTGGCGTACGTGCTCCGACACAGTTACAGCATGGCGGCTCCACTCGTGGCGGTTCTCGGCGCCTTGCTGGGCGCCTGCGGTTCGGAACGAGGGGGAGGCTCACTCGCAGGTTCCGTTGCCAACTGCAACGATGCTTTCGAGAGTCTGGTCCGGCCGGTGACGCCTTCCTTCGTCGAGTCGATCCGGCCACTGGCTGTTGGGGCACAGATGCCGATCCTGACGAGCTCTCGCGCACATGATGAGCGCGAGGACCTCGTGATGCGGGCGCTCGCCACCGCGTGCATGCTCGATGGGGGCGTGTTCGCAACCGGTGCGTTCGCGGATTGGGCCGGCACGGCCGTTGGCGGGGCGGGGGGATCGTTCGCCCTTGGCGAAGACATCGAGGTCGAGTACGACGCCGAGGCCGGAGGGCTACGCGTCAGTGCCGTTGGTGAGCCGCCCTCCGACGCTCAACTCGAACCGGTGGGCTGGGATCTTGCCGAGGCGAAGGCGCAGGAGGTGCTGTCGACGATCGAGTGGCACGGGATCACCGGCTCGATGCCGTATTCGCTATTGCTCGTCACGCGAGGCGGTCCAGAGGGGTTCTGTACGGAGGAGACGCCCGAGTGTCGGGCCGAAGTCGACGCGCATCGCTTCGTCTTTGCGCCGATCCACGCGGGAGTGCCGATCCCGGCAACACCGGTGGAGGTCGTCATCGGCAACGATGGAGAACGACGCTCCATCCTGGTCACTCCCTGGGACTTCGAGAGCGACGGCAGGACGACGGTCGCAGAAGTCTCCGAACAGGGGGGGCGAAACCGCCTCGTCGAACTCGTGGAAGCGCAGCACCAAGAAGAGGCGATCCTCTGGGAAGAAGAAGGACGCATCGAGTACTCGCTTCCGGTCAGCGACGCGTCCGTCGACATGGAGCCGATCGTGTACGGCCGATACACCATCGGCGATGGGCTACCGATCGAAGTCTCGATCCCGCTGAGCGACGCGAATGCCCCTTTGAGGTAGGTCGTCCCCCAGGACGATTTCCCGGCGAGCGGACTCCCAGCAGCAACCCTTCCGCCCGCGAGAGTGGCCTGTGAACTCCGCCGATCGCAAATCGCACCGGCGCTTGGGCCCTCACAAACGTTCCCGCCCGAGCTCTACGCGGAGACGGCGATGATCGACGACTTCCTCCGCACGTTGGCACCCCTCGCCCCGTTCCTCCCTCGTGAGGCGCTCGCGGAGTAGCGAGTTGGCGCAGCGGCGTCTGTCCGTAGCCAAGGCGCTGCGCGAGGCGTGGACGACCGACAACGCAGTCCCGCTCGTCGTCCTGGATGAGTTCGTGTGGCTTTCGATGAACGATGCCTCCTCGGTCGACTGAGGACCACAGGGGTGTCCTCAGGGGCTGTCACGGCGACCTGAGAGCGCCCCGATTCCCGAGCCGTCCCCCGCAGTCCTCGGTTTGTACGCAGTCCAAGCCCTGAGTGACTTTGATGCAGTCGTCGGTGACCTTCGTCTTGGCCGCTTCGCCGGCGGCGGTTTTGCATGGCTGATCATCGCAAGCCGCACGAGCCTCCAAGTAGGAGGCGATCACCGGAACCACCCGCTCGACACAAGCACGGTCCTGCTTGGAGAGGGCTTCGCAACGAGGCTCGATCTCGCGAGCTGCGCGAGCGATGTTTGTTGGACTGGCCACCAGTTCCTCGGGCCGGACGTTCCCGCCCAGCGTGGCGATTGTTCGCTCGGCTTCGATCTTCTTGAGCGCCTCGAACTGAACCGCGTATCGCTTGCACGCATCCTCACCGGAGGCCGAGGTTGCGGAGAACGCATCACATCCGACCGCGAGCAGCAGGCTCGCCAGCACGGCCGCCAGTGGCCTCGAAATCTTGGTCACGAAGCACCTACCGGCGCAGACTTGGATTTGTTCCTCTCCCGCGGATGCAAGCTCGGCCTACGAATACCTGGAGAGGCTTTGGGGTTCGAGGCGTGAGCGGACGGGTTAGTAGGAGTCCCAGCGCGCCCGCCTACCGCGGAAGTCGAAGTGAATGGTCTGGGACCCTGGGTATCGACCGATTCCTCCCCTGTTGCGTACGAGCTTGTGTTCGAGCAGGTCGAGAACGATGGCCTTGTCGGCCGCATCGGCGGTGCCATCGCGGTTGATATCCCCGATCACCAGGTCCACGGCCTCGCCGTAGATGTGCCGGCTGCGTGAGGCGCCTCCGTCTTCGCGGTTGAGCCGTGGCGGACGAAACGCCTCCCGCACATCGAAGGCCTCCGCGTCCAACTCGCGTCGACGAAGCGCGTTTTGCAAGCGGACGATCGTGCGAGGCAGCTTGGGGTCGAGAAGAAGGAACTGAGGCTCGCTCTGGTCGTATGTCGCGTTGTGCCGCCTCCAGACCTCGTCATGCGCCAGGAAATCGTCGATGCGAAATCGTCCGGCGATGAACATCAGGCGCTGCGTTCCTCGAACCTCGAGATATCGCCGACGTGCGAGCCGCTTCTTGAACGGAGCCATGTTTTGCTCTGTGCGTTCGACATACGGCTGGGGCAGGTCTCGGTAGCGTACCCGCCGCAGCTTTCGAAGAACCTCATCCACACCTTGCTCGGTGTCCACCGCCAGCTGACCCGACTCACGGTCGAACCTCGACCCGTGCTCGACACTGACCGCCTCCGCGCCGGTGCCACAGGCCCCCATGGTCCACAGCAGGACGCAGGCTGAGATGGTTCGGCCCAACGACATCAACTTCGTCTTCGACGCGCGACAGCGGCATAATGTTCCCCAGCCATCCTCCATCGGTGTGGATTTGTGGTCCATGCACGGTCGCGGACCCCTGATGGTCCGGGGACGCACGAGCACTGGTAACATCGGATGTGCCCAGCACCCTCGGTCCCAAGCTGAAACGACTCGTCCTCGTCGCCGCTTGCCTCCTTGGCTGCGACCCCCGGGCGGCCGCAGGTTGCGGAGATCCCGGCAAGTCCGAAGCGCCAGCTGAGCCCGGCAAGGTCGCGCTCGCGATGGACTGCACGGGGCCGTTGACCCTCGAACCAGCGAAGCACGGTACGCCCGTCCGTTACGGGACAAAGCCCGGGGCGACCTCCGACCTGGACGCTCGCGTCGTGACACTTCGCCTGCCCGTGAAGTTCGCGGGGGACTCCCTGGACCTCGACGTGAGGCTGCATGTTGGGAACCCAACCCCCGGAACGATGGAGCTCCCAATCGGCGGCGACAGCATTCCTCGGGCGACGGTGGCTCTTGGAGACAGTGACGCTGCCGCGAAGCCGCCGAAACTGACCGTCACCCGCGCCGATGGTGTGCTCTCCGGCGTCCTGACCTTGGACCTGCGCGGCGAGGCAGGTGCAGCAGATCAGGCTTCCTGCACCATCAAGATCACCGACGTCCCGTTCTCTCCATTCTTGGATTCGCAGGTCATGTGGGGAGACGAGCGGCTCTCGCTCATCAGCGCCTCGGGCCCGCCGGAGGGGCCAGATAACTGGACGGTAAACCTGCCCGACGACGTGGGTGGTGCGCTCACCTTCACGCTGCAGGGCCCGCCGGCGTTAGGGGTCCACGAACTTCCGACCGACGCGATCCAAGCATCGATCAAGAAGAACGACGCGGTAACGATCAAGAAGGCGACCCTGACCGTCAGACACAACGCGTACGGCACTTACGACGCAGACGTGGATGCCGTGCTCGAACATGATGGAGCGTCCGTGGCCGTGCGCGGAATGCTGAAGTACATGAGCACGGGAAAGATCCGCAGCGCCGACGCGGCCGAAGCTCGCGACGCGGTCAACGTCGCCCGGGGCGCTGGCGGCGAAGAGTCGGCAAAAGGTGGATCCTGAGCGACCCGCCCGCATCTTCGACACCTCGTCGCAGCGGGCTATTGTTCATCCGTGGTTCGAAGCCAGACCGGCCTGTGATCGGCACGCTTCCTGGCGGGATCGAGGGCGCGATGTGCTCGCGCAACGGGTCAGGTCGGTCGGGACTGCCGCGACCGGCGCTACGGGTCGCGCCGAGTCAGCGGCCCGTGGCTTCTTCTTCGCACCGGTCCAGCACGAGCGGAGACACGGTGTACTCGCCCTTCCCAGTCAGGACGACCATGTCGGTGACCGGAAAGAACCGCTGCTCCTCAAACTCCATCGCTGCGTCGCTGTGGACCGTGGCCGAGACGCCGACGAGACCGGCAACCTCGACCGTGGCCTCGTAGCTGCCCTCTGCGTCAAGGCGAAGAGACTTGGCTCCGATGCGCACGCGAACGTCGCTCTGCTTCACGCACCGAGCCTCGACGCGACCGCGGATCGTCGCACGCTCGGGCACGAAGTGGGCAGGGAGGGCGAACCCCGTCGCCCTGCCGCCGGTGGTCGCGATGCCGCGGTCCGAGACGAGGATTCCGTAGGGACTGTTGTCGAGGTTGACCTTCCAGTCCTCAGCGCCCGTGGATGGGTCGAGCGCCGCGAGCCCTGCTTTGGTGGTGACGAAAAGGTGGTGTTGGTCCCGGGCGAGCTTCGGGTTGTTGAGCGCCATGGTGTTGCGCCACAACTGCGCGCCGGTGCTCGCTTCGAACGCGGAGACACTGTCGCCGACCCCGACAAAGACCGTCGTCCCCGCGACCGCGAACTCGGGGTAGATCGACGGAGGAAGCCCAGTGGGAAAACGCCGAACGAGGTCTCCGGTGGGACCGTCGATGAACAAGAGGTCCGCGTCCGAAGCGACGATCAGCGCGTCTCCGGCGATCGCAATTCCGCCAGTGTGTTCCGGGAAATCCTGCGTCCACCGTGTCTCGCCGGTCCTCGGATCGAGGGCCCGCACGCGCTGCGCAACCGTGACGGTCGGCGTGGGTGCACTGGCGGAGTATTGCTGCCAGATGACGGTGATCCATTTTCCGTTGAACCCAACCTCGACCCCATTCGCCTCACGGTCGAGCGGGGCACTCCACAGCTCGGCGCCGCCTTGGGTGGAGAAGGCCACCACGGCTTGACGTGGCGCGAAGTCCCAGGCCACCAGCATGTCGTCGACGAGCACCGGCGTACCCCACCGGCCGGCCGGCGCTGTCCATTGCACGTCCAACTCCCCCTCGGTGTTCTCCGCGATGAACAGCGGTCGCTCGCCAAACGCAGCGTAGTAGCCACCGGGGGCTTGCAGCCAATAACGTGGCTTTCCGTTGACGTTGGACCCGCCGATCTTGCGCCGCTCTTGGACCTGACCATCGACGATCGAAACGCCGACGAGCTCCCCGGTGGGTGTTGAGTCCGAGTCCCAGGAGTACGCCGTCTCGCCCACGAGCCCGACGATCTCGACGCCCAGAAGCCAGACCGGGGTGCTGCTCGGCGGTGTCGGCACTGTCGCCGCGGCTGCAGACGCGGGCCCTGGCGTCGGCGTGGGCGTGCAGCCAGCGAGCGCCGCAGCCACGATCCATCTGCAGAGCCTCCGCACTCGACAAGGCTACTCCTTGGGCGGGTGATCCGCTCGCGCGGGGCGTGGATAACCACCGGGGCGACAGCCGGATGGAACCCGGGCCAAATACGACAGCGCTGTCGTATTTGAGCCGCGAGGAGTCGGCGGATCTAGAGCTCCGGTCCGACATCTTTCAGCATTCCTCCGCACTCTTTGGGAACCCTCGAGCAAAGACGTTGTCGTACGGACAGGTTCCGTTCGATGTTCAGCCGCGCCGAGAAACGTTGGTCACCCCTGTTGTGCCTGCTGACGCTGCTGTTGGCGGCTGCGTGTACGCGCGACGATCCCCAATCGGAGCCAGCCGAGGACCCTGCGGAGCGTCCGATCCTGGTGCAACACACGCTCGCGCCGGTCGAGCCCAAGGTACAGTGGCGCGCTTCTTCGACCGAGCGAGTCCCGATGTCTCTGACGGCTGGCGATGGCTCGGGGCTGGAGCTGCGGTCCGTTTCCGGTACCGTCGTGGTCGAAGATCCCGTCGCCTTCACCGAGCTTCGGCTGGTGTTCCACAACCCGCAGCGTCGGCGCCGAGAAGGTCGGTTCGAGGTCGACCTGCCACCCGAGGCAGCGTTCTCACGACTCGCGATGAAGATCGGCGGAAGTTGGATGGAGGGCGAGATCGTCGAGCGTGCCAAAGCGCGGCGAACGTTCGAGACGTTCATTCATCAACGGCCACGGGTCGACCCCGCCCTGCTCGAAAAAGCGGCAGCCAACCGCGTTTCAGCCCGGGTCTTTCCGATCGAGCCCCTCGCCGACAAGGAGATCATCGTCTCCTACAGCCAGCCCCTGATCGGAGCGCACGGTGGATACCGGCTGCCGCTGGCCGGGCTGCCACAGCTCGACGCGCTCGACGTCCGTGTCATCGTCAAGACCGCCGACGGGGAGAAGTCCGACCGGTTCATGACGGCGTCTCAGCGCGTGGTGGAGATCTCGGAGCGAGACTTCGCGCCGGACAAAGACCTCTACGTCGCATTCGACGGCGCCGGCCTGGCCGCGGGTGTTCGCAGCAAAAACCTCGCAGCGGTTCGAGTGCGACTTCCCGAGGGCAGCGGCGCTCAGCCTGTCGGCGCGTTGACGGTGCTCTTCGACACCAGTGCCTCGACCGCGGGTGGGTTCGACCAAGAGGTGGGTCGGCTCGAGGGTTTCCTCGCCGGCCTTCCCCCGCGCACTTCGGTTCGCGTGGTCGCATTCGACCAAGATGTCGAGCTCGTCTTCGACGGCGAGGCGAGCGAAGGTTAGGGCCAAAGACTGGCCGCGCTTCGCAAGCGGCACGCATTCGGGGCCTCGAACCTCGGCGCGGCCTTGGAACACCCGCTGGCGGCCCATGCGAAGGGGCAGCGGCTGCTGATCTGGTCGGACGGCATCGCGACCGCGGGACAGACCACGGGCGCTTCGCTGGCTGAGCTTGCGAAGAAGCTGGAGACCCAGCGCATCGACGCCTACGCCACAACGCTGTCCGCGGACCGGTCGCTCCTATCCGGGCTCGCAGCGGCTGGACCCAACAGCGGCTTCGTCGTCGGTCCCGACGTGGACGGCACGAGCTTGGCGCACCGCCTGGCCGACGAGGGTTTCGATGGTGTGCACATCGAAGTTCCAGGGGCGCGATGGTCGTATCCACAGTCACTCGAAGGCCTCGCACCTGGTGACGACGTCGTCGTCTATGCACGCTTCGAAGCTGATGCGCCGACTTCGGTGGAGGTGGGGTTCTCGGATGCACGGCTCGGTCGGCATGTTGTCTCGACATTGGAAGGCGCCTCGCCCCTGGTGGAGCGCGCCGTGGCGACCGCGAGGGCAAGCGAGTTGACCGCGTTGCTCGAAACAACCGACGACCCTGCCGCCCTGTCCGCGCTGCGAGGGGACCTGTTGGAGCTCTCCCTCCGTCACAGGATCCTGACCACGCAGACCGCACTTCTCGTCTTGGAGAGCGAGGGGGAGTATCGACGCTACGGCATCGACCGGACCGCGTTGGCCGACATCTTGACCGTCGGCCCCGGCGGCATCGATCTGCTGCATCGCGGCGGCGGCCCCACGGGCACAGTGCTTGCCGAAAACGATGCGATCCCTCAAATGGCCCGCGCGTTCGACCCCGACACAGCGGCAGCCGACCCCGGCGTTCTCGGGCTCCTCCGAAGCGAGAGCGGACACTTTCTGGCCTCCCCGTACGGCGGCGCCTTCGCGGTGGGGGATGACGACGTGGACGTCTGGGGAGGGCTCACAGGCACGGAAGTCGGAGAGGCGTTCGGTGTTGGCGGACTCGGTCTCGTGGGGACAGGGCGCGGCGGCGGCGGCACGGGAGAGGGCACCATCGGCCTGGGCAACACCGGCCTCATTGGGCGTGGCGGCGGCGGCGGTACCGGCTCGGGCTACGGCCGCGGCGCGGGAGGCAGCGTCTCCATCGCAGGAACAGGAGGATTCGGTGGGCGCGGCGCTCGAGTGCCCGTCGTCCGACAGGGAAAGGCGACCGTCAAGGGGGGCCTGGACAAGGACATCGTTCGCCGCGTTGTCCGGGCACATATCAACGAAGTTCGCCATTGCTACAACCGCGCCCTGGCAGCCAACCCCGACATCACGGGCCGGGTCGAGGTGGAGTTCTCCGTTGGCCCCCAGGGTCGTGTGCTCACCGCTGCCGTCGCGCGCTCAACCCTAGGAAACAATGCCGCCGCGAGCTGCATTGCGAGGGCAGCCAAGCGCTGGAAATTTCCGAAACCCCGAAGCGCAGGCACCGTCAACATTCGCTATCCGTTCGTCATGACGCCCGGCGCCCAACCGAGTTCCGCTCGCTCCAACTGGGGACGGTCCGTGCGGCAAGCCACTCGCCCTCGCCGCCGACGTGGTGACCCCTCCGACGGACCGCAGTGGGTCGGCTCGGCGCAGTCCGGTCGGTTCGCCGCACTGCAGCGCTTGGTCGCCGACGGCAAGGCCGAGCAGGCTCGTTCCGAGGCCTGGGCCTGGGCCACGAGCCAGCCCGGCAACGCGCTCGCGATCGTTGCGTTGGGCGAGATGCTGGAGATCGAAGGCAACCCCGCGTTGGCAGCTCGGGTCTACGGCTCGCTCATCGACCTGTACCCCGGACGCGCCGACATGCGCCGTGCCGCCGGGGCTCGACTCGAAGCCGTCGGACCCAAGCACCGGGCACTCGCCCTCGACACCTACCGCAAGGCCGTGGAGCAGCGGCCCGATCAGATCAACGGTCATCGCTTGCTCGCCTGGGCCCTGGTGAAAGGCAACAAGTACGAGGAGGCGTTCGAAGTGCTTGGCGATGCGCTGCAAACCCCGACGCCATCCGGTCGTTTCAACGGCGTCAAGCCCTTGCTCCGCCAAGACCGCGAGCTCGTCGCCGCCGCATGGCTCGCGGACACCGCCGATGCAGACCCCTCGATCGAGCGACGCATTCGCGCGGCCGGGGTTCGGCCCGCGACCTCAGCCTCGCTACGGTTGGTCGCCGATTGGGAAACCGACGCCACCGATGTCGACCTCCTCGTCGACCCGATTGGCAAGGGCGACGGACGCCGTCACGCCGACGTCCGCGATGGATTCGGACCCGAAGCGTGGGTCTCCCGCCGCGGCAAGGTCCCCTCCGCCGTGTCCGCTCGCGTTCGTTACTTTGATCGAGGCGCCATGGGGTACGCCATGGGGACCGTCTCCGCCGTGCGCCACGATGGGGAGGGCAAGCTTACGTTTGTCGATCGGCCATTCGTCATCATGGAAGCGCGCGGCTCCGTCGAACTCGGACGCTTCCGTTCGTAGTGCAGATGCGCCGGCATCGGCGGAGGTAACATCAGGCGTGCGTCCCCCGCGGAGCTCTAGCCCGACGAAGGACACCGAGGCCTCTACGACCGCGGCCGACTCGGGTGACGCAACGCTGGCCGGCACACTCGCCGCCTCGCGGCCCCAGGAGCGTCCTCCCGCCGAGCTGGGGCGCGGCGACCAGGTGGGCCGCTACTTGTTGCTGGACGTGCTCGGGCAAGGCGCGATGGGGCGGGTGTTCCAGGCATACGACCCCGACCTCGACCGGAAGGTCGCGATCAAGATCCTCTTCGACCGAACCACGGCCGACCCCGCGCAGCGTGACCGACTGCTGCAAGAGGCGAAAGCCATGGCGCGCATCGACCACCGCAACGTCGTCACAGTCCACGATGCGGGGGTGCACGAGGACGCAGTTTTTCTGGCGATGGAGTTGGTCGACGGGCCTTCTCTCGACCGATGGCTGAAGGACTCCCCGTCCAAGGAACAGATATGGGACGTCATGCTCCAGGCTGCGCGGGGCCTGGCCGGCGCTCATGCTGCAGGCGTCGTCCACCGCGACTTCAAGCCAGGCAACGTCCTCGTCACCCGGGACGGCCGCGCC
>OJGU01001106.1_pt1 | contig 11308 bp, 7 predicted proteins | sample 1594741 | NCBI WGS metagenome assembly OJGU01 (sample SAMN05416841, study PRJEB24817) | seawater metagenome | isolation source: Sea water | place: Canada:Atlantic | collected 2013-07 | reverse complement strand
GTTTTCGCAGTGACTGGCGTCCCCGACGAAAAGAAAGGCGAAAAACTCATCGTCCTCTACACAATCCCGGAAGAAACTGCAGCGGAAACCCAGGAGAAACTGAGCAGTGCCGATATCCCAAATCTCTGGAAGCCGAAGAAAGATCAATTCTTTCATATAGAAAGCCTCCCCTATCTTGGCACCGGCAAGCTAGACCTCCGAAAGGTACGAGAGCTAGCGAATGCGCTTTCCCAAGGCAACTAAGGAAGTAATAGCATCGTTAGAATGAAGTTCGATAGGCCGAGCCATCGACCTATGGAACCTGCCATTCAGCAATGGCACAGAGGGGAGACTTGATCCGCGGCACAAATCCGGGCAAGCTCCGGCTCATTAAGAATCCGAGTCCAACAGTCTCCCGTTCGCTAGACAGCAAGGTTCACTATTGAGGAACCTTCTTCGAATGGGAAACGGTGATGCGTCAAGAAACGTTCCGATGAGCCGATCAATCGATTGGCCCATTCTGATAATATCGATTATTGTGGTGGCGATCGTGTCCGTTCTGATCGTTTTCTTTCCAGAGTCCAGCGCTCAACGGATCAACCACGCGTTTAGTGTCACGACCCAGAGTTTAGGCCGCGTCTACATCCTCGCTGGATTCTTGACGATGTTCGCCCTTCTGATTCTCGGGATCGGACCTTGGCGAAAAATCAAACTGGGAAGCGAAGAGGAGTCACCGAGTTACTCCACCTTCGCTTGGGCAGGCATGCTTTTCTCGACTGGAATCGGCACCGCTGTCTTGTATTGGGGAACGATTGAATGGATTGATTACTTCTTGAGCCCCCCTTTTGGCATCGAAGCCAAATCTACGGAAGCACATCAGTGGGCGATGAGCTATGGCATGTTCCATTGGGGCATCCTCGGTTGGGCATTCTATGCCCTCCCCGCCGCGTGTCTCAGCTACGCGTATCATGTCAGAGGGTCCGCGAATCCCAGTCTCGCCGAGGCTTGCGCACCGATCCTGAAAGGAGCGACCCAGCGTTGGCCCGGGCGAACGATCAACGCTCTATTCATGATTGGATTGATCGGCTCCGCAAGCACGGGACTAGGGCTAACAACCCCACTAATCACCGAATCCTTTAGAGCCTTTTTCGAGTTCGAACCAAGCTTCGCCTTTACGATTGCCTCGATCTTGCTCCTTGTCGGGTTGATCGCCCTTTCCGTTTCGCTGGGACTTGACCGTGGGATCAAACGACTATCCACAATTAATCTCGCTCTGATGTTGGTCTTGCTGGCGCTCATCTATTTCATGGGACCGACCAAAGCCATCACCGAACAAGGAATCGACAGTATTCGTTTCATGATCAGCCATTTCGCCTTAATGAGCGGGATCCGATATCCTGAATCCAACAAGGCCTTCACCGAAGCATGGACCGTGTTCTATTGGGCATGGTGGATCTCATTCGCACCCTTTGTCGGAATGTTTATCTGCAAGATCTCAAGAGGTCGAACGCTCGGTCAATTGATCTGGGGCGTCATCCTTTTCGGAACCATGGGATGTACTCTGTGCTTCATCATTTTCGGGGGCTACGGCTCATACCTCGAATTTGAAGGGAAACAGCCAATCATTGACACATTCTCAGAAAACCGACACGCCGCAGTTGTCTATGTCGTGTGTTCTCTCCCTCTGGGCAAGTGGATTCTCCCGCTCTTCTTTTTACTCTGTATTAGTTTCGCAGCAACCACTTACGATTCAGCCTCCTATACCCTCGCACTATCAGCAACAAAGTCGATCGGTTTCAACGATGAACCGGCACGGTGGCACAGAGTGCTATGGGCGGTGACACTCGGGATTCTTCCTCTGGCTCTGCTATCTATCGGAAAACAATCAGAAGTCCTTGTCGCCCTTCAGACCGCCTCCGTGGTCGTATCCGTCCCGATGCTTTTCATCTCACTATTAATGACCGTGTCACTTGTAATCGGTATTCGTAGGCAGCAAGCAGAGAGTCGCAGCTGAGACAGTGTTCAGCCCACTTTCTCAGAAATCGAACCCGGCCCCTTGGAACGCTGCATCCTACTCAGACGGCAGCTTGAAACGAGCTGCACTCCATCCTTGCCCGTGATTCACAACAACGAGACTGAAGCACATGAATCAGCGCCTCACTTAAAGACACGATGGCGTTTGTTCCCTCCAGAGATAAGATAGGCTATCAAGTCCTTGAGCTCTTCTTGATTCATCCCAAAAATCGTCCCTGGCGGCATCATCGATACTTGAGAGGGTTCAATTCGCTTAACCCGATTATTCTTCGTTCTACTAATCTTGCTGAAATCATAGGGATTCGAAGCTAAGGCTATTTCCTCTTCGTCTTGAAAGATTATCCGACCGTAGAGCGTTTCCCCATTCTCAAGCTCAATCTTGCTGGCTTGATATTGTTCCGAGATCGAATTGCTGGGTTCACAAATGGAAACCAGAATATCTCGGATCGAATATCGCTTTGCCACCGATCCCAGATCGGGTCCGGAGTAGCCCCCGCTTCCTTCAAAGCGATGACAGGCAACGCAGCGACCCGCAGCGAACATACGCTTTCCATTTTGATAACTGCGACCTTTCAATTCTGACTCGAAGAGGTGACTAGCCGTATCGATTGTCCAGGCAACAGGCGGCCCCTTTGGCACCGGGAGCGCACTCAGATCCACAGCCGCAATGTCTCCAATCAACCAGGATACGGCCGAAGCCACCTCTGGAGGCAGATGACGAATCGCGTCGTCCCGGATCGCTCGTATGTAGCCAGCAAAACTCTTTCCCCCGCTTTTCTCTAGTGTGTCGTTCATCCAGGAGAAATAGGTTTTCCGATCCTCAAGCGTCCAGCCATTCTGAACCCGCCTCAAGGAATAGGCATACTGAATGTTTTGACTGTTGGGAGTATTGGCCATGGTCTGAAGAATCGCCTTGCCGTATTCGTGCCGAGCAAGCATCGCCTTGTCGTAGGCGAGCGCTCTCGTTTGCGTGTGCTTCATCAACGCCATTGTCTTGCGGACGACTTCAGGAGAATCCAAATAACTCAAGAGTCGACACAGTTCGACATCAAGGACGTCGTCTTGGGAGGGATAAAAAGGACCAAGCTGGCTGATCAGCTCCTTCCCTTCTTCTAGGCTTGGTTTGTTCAGGCGAATGAAGCAGAGCGAGTAGGCACGTAGCAAGGCTAGCCGATCCTCTCTACCTAAGGAGCCGAAGCGAATGCGGTTCAAATTGGAGAGAACTCGGCTGGAAAGCGATTTGGCCCCGTGTCGACACAGAGCGATCGAGCTGTAGATCACCGACCTCGGGTTCGTCTCCGAAAACACCTTTTCTTGCCATAGCTCAAGGGCCTGGTTCTCGATTACCAAACGGGCAGCGTACCGAATATTGCGATCCTCATGAGCCAGGTGAGGCCAGGCCTTATCGACCGCCAGCCCTCCGCCATCGCCGCTCCCATGATAGATCTCGAGCGAGTGACGCAAATCCCGGAGAGACTGATTCTTTGTCAGTTCCTTGCCATTCCCCACTTTGTTCGTGCCAGTGTAGCGAATTCGATAGAGCCTTGAATCTGTATTTCGGCCACCAACGAGAAAATACATGTGCCCGTCAGGACCGAATCGCATGGCTGAAATATTGAGCGGTTCCCCATGAAGAAACTCTTTCTTCGTTCCCGTGTAGCTCGAGCCGTCTTCTTCCATGTCGACGGTGTAAATCGTGCCAAAGGTCCAATCACAGATGAAGAGCTTATCCTGGAAGACCGCGGGGAAATTAGAATGATGCCCAAAGCTAATCCCCGTAGGCGATCCAGGACCAATGTTAACGACGGCTCCATTGCTATCGGCAAAATACTCGGGCCACTTTGCCGAACCAGCACGCCAGCCAAATTCGCTCGCAGAAGTCACATGATTAACCCTGGTTGGGCGATACCAAGGGCTTCCAATATCAAACTCCAGATCCGAGTCATAGGTAAACAACTCTCCAGCCCGATTGATTGCAATGTCCACGGCATTGCGTAATCCGGAAGCCACCATCGTCCAATCCTTTCCATCAGGAGAAATACGGCAGATCCATCCCGCCGGTGCCTTCACACCAACGGCATGGCCCATGGCATCAGGCATTGCGGGAAGCAAGGAATCCTGTCCCCAAACGGGCGGTTGGAGACTTGGAACGCCCTGAGGCAAGCGAGTGTGGTTCCCCGTCACCAAATAGAGTGCCTGTCCATCTTCCGACTTAATAATATTGTGGGCTGAATGCTCATAGCCCACCCCTAACTTCTTGAGCAATGTAAACTCGTCGAAGGTATCGTCTCCATCCGTATCTCGAATCCGATAAAGCCCTTTCATCGACGACATGTAGAGACTGTCAAAGGCGTACAGAAAACCAAGCGCCCCGCCCACCGTACGACGCCCCCACTTGATGGGAAGATACGGAAAACCCTTGAGACTCTCAACGCGGACCCCGGAAGCCTGATCTCCAGCCACCGGTAAGGTCACTCGAAACACCCCCTTGTCGTCCTGATCAGACACGATCAGTCGTCCCTTCGGATCGAAGGTCATTGCCACCCAAGACCCCTGGGAGCTTGGAACTTCGTAAAGAAGCTCGGCATCAAATCCGTCTAGCAGCGTAATCCCAGTATCAATATCGGGGTGGAACAAACCTTCGCGATCGACAGGATCAGCGACACAGCAAAGGGAAGTGAGCAAAAGGAGCAAGGGTAACAAACGTTGATTCATGAGGCTAGGCACCAAAACAAAATTCACGGGGTAAGACACGAACGTAGCGCCCCGAATGGACGACCGCAATAGACGATCACCCCGAGAATGAGATCTAGAGATCTTGGCAGGGGAGAGCTTTCCCCATCTCGCCTTATCAGACACCATCGGAGGTGACAGACTCCCTCACCCGTTCGGAATTCGGCTTAGAACGATCAAGCAGAAATCGCCATAGGAAAAGGCGCAGACCATGCCATACGACAACCAGTGCCAACCCGAAGGTTCCAGATCTCATTCCTAATCCCCCCGAAAACAAGAGGATCAGCAACACCGGAAATAAATACGCCACACTAAACAGCTGAACAAAGATCCGAACAGCGTTCACGCCACGAAGCCCCCAGAAAATTCCCAGCGTCCGCAACACTCGCATCTCCCACGGCACAAACAGTGCCAAGCCAAGATGCAAAACAAATAACTCAAGCCCCTCCATTCCCGTTCGGGAACCGGCTAGGCCTCCAATCAAGAGTAAACTTTGCAAGAGGTGCATCGCTACCAAAACGGCGGTCTTTCCCCGATGCGCGTCCGAGCTTCCGTCTAACAATGCGGGGACTATCTCCCTATTGTGCAACGGCGTCGTTAGGATCAACTCGAGCATCCCTGAGCGGCGATCAGATATAATCTGTCTCGGTGCCTCAATAGCCGCATTAAAGCGCACTAAAAAATCCAAGAGGAGCAATATCCCGAAGGCTCCTTCATAGTAGTTCATTCGCGAGCCCAGAATTGCCAATTGCGATGAAAACGCTGCTACCACTAAGTAAATACAGACGACAAGTGGCACAAGGATGCGGAGAAAGGGAAGATCCCGACTGTAACACTTAGTGAGCACATAGTAAGGGCTCAATTCATCCGGAAAGCGAAGGCTCAGCTTTCGGGACAAAGTCGGAGTCACCCAATCCTGCTGGAACCAGCGCACGACTCGGTTACTAGATCGACGGCGCGTCCTTGCTACCGCCAAACCACTCGCCTCTCGAATCCACAAAGCCATAAATGTTCGGTAGGAAAAAAGGAAGAAGACAAGTCCGATCATCGAAACGCTAGTAACGCTGACAAGATAGGCTAAGAGTGATTCCGTCTGAATGACTTCCGTAAGAGCCAGTGGAGCAAGAAACATAGGGCCTCCAATGGCAATCTGGAGCGTTGTGAGCCTCCCCCCAGTGAACGCGGTAATCAATACGGCCAGCCCGAAGGGCAACAGACAAACCAGCAACAAGGTTACGACGCTGCACAATGCCGATGTTTTGGCCTCGCGACACACGGCGGACCAAAACAGTCCCACGCTGATCCCTAACCAAACTACAATCAATACATTGAGACATTCTCGCAGAACTTCAGGCCAATGCACCCCTCCGGTCAAGAGCGGAAGCAGAAGCACCGGCATGATAGCGATCAAGCACAATAAGAATCGCGCTCCCGCTGAAATGGCTAGCCCCAGTAGCAACTCCCAGGATCGGAGGGATGTCAGAAACAGCAATCCCAGCGTCCCCTCTCGACGTTCCGAGCAAATAACGTCAGACACAGCAAGCGCTGCCCCGAAGCCAAAGAGGAGCATCGAAACCACGCTCGCAACCACCAACATCTCTTGTCCTGGATCACGATTGCTACCTGCAAACACCCAAAGACACATAATCAATGGCAACCCAGCAAAGCCAACTCGCTGCCAGTAAGTCCAGCGATTCCGACTTTGCAGTCGCAGCTCGCGAAGAATAATCGTCTTAAGATTCACCCGATTTACACACCTCTCTTACCTTGAACTAAAAATGAAACCGTCAATCAAGGACTGCGGCCCCTGGATCCAATTATTATTAACATTCAAACTCTGCCCTCGCCCAGCAGCCACTGCAACCCAGAAGGCATGCGGCAAGAAGAACTGCAAGAAATCAAGAAAGCAACCATTGAAGACATTGCGGCTCGTCAACACGCCGTCCGTGTTCCTATCCTAGGCCAGCGATGCCAAAACGAGGCCGACACCAGAGCACATCCTCAGAAACCCGCCGAACGCTCAATCGGATTGAGTCTTTGGACGGGGTCATTGGTGTGGTCATTGGGCATTCATTCGGGGGAAAATCTCTAGGACGTCACGGAAAAACAGGGGCGGTCAAACTGCAGGGAAAGCGTCCCGGGGGACTCAAGGCAGTCACTCAGTCGGCCAAGGGCATTCAAGAGATCTTCATCCTCACCCAGCCCGGACGGGAGGAGTGGATTTCGGAACAAATCAAAGCCCTTTGAAGCGATTACTGCGCTGCGAGAGCCTTACAAGAGACGACTCCAATCAATCGGTTCTTGGAGGAAACGCTGAGCCTTGGGATGCCCTTGCATCGCCGCTTTGCGCAACCAGTTCATAGCCTCGCTCTTGTTTACCGAGACACCAACCCCATTCCCGTAGAGCCAAGCAAGATGATACTGGGCATCCGGCACCCCGTTCTGTGCCGCTTTCAGAATCCACTCGAATGCCTTCGTCTCATCCTTATCGAGAACCATGCCCTGATAATAGGCGAGTCCAACATTGAACTGCGAATTTGCATCCCCTTGGGCCGCCGCCGCACGATACCATTGCAAGGCCCTTGCTTCATCCTTGCCCACTCCAACCCCGTTCGAATAGCAGCTAGCGAGATTTCTTTGTCCGACCGAATCTTCTTGCTCAGCGGCCTTCAAGAACCAAGCGACGGCTTGCTTCTCATCTTTCCCCACTCCAATCCCCTGCAGGTAAAGCATCCCAAGATTACATTGGGCACTCGTATCTCCTTGCAGAGCGGCGTCACGATAGCATTTGGCAGCTTTCGCCGGATCTCGAGCAATCCCAATCCCGTAGAGATAGCAACTCCCGAGATTACGTTGAGCAAGCGCGTTCCCTTGGCGAGCCGCCTTCTCAATCCATTCGAAACCCAACGCGGCGTTCTTCGGAACCCCAGAACCAAGACGTAGCGTATTTCCAAGCTCGAGCTGAGCCACCGGATCGCCCGATTCTGCGCGCTGCCGCAAGGTCTCTAGCTTGAAATCCTTTGCCGCCAACTGAAATGCCACCAGGCATAGCGTGAGAATGAAAATTCCAACAGATCGTCGTTTCATCGCTAATAATTAGAAGACACCGAATGCCTTGGATTCACAGTGAAGATCTGATCTAATTCTTAAGGTCTTGGCCCATTCAGTCCCTACCTTATCACCCCAGAATAAATCATCTATGAAAATAGGCACCTATCTCGCCTTAGCCCTATCGCTTGCTCTCTCTAGTTTCGCCGAGGAAAAAGCAGCCGCAAAGCCCATTGAACTCGAAGCCATACAATCGCTCGCCGGCATTTGGGACGCCGAAATCGAGGTGTGGCCCTCAGGACCGGATTCTCCGTCGATCAAATTCAAAGGCATCGAAAAAAACCGACCCTATGGAGAACACTGGGTTGCCTCGGATTTCGACTCAGAATTCATGGGCCAATCTATGAAAATTCATTCCATCGTCGGATATGACCTCGATCAAAAACAACTCGTCGGAACGGTCATTGATCACGGGCCATATTCAGCCAGCATGCAGGGCACCTACGAAAAGGAATCGAAGACCGTTCATTGGACAACAAAGGCGAAAGATCTCAACGGAAAGATCATGCTACAAAAAACGTTCATGACTCAGAAAAACGCCAATGAACGCGTTCTCGTCCTAATGACTCACGGAGCCGACAAGAGCGACTTCAATAAATTCATGCAGATAAAATACATCAAGCGTCCTTGAGGACTCGAGATTCTCAAGCAAATCTGCGACCGAATTGTTCGATTCTTCAAATCGTTCCCGGCGAGTAAGATTCACTCGTTGTCGGTAAAAACAACATAGCCATCCTTGTTCTCGTCATGAACCTCGGTTCACCTCAACAGAAAAGGGGAAGAGAAGAGCCTATCAATGGCACCTCCCTTCCCAATGACATCGCGACTATCCCTTGCTCCCGAATCGAACGGACGCTTCGAGATCAAATCGATCGAGATTCATTACCTTGTCCCACGCCGCTACAAAGTCTCGCACAAATTTTTCTGTGGCATCCTCCCCGGCATACACTTCAGCAATCGCTCGCAGCTGTGAGTTCGAACCAAAAACTAGGTCGACCGAACTTGCCGTCCATCTCACTTCGCCAGTATCACGATCCCGACCTTCAAAAAAGTGCTCACACACCGCGGATTTCTTCCAAGCGGTTCCCATATCTAGAAGGTTGACAAAGAAATCGTTACTGAGAGTTTCAGGTCGTTTCGTCAAGACCCCCAACTGTGGAAATCCGACAGTGGTGTTCAACACTCTCATCCCTCCTAGGAGCACAGTCATTTCTGGTGCGGTGAGCGTGAGCAACTGGGCACGATCAACTAAGAGTTCTTCACCTGGGCGGTCGATCTCATGACTGAAATAATTCCGAAACCCATCGGACTTAGGCTCAAGCACGACAAACGATTCGACATCTGTCATTTCTTGCGAGGCATCGGTTCGTCCTGGAGAAAAAGGAACCTCAACCTCAACGCCTCCTCGTCTTGCTGCCTCTTCAAGCGCGGCACAGCCCCCGAGCACAATCAGATCCGCTAAAGAAACCGCCATGGAGTCAGCGCGACCTTGATTAAAGGCCTTTTGAACCGCTTCAAGCGTAATGAGAACCGAGTCCAATCTAGCAGGATCATTCACTGCCCAATCCTTCTGAGGGGCAAGGCGAAGACGGGCTCCATTCGCACCACCGCGCTTGTCACTTCCACGGAAGGTGGATGCAGCGCTCCAAGCGGTCGAAACAAGTTGCGAAACTGTGAGCTTCGTGGCGAGAATCTGACTCTTGAGACTCCTGATTTCAGCCTCCCCTATCAAATCGTAGTCACGATCTGGCACGGGATCTTGCCAGCGTTGCGGGGCCGGAACATCAGATCCAAGCAGGCGAGAGACCGGTCCCATATCTCGATGGGTTAATTTGTACCATGCTTTAGCGAAGGCCTTTCTAAACGCTTCAGGGTTCTCATAGAATCGCTTGGAAATCTTGCCGTAGATTGGATCCATTCTCAATGCGAGATCCGTAGTGAACATCATCGGAGCGTGAGACTTCGACGAGTCATGGGCATCAGGAATCAGACCTTCAGCGGTTTCATCGTCTGGAGTCCACTGCCAAGCCCCGGCCGGGCTCTTCGTCAGTTTCCAATCGTAGTCATACAAGTTCTCGAAAAAGCCATGCGACCACTTTGTGGGCGTCATCGTCCAGGCCCCTTCCAGGCCACTGGTAATGGTATCCTCGGCCTTCCCTTTTCCATACCCATTTTTCCAACCAAGTCCCTGCTCCTCAAGTTCAGCAGCTTCCGGTTCAGGCCCAACATGCCTTTCAGGACTGGCCGCCCCATGCGCTTTGCCAAAGCTGTGTCCTCCAGCAATCAGAGCCACCGTTTCTTCATCGTTCATTGCCATTCGGCCAAAGGTTTCACGAATATCTTTGGCAGCCGCGAGAGGGTTCGGTTTGCCATTGGGACCTTCAGGATTGACGTAGATCAATCCCATTTGCACGGCACCAAGGGGATCTTCCAATTCGCGATCACCAGTATACCGTTGGTCCCCAAGCCATTCGCTTTCAGGGCCCCAATAAATATCTTCTTGCGGTTCCCAGACGTCCTCGCGACCACCGGCAAATCCCAAGGTCTTGAAGCCCATGGATTCCAAAGCCACATTTCCCGTGAGCACCATCAAGTCTGCCCAAGAAATACTGCGGCCATACTTTCGCTTGATCGGCCATAGCAAGCGACGAGCCTTATCTAGATTCGCATTATCAGGCCAACTGTTCAGCGGGGCAAAACGTTGAGTCCCATAACTGGCACCGCCTCGACCATCTGAGACACGATAGGTACCCGCACTATGCCAGGCCATTCGAACGAAGAGAGGACCATAGTGCCCAAAGTCAGCCGGCCACCAGTCCTGAGAATTCGTCATTAAAGTCTCCAAGTCTTGCTTCACCGCCTCCAGGTCTAGCTCCTGAAACGCCTTTGCATAGTCAAACCCTGCTCCCAAAGGATTCCCCTTCTGCGAGTTCTGATGGAGAATCTTCAGATTCAGCTGATTTGGCCACCAGTGGCTATTCGACATTGCCCCGGCTGCCGTGTGACGAGCGCCGGCCGGATTACCGCCTCCCATCACCGGACACTGCGCCATCGAGGCCGGCGAGTTTACCGGCATGACCGCAGCGGGCCCTCTGGGATCACCGCTCGTGAGTGTTCCGGAGTTATCATTGAGGTCATCAGCGGTCGTGCATGCGGCATTAAAACTCATGGCGATAGTAATTAATAAGTTAGGTTTCATTTGGTTTTCACTGGCGCCCCACTTGCAACTCAAGATCCGGACACCTGGATATTGAGCGTTCAGGCAATCTTCCTGACCTCTGCATCATGGCTACCGGTTTATGATTTGTTAAATTGAATAATAATGAATCTTTGATTTATAAAACCTATCAATAGACTCTATCATTAAACCGATGAATTTCCGCGATCTAGAATACCTCGTAGCCCTGTCTCTTATACACATCTGACGCTGCCGACGAGCGATCTAGTGTAGATC
>OJGU01001105.1_pt1 | contig 11317 bp, 8 predicted proteins | sample 1594741 | NCBI WGS metagenome assembly OJGU01 (sample SAMN05416841, study PRJEB24817) | seawater metagenome | isolation source: Sea water | place: Canada:Atlantic | collected 2013-07 | reverse complement strand
GCTCGTCGGCAGCGTCAGATGTGTATAAGAGACAGGAAATAGAGCCAAGTAAGCCTTTTAAGTGATTATCTCACTTCAGTCGAAACGGGGTTCCAAGGCCTTTACCTTGGTCGAGCTTCTCACGGTCATTGCGATCGTGGGAATCCTCGCTACCCTGTTGCTGAGTGCGTTATCGACCGCCAAGAAAAAAGGTCGCATCGCGGTCTGCACGTCGAATTTACGTCAGGCCGTGATTGCTTATGAAATGTATCGGTCCGACTTTCCGACTCGACCACGAGACTTGGGGCAGCTGGTGGTATCGCGACATCTGAGTGACAAGAAGGTGCTGCTTTGTCCCGAGGACCGGACGAAGCAGTGGGGGCAACTGGTTCAGCCGCTCCGATTCAATGGCGACGATCTCATAGAGTACTCATACCTTCATCCAATGCCTTGGAGCGACGGGGACTGGAATCTCCTAGAGCGGGCGGGTAATTCGGCGGGACTCTTGGTGTGTCAATTGCATGGCTTGGGTAGACAAAGTCTTGAGGCGCCCTCGGTTCAAGATTTTGAGGGCTTGGTCTTGCGTGGCCAATTAGATGGCGCTGTGGTTCGTCGGCAGATGTATTGGGATGATCCAGAAGGACTTTCCCTGGCAACTGGAGCGGGCGCCAATTTTGCGTCCACTCGTTTTGGAGTGGGACGATTGCCGTGGCGCCTCTTTGTTGATTTACCCCCTGGACAGGACTCTCCGAATCCATGAGATTGAAGGCGTAGTCAAACTGATGGAACCTGTCACAACCAGTGATGATTCGCTTGAGCCCTCATCCTCCCTGTCTGGGGCGGCGAGTGCACCCTTGTCGAAACCGCTTTCGCCCTCTCAGTGGACGGTGTTGAAAGGATTGCTGTGGTCGGAGTGGTTCGCGCACAGCAAGATGCTCCTAGTGTTCTTGGTCCTCTGGCTTTTAGGCGCCTGGATGATTCCGTTTGTGGCCCATCCTGGGTGGATTCTTGTCATTGGGCTTGGCTATGCTCTCCTTGCCGGACCTGCCTATGGAGGGACGGATGCGATTGAGGGGTGCGAGGAGTTTACGCTGTCGCTTCCGGCCACTCGCTCGGAACGTTATCTGGCTAGAATGGCTTTGGGGATCGGAACTCTGATGATGTTTGTGGGGCTCGACTTTGTTGTGTTGGGCCTCGATTGGACGGCCACCGTGCATCGGGTTTTCATCAATGCGGGTATTGTCGAGGCAAGCCCAAATCTAAAGCCGGGCTTGCTGTATGGACTCGCTGTGGGACTGCCCTTTTTTATCTTTTCGTTTTCGTATTCATTATCATCAGTTGCGCGAAATCGTTTCCTAATTCTCACCTCATGGTTTTGGAGTGGGTTACTCGCGTTGGGTGTGCTTTACGGTGGTCTTAAATATGAGGAAATGATGTGGCAGGAACCAAGTGGATATTTCTGTGCTTCGCTCTTCTTCGTTGGCGGCGTTGCGTCGCTTTGGACTGGCTTTCGCCTTTTCCAAGAGAAAGAGGTAGGGCACTACGGAGCTCCAATCACACTGCCTCAATGGTGGTGGGCCTGGCTGTTATCGATTGTGCTGGGTGTGGCACTGGCTGCTGTGCTTCTGAGCTCGATCTTACAGCGCTTTCCGAATCTTCTTAGTCGGTAATAGGCTCAAGATTGGCGAGTGGAAAGCGCCTCGCCAACACCGATGTTGTGCTTCAGACAGTAAGCTGAATTGGAGACGTACTTTTCTGCCCAATGCTTTAGCTGATCGCGTTCCGCGTCGCTCAGGGCTCGTTTGACCTTCGCTGGACTTCCGACAACCATCGAACCGGCAGGGATTTTCGAACCTCCGGTCACGAGGGCGTTCGCTCCGATAATGCATTGTTCGCCGATCTCGGCTCCATCAAGAATGGTTGCTCCCATCCCAACGAGCGTTTCATCGCCGATCTTGCAGGCGTGGACAATGGCGGTATGCCCAATGGTAACCCAGTCTCCAATCTCGCAAGCAAAGTCATCCGCGACGTGGAGAACGGCGTTGTCCTGCACGTTGCTAAAGGCTCCAATGCGAATTTGATTGATATCGCCACGGGCGATGGCGTTGTACCAGATGCTAGACTGTTGGCCCATCGTCACATCCCCGATGACAACGGCTCCTTTGGCGATATAGACGTCCTCGGCAAGTTGAGGTTGCTGACGAAGGTGCTGGTTTAGGGTGGCTTCTAAATCGATCATGGGGCCTAGCATGGAAATGTCTCAGAGCATGGTGCAACAAAAATCCGCCTCTCGATTAATCGAAAGGCGGATTGATGAGACCGATCAACCAAGCCGGTCGGTGGGTAAGGCGGCTACGTCTCGCTGCCGGTCTACGCGGGCACGATTCAGATTGTAGCTTCCGTTAGTAGCGCGTGGGGCAGTAGACCGGGGCAGGGGGCACATAACGTCGCTGCCGGTAGGATCGATCTCGATGCCGAGTTCGGGGTTGATGAATCACGATCGGGGCTTGCTGGACAATCACCGTTCGTTGACGGGCGAACCGAGGGGTTTGGCGAACAACGATCCTGGGTTGTGGTGGCGTGTAGACGTGAACGGGAGGTCGGTGCACGGTTACAACCGTTGGGGCGTGCCTCACAACGTGTCGGGGGGCTGCGTAGTGATGGTGCCGATCGATGGCGTCGCTGACGACCGCTACAGCCGCAACTCCGGTAAGGATTTTGCCAACGACGGCCCATTCTTTATCCCCGGCATTGAGCTGGTTGGATGCTAGATTAGTCAGTGTGCCGACTAGTAGAAGTGCAATGATTCTTTTCATAATATACCTTTCGTCACTGTTAAATTGGACTTTGGCCCGTTGATTGTTATTCATTTCAAAGGTAAGATGGGTTGATTCGATGAGCGAAGATGAAGAAGCATTGCGAGCTCGCGCGCGTCGGAAGCGGCGCATACCGAGATCCTTTAAAGATCTGACACCAACGCAGGCGTTCAATCCGCGGACATTTTTCTATGAAATGGTATGGAAGGCCTTGGTGACTCGGAGGAAGGGCGTTTACAATAAACCAGAGTATCCAAACTTGCGGGAAGGGAAGCTTGCCTTGACCTGGATCGGTCATGCTTCGTTCTTGGTTCAGTTTACGGATCTCAATGTTTTGGTAGATCCGAATTTTGCTAACTGGCTATTTTGGCAGAAGCGAGTCAAAAAGGCGGGAATGAAGATCGATGACCTGCCTCAGATCGATCTCGTGCTCCTGACACATGCTCACTTCGATCATTTTCACAAACCGACACTGCGAAAGCTGCCGTCACCGAAGATTGCTGTGGTGCCCTGGGGTGTTGGTGATCTGGCTCGGGGACTCGGGTTTTCTCGGATCATTGAGCTGGAATGGTGGGAAAGTTTTTCTCATGGGGATTGGAAAGTGACCTTTACTCCGGCCAAGCACTGGGGGGCACGAGTGCTTCATGATGAGTATCGTGGTTTTGGCGGATTCGTGCTGGAGCACCAGGGGCGTCGGGTCTATCACGCTGGAGATACCGCTTATTTCACTGGCTTTAAGGAAATCGGAAAACGTTGCGAACCGGAACTCGCGCTGCTACCTATCGGTGCCTACTATCCTGATTCTTTTCGAGAGGTGCACATGGGCCCTGACGAAGCGTATCAGTCCTTTGTCGATCTCAAAGCGAAGACGATGGTGCCGATGCATTTCGGTGCCTTTAAATTGTCGTTTGAAGACATGGATGAGCCGCCTCGATGGTTGAGAGAAATTGCTGATGAAAAGGGAATCAGTGATCAGGTGCGAATTCTAGACGAAGGCTATCCCGTCGTCTTCTGAAACAAGACCTTCTCTTGGTGACGCGCCATTACTGTTTGATGAAGTGTGCGGTTACCTGCAACGGTGATTCACTGTTGAATGAGAGCGTTGTCTGAGCTTGGTTTGCTTCCGTGACGGGGCCACTCCATTCCGAAAAGATGTAGCCCGGAGCTGGCTCGGCTATCAGAGCTATCGGAAGGGCATTAAGATAGACGCCTGTCCAGGGGGACGAATTAATCGTTAGAGAATTGAGGTGGATGGAGCCACCCCTGAGGGGAGCCACCTGGATCGTGACCTGGCTTGACTCTGCTTCGAGATCGAAATGAGCGGCTAAATCGGATCTAAGTTTTTCGGGCCGTTGATTGGCAAACGTGATGAGTTCCTGAACGTTGTTTTCCCAATGCTCCTTGGTGAGCGCACTGTCTTCGGGTTTGAATGGAGTGCCATGGTTTCTCTCTTGAAGGGACTCCCAGCTCCAGCGGGTAAGGTGTTGGGCGATTTCTGGGCGCAGACTAGCCGCCATCTGCCGGATGCTTTCTGTCGCGCGTTTGCTAGTGAAGTCCTGATTCAATAGGTCGAGGCAGCGGGTGATGAACGAGGTCTTGAATGATTCATTTAGGAGGAGGCGCCGGAGGAGACGGGTGCGACCACTAGCGTTTGGCCATCCTGTTCCGGTACCTTCCGGATTGGTATAGAAGGCAAACATGTTGTCGTAGTCCGAGTAGTCTCGAGCCATGGCTGGGAGGTAGACAGTTTCTGGCCAAAGATTGAAACCGTAGTCCTGGTCATAGAGCATCCAGCGAAAGGTGCCGTCGTCTTGGGATCGCCACTGTTTGATATTGCCGATGTCAAAATTCTGAAAATAGATAACGGAAAGATGGTAGTCGATGAAGCTCGGAATGTTGATGTATTGCGTCGCGACAGTTGTGAAATGTTCGTCGATGCTGAGATCTGTCCGAGACACAAAACTCTGCATGCTTCGGTAGAATCGATTGCTTCCGGAGTTCGCCTGGGAATAGCCTTCTATGAGATCTACTTTCTCACTAGGGACGTCGTGATGGGATTCCACGTAGTGTTCGTTGAGTTTTTCTCGCAGATTATAGATGCCCCAGTAGTTGCCATTGAGGTAAAGGATTGTTGGGCGATAGGCCTGAGTATCGACTTCGAGATTGCTCGCAAGGCTTTGCATCATTGCGTCTCTAAAGAGGGTGAAGGTACTATTGACAAAATAGCTGCCATTCCCTTGTGTGGGACCAAAGTTGCTGATTGGCGGGCGCGGTGGAATATGATGTGTACTTTGGTTGTCGTTCCCTGAGTTTCTGAGGATGAATGATTCGAAGGATTCAATACCCAGATTAGGGAAGAGAGGATAGCGGATCTTTCCGGGGCCGTACTTCGAGCGAGCGAATATAGCGAAAGACTTCTGTGGATAGCCTCTGGATCCCCATCCCCCGAAGATCTTGAGACCGATATCCTGTTGAAACCGATCGGTGCTGTTCTCGTCGAAGAGCTCAAACGATGCTGCGATCTCGCGATCCTTCCAGGCGTTGGAGGCGCTGTAGGGGAAGGTTGCTGTGACTCGACCGTTCTGATACATGTGCTCGCCGAGTCCGTAGAGAAACCCGTCTCTGATATCAAAGTTCTGTGGGTTTGCTGCGAGGGAAATTATCGGAAGTGTGTGATTTGTCCCGATAAGGTAGCTGCCCGTCGAAATGTGACTAGAATTGCCGACTTGATCGATCGTGATTGCACGAATAACGGTCGTCTCGTTGATCGGAAAGGGTGTCTGGTAGCTAAGGGAATCCTGAGATGGTGCCGAGCCATCGGTCGTATAGAAAATAGTTTGTCCGGTGTGGGCTGCAGCGATTTCGAATAGAACTCCTTGAGTGTGCCGTCCTGGCGTTGGGGTGAATTGCGGGGCGACGATAAATGGGGGTGCCGCTTCCGAAAGGTTGGGCTGAGCAGGCGAGGTGAACGCAGGCGAGTACACTTGCCAATCATCGGCACTTTCAGCGATCTTGCCGAGGGATTCGTCGTTCTCGAGTCGACCAAGGGTGATTTGATCGATGAGTTGATTTTCTCCATAGCTCAAGAGAATGGATTCTCCGTCGGCGCTGATCCGGAAGTTGGTATGCAGTGGTCCTGAGAGCGGGGGACGATTTTTTCCCGAAGCAAAGACCAGTAGATAACTCTTGGGTTCGATGGTCCGAGCAGGGAAACGCCATTTTTGTAGCTCTTCAAGATCGTCCGATAAGTACCACTGCTCAAGGGAGACGGTCTCGTCGCTTGGATTGTAGAGTTCGATCCAATCGGAGAAATCGCCGTCGTCGTCTGCGAGAGTCGACTGGTTGTTGGACATGATTTCGTTGAGAGAGAGGAGGCGTTTTGCCTCTGCTTGATCGTCGATAATCAGTCGGAAGAAACCGGATGTTTCCTCTGGGGCTTCTAGTTGATACTGGATCTCTGTAGGCGAAAGCACATCCCGTCTAATAATTGCCACTCGTTTCCATTCTGCTTCAGGATCAAGGTTTAGAGCGAATTCAAAGCCCAGAGAGGTTGTTGTTTCCTGGTGGATGCTCAGGGAGAATTTCGAGTTCTCGACGCTGATCTTCGAAATGCTTGCGCCGAAAGTCTTGCTCGAGAGTCCGAGAAGGCACAGAAGAACCGTGACGTGATGACATCGGAACCAGGGCCAGAATACTCTAGCATTCCATCGGTATTTGCGATTGGGTTCTTGCACGTTTGAGATCTGGGATTCCTAGGGTGGCGACAATCAGTGTTTTTGGAAGGCCTTACTTTGATCAGAATTTGTCGAAGGTATTCTTACCTCCTTGCTGGATGAATCGATCGTACCAAGGTTGGTTGTGGGGGAGTGGATTCCCTCGGCGGGTCCAACCATCCCTTCGACGTTGTGCTGGCATGTGATCGTTGGAGTCGACGCGCCAATGATCCAGCTCTGCTCTGAGTTCGTTGAGCAAACGGCGGTAGTTTGGATCGTCGATGAGGTTGACTAGTTCGAACGGATCCGCGTCGAGGTCGTAGAGCTCCTCGTAGGGGCGTTCAGGATTGAAGAGAAAAGACTGGGCCGGAGTGAGCTCTCCTGCGCTGCGTGCTTCTAGCATGCCATGCCAAGTAATACTGTTGATCGAATCCACAGAATTCCAAAGCGGAGTATCCCAATAATAGTTTCTGACCAGTTTATACCGCTCGCTACGCACTGCTCGGGTGAATTTTTCGAAATCATGCCAATTGGCTTCGGCGAAGATCTGCTCGCGAAGTTTCTTGTTTGGATTCATGAGCATGGGGGTGATATCGATGCCTTCCATGGTTTGTTGCGGGACCCCTGCGATCGCCATGAGAGTGGGAGAGAGGTCAATGCTGCTAACTAGTCCGGTATGGACGGAACCCGCTGGAATATGGTTTGGCCAACGGACAATGAGCGGTGTGTGAATCCCTGAGTCGAAAAGAGTGCATTTTGCTCTTGGGAAAGGCATGCCGTTATCACTGATGTAGATCACGATCGTGTTTTCATCGGCTTTTTGACGCTTGAGTTCTTGTAGGATTTGTCCGATGTGGGAATCGAATCGAGAGACTTCGTCGTAGTAGAGAGCCAATTCTTTGCGAATCTTCGGGTGATCTGGTAGGTAGGGGGGCACTCGAACCGCATCGGGAGAATGGGGAGGAGTGACGGCTCCTTCTTGATAGCCCCGATGGGGATCCGTCGAGGCGACCCAGAGAAGGAAGGGTTTTTCGGGATCACGATTGCGAAGTTCCTGAATAGTTTGGGTGGCCATAGCGCTTGCCTGGCATTCGTTGACGCGATCCCATTGGCGTTTTTCTGGGGCACCAAGGTGCCATTTTCCGATTGAAGCGCTGTAGTATCCGGCGTTGCGTAGGTAGCGAGATAACGTGTACTGGTCTGAAGGGAGAGGGACATGGAGATCTTCGGCACCCGTGTTGTGGGGGTATCGTCCGGTGAGTATGCTGGAACGGCTCGGGGAGCAGGATGAAATGGAGAGGAATGCTCGGGTGAAACGCATGCCCTCAGACGCGAGCTGATCGATATGGGGCGTTCGGATTCGTTCGTTGCCGTAGCAGCCCAGATCGTCTTCGCCATGATCATCAGCGATAAAGATAATGAAGTTTGGCCGTTGTTGGACAGGGTGTGGATGCTTGCTTCGTACAGCGAGTTTGCTGCTAATGGCATTTGCGACCCTATTGGCGAGAAACTGCGATCCTTCGGGAGTGAAGTGAACGTTCTCGGGACGCTGCAGTTGATCGAGTTTTGGCTTGGCGTGTGTGTAGAGATCGTTGATGGAAATCTGATTGGAATGCATGATTCGTTTGGCGACCAAATTGTAGATGACGTCATCGCCGGGTTTTCGAAGCGGCTTGATCTCTCCATGGGGAACTGGGGTGGTTGAAGCCCAGATGAGCGAAGCGCCAGTGGCTTTTAGTTGCTCAACTAGTGAGGTTAAGTTTGATTCGTATTGATCGAGGCTTACCTGCCTATGGCCGTTCTCCATGAATTTCAGGTCGTGGAGGCCCCAGTTAAAATGAATCACATCCCAATCCTTATCCCCAAGCCACTGGCCTAGCTTGTCGATGCCGCGAGTGGTTGGTCCGCCGTTCATGGGAATGCGGTGGACCGTTGCTTTTCCTTGAAGCAATTCCCGCACTGGGAGGGTATAGCCGATCGAGATGGAGTCTCCGATCAGCAAGACGCGTGGTAGCGAAGAATTGTCGGCAACGGGGGCGAGAGGATTAGGTCTTTCCTGGGCAAAACTTATCGCGTCAAACGAGCTAACCCCCAACAGGCCTATGAGTGTGAGAATGAGACGGGTGATTCGTGGATTCATGGAATAAGGAAAGGCGGGAGTTTCCATTAAGGCAACTATTCTTTCTCACTTCTCGTGGATCCTTTGTTTGTGTTTCGAGTTTTATCCGTTAGGTTTTCGGGGTCGCCGCCGTCAGGTCGAATGATGGAGCCGGGCGCAAGTGAGGTATAGAGAATGAACGCAACGACTCGAGATAGTTTATCAGTCACGCCAAAGAAGTTTGATCGATTTGGAGACTCTCATTATTTGAGACTTGATTCCGCGGAGTCGCTTCGGCAGGTGCTAGCGTTGCCGGAAGCACGTTGGTTTGCGTCAAACGCTCCTATTGATGCCTTTCGATCCGATGCTAGGTTTCTTCAGTATTTGAATGAGAATCGGGATGGGCGTCTACGTCCACGGGAGATCAAATCAGCGATTCGATGGATGTTGAGAGTTTTTGGCCGCCTTAGCGACGATGCAGTTGGTACGTATTCTCTCCGTTTTGAATGGATCAAGAAGGAGAATGAAGAGGGGCGAAAAGTGCTTGCAGCGGCAAAGAAAGTCTTGGGCTTGCTGGGCAGGTCGAATGAAACGCAGATCGATCTGAAAGATGTGGAGCAGGTCCGAAAACTTGTCGAGTCCGAGGGTTTAGGAGAACCCGGCTGGGTGAGTAGCAAGGTCGAGACTTCAGAGCCGTGTCGTCGCCTCATCAGTGAAATTGCCGAGACGGTAGCGAATTCAGAGGAGGCGATTTGCGAGCAGGATCTAGAGGAATTCATTCGACAATGCCGCAGCGTCGATGAATGGGAGCAAGAGCTTGCGGTCGATGATCCAACGGAATGCCTCCCATTTGGTGAAGAGACTGATGATCGCTACGCCCTTTATACCGATCTCTATGACCGGCTCGAAGCATTCTTCGCGCTTTGCCAGTTGACGAAGATAAGCCCCCGTGTGAAATCGATGGCCTCGCTGGCAGAGCCCAATGGCGATCCCGTGGATCTTGGTGATCTTCAGGAAGTCGAAACCCTGGCCGAAAGGGTCCCTATTGCTGCTGTGAATTCGGATGCGGTTATTAAATTCAACGGTTCGCTGAATCCTCGTGATGCGGAGCAACTAGGCGCCTTTCGTGAGCTGATCTATGTGCCGCTTTTCGGTGATACCAGCCAAAGCCTCAAACGGCATCATTGGGAGGAGATCAAGTCGAGGTTTGTGGCCTACGACACATGGATTCGCAAGCGGCCTGATGTGATGGTCAGTGATTTGGATCCAGAGCGTCGCCGGGGCTATGCGGGAGAGAACGCTGCTGTTGGGGAGCTGCGGCGTCTTCTTGCTGAGTCGGAAGAAAATGGCATTCAATTGGAGAGCGTGGGGTTATTGGAGAAGGCGATTCTCTTTCAGGCGCACCTGCTGGCGTTTGCTAACAATTACGTTAGCTGCCCTGACCTGTACTCGCCTGCGGGGCGGGCCTTGTTTGAAATGGGGACGATGATTCTTGATGGGCGTGAATTTGCGTTTTGCCTGCGAGTTTCGGATCGCGATCGGCATATTCGACGGTGCCAAGGCGAGAATGTGTTTGTGATTTATGCCGCGATTAGTGATGTCGAGGGAGAGATTGAGTATGAGATCGCTGCTCCGGTTACTTCGGGCTTCAGAGGGCATTTGCGAGAGGGGCAGTGGGGTGTTTTTCATGACAGTCATGGGAGAGAGTTTAATGCTCAGATTACTCGCTTGCTTGAGAGTCCGATTAGTCTCGTGGAAGGCTTGATTGCGCCGTTTCGGCGTTTTGGGAGAGCCGCGGTTTTGCGGCTTGATTCCCTTTCGATGGAGGCAGAGACCAATTTGCAAGACCGAATCGTCAACGAGCGAATTGCTCCTAAAGAACGAAAGATTTTTGATCAGGCGGAGGGCTTTTCAAGAAGCTTTCTCGCGACCGGCGGCATCACGCTGGCTGCGATTGGGTATGCGGGAGCCTTCATGGCTCAAACGCTCGCAGGAACTGATTTTTCTCGGTTGTTTTGGGCGTCGATCTTGCTTATCTCGGTCTTGCTCTTGCCACTGGTCGTTACGACTGCCTTGCGGCTACGAAATCGCGATTTGCGCTGTTTGCTTGAAGGGGCGGGTTGGGGAATTAATTTACGGATGCGGCTGACTTCTAGCCTGGCGCGAACCTTTACTCGGCAGCGACGCATTTGATCGTCGTTGATTCGAGGTCCTAGGACGTGCGAAGATTCTTCTATTCGGGCATTTGAGTGACATGCGAATTGAACTGATAAACACAGGTTCCGAACTTCTCTTGGGGCGCGTGCTGAATACGCACCAGCAGTGGATTGGTCGTCGGCTCGCTGACTTGGGTTATGAGGTGAGCCGGCAGGTGGCTGTGCCGGATACCGGAGACGCGATTCAGCGAGCGGTTGCTGAAGCGAGAGAGCGAGCAGACCTAATCATCACGACAGGTGGCTTGGGCCCGACTTCGGATGATCGAACCAGAGACTTGATCGCGGCGATGTTGTCTCGGCCCTTGAGGGAGGATCCTGCCATTGTCTCTCATATTGAGGGATTCTTTACTCGGCGTGGGCGAACGATGCCGGAGTCCGTTAAGGTACAAGCCCTTATCCCTGAGGGTGCGAAAGTGATTCACAATGAGTTTGGGACCGCACCTGGATTGGCGATGGAGTTTCCGGGGCCTGTCTCTTATACACATCTCCGAGCCC
>OJGU01001104.1_pt1 | contig 11342 bp, 9 predicted proteins | sample 1594741 | NCBI WGS metagenome assembly OJGU01 (sample SAMN05416841, study PRJEB24817) | seawater metagenome | isolation source: Sea water | place: Canada:Atlantic | collected 2013-07 | reverse complement strand
CGTCGGCAGCGTCAGATGTGTATAAGAGACAGTGCACCGAGAGTTCCGGATCGACAAACCCCCGGGGCCGGTGCAGTACGAGTTCGTCGCCCAAGTAGGCACACCCAATGCCCGCCTGCTGCGCGAGCTCGGAGACCCGCCGGTCGACGACGAGTTCGCGGGCTACCTTCGCCGGACCGAAGGCCTGTCCCCAGAGGTCCTTGCCCTGGCCGAGCGCCTCACGGCGGGGTCCACCAATCGTTACGACAAGGTCGAGGCGCTCATGGCCCACCTGGGCGAGTTCGGGTACACCACCGACCTGGAGTCGTCCCAGCGGGTCCGAGATGGCGCCGACCCGCTGGAGGGTTTCCTCTTCGACACCCAGGCCGGTCACTGCGAGTACTTCGCCACCGCGCTGGCGGTCCTGGGCCGCGAGGTCGGCATTCCCACCCGGCTCGTCAACGGGTACTACGGCGCCCACTACAACGCCCTGGGGGACTTCTATGCCGTCCGGCAAGCCGACGCGCATTCGTGGGTCGAGGTGTGGTTCGGACCGGAAGCCGGCTGGATCACGTTCGACCCCACTCCGCCCTCGGGTCGCACCGCGGGCGACGGTGCTCCCCTCATCCCCGCCCTCAACGAGGCCTTCGACGCGCTGCGAAACGCGTACCTCGAGTACGTCATCGACTACAACCTGACCAAGCAGCTCAGCTTGCTCGAGGGGCTCGGGATGCGGAGCAGCTCGGGGCAGTACCCACGGGTCAAATGGCGCGGCGTCGCGACCTGGGGAGGCGGGGCCGCGGTCTTGCTCCTAGCCCTGTGGCTGTGGCGTCGCCGCTCACGGCCCAAGCTCCCTGAGGCGCAGCGCTTGTACGCACAGGTCCTGAAGTCCCTCGCGCGGCACGGCATGGTCCGCGAGCCCTCGGAGAGCCCGAGCCGGTTCGCACAGCGGGTGCAGCCTGAACTCGAGGACGGTGCGCCGCTGCTGAGCTTCGTGGCGCAGTACGAGGCGATTCGGTTCGGTCGCGCCGGAGGTGACCTGGCCGAGCTTCGACGCAGTGCCGAGGGCGCTCGAAGTGTTCGGCCCCGCCCGAGCTGAACCGGTCCCCTCGGCTCACCGGACGCCGCTCAGCTCTCGACGCAGTACACGTGCTCGGGAAGGTTGCACGGCGTCAGGCCACCGTTGTTCAGAAAGGATCCCTGGTCCTGCACCCACGGGATGCCGACGTTGTGGTCGTCGGAGGCGGAGGTGGAGGACCATCCCTGGCAGTTCGCGCTCGCCGGCGCCGTCCAATCGGGGTTCATCCCGGTGAAGCAACCCGGCGGGTTGTCCTCGAACGCCACGATCGGTGCAAGCAGCGGCTGCGCTGTTCCGGTACGGACACCCAGCAGCGCGACCTCATCGGTGACCCACAGCAGAGCTCCATCGGCATTGAGGTACGCGGTGTACGGCTCCAGGACCCAGTCCACAGGGTCGAAGACTCCGTTGCCCACCGTCGTCGCTCGGCGGTTCTCGCCGTCCGAGAACATCGCGCGATAGCCCCCCGGGCACAGCGCGTCGAGCGTTGCCACCGGGTTCTCGCCAAGGTCACCCAGTGCGCTGGTGTTCGACAGCCGGATCGTGCGGCTCTCGATGAGTCCGCCGCAATCCGGACGGCAGGCGCCAACCTCGAGCGACGCCTCCGGATCATCGCAAGCCTCCCCGGCCTCCATCTCGCCGTTGCCGCAAATGCCGGGGGGACCGCTGGTTGTCGGGGCCTCGCCCGTCTCGCCACCGGTCGTGCTCTGCTCAACCCACCCCGTGCTCTGCTCAACCCACCCCGTTGAGCCGCTGCCCCACGTTCCGGACCCAGTGGACTCGCCGTCCGCATCGGTGCTGCTGGATTCGGCCGGCTCGAACGTCCCCGAAGTGCTCGCAGGACCGCCTGTCGACCCGCTCAGCGAGGTTTCAGGGGGTTCGGAGAAGCACGCCGGAGTCGCCAGGAGGATCAAGACAAGTCGCTTCACGCTACGGGGTTGTGCGGCGCGGGCCCGGATCGGATCACGGCAGCCTCAAGAAAGCTCGGGGCGCTCTGCCAGCGCTCGCGGCTCGGGGCCCCGGCTCCACGGCCACCGGGCGACCAGGCGCTTTGCGCGGGCGCTCAGCGCATCTTCGACGACGCCACGTTCCGCATCCGCCAGGGCGTCCGCGAAGGCATCCGCGCTGCGAAACCGCTCCGTCGGGCGCTTCGCGAGAGCGACCGCAAACACCGCGTCGAATGCGGGTCCGACCGATCCGGCGTCGCTGGGTCGGGGTGGCATTCGACGCGTGACGTCCAGCAGAAGCGCCGCAGTGTCCCGGCCCCGGAACGGCGGCAGGCCGACCAGGCACCGATAGGCGACCGCGGCCAGCCCGTACAGGTCGGTTCGCAGGTCCACGGGTTCGGCGCTGGCTTGCTCGGGTGCCATGTAGCCAGGCGTACCGATGATCGCGCCTTGGGTCAGGGTGCCACCGCCACGGGACAAGGTGGACACGCCAAAGTCGAGCACTTTGTACCGGACCCCATCGACCTCCGGGTCGAGGCGGAACACGTTCTGGGGCTTGATGTCTCGATGGGTCACCCCGGCGGCCGCAGCGGATGCGATTCCCCGTCCTACCTCCCGGACCATGCGAACGACCTCGGAAACCGGGACGTGCGGGTGTTCCCCCAAGTACGAGGCCAAGTCTTCCCCGTGCAACCGCTCCATGGCGATGTAGGGGACGTCCGCCGGCGGCCCTCCAACCTCGAGCACCCGAACCACGTTGGGGGCCACGAGCGATGCCGCGACCCGACTCTCTCGAAAGAACCGGGCCAGCGCATCATCGTCGTGGACCGCATCCTGTTTCAGCACCTTGATCGCTGCGTCCTCGCCGTCCGGGCCGACCGCTTCGTAGATCTCGCCCATCCCGCCGCGACCCAGGAGGTTCTCCAGCCGAAACCCACCGAGCACACCGCCGGTGAACCGCCCGCGCCCCCCGACCTGCGCGACCCGACGAAAGTCCTCCCGCGCCTCTTCCAGAACCGCATCACGCTGCGCGACCGCCCGGGTGACAACCCGCAGCTGCTCGAGTGCCGTTGCCAAGCGGCCTCGGGCTTCGCGGCTGATCGCGTACACCGCCAGGAACATGGCCTCGAGCAGCACCAACATCGCGAGCACCTCAACGCCCGAGAGCGTCGATAGCGAGACGATGCCGTCATCCGGCAGCACGCCGCGCCATTGCAGCGCGACCATGATCGCCGTTCCTCCTGCAATCACCGCGTAGGACATCGACGCGACCCGTCGATGGCGCGAGATTCCGACGATGTACAGCCCGAGCACGTGGGCAACCGCCGCGACCGACAACGTCCCGAAGAAGAAGGTGACGAGATGAAGGCCCACGAACGAGGCCGGCCACAAGACCCGCAGCGACCGCGCATGGAACCGCTCGGGGCGACCCGACACGTAGAACAAACCGAAGTTGGCGACGGCGTGGATCAGCAGTCCCACGACAAACAGGCTCCGCGATAGCGGGGTCCCACCAAACAACGGCAGCGCGAGTGCTCCCAGCGCATTGACCGCAAATCCAGACAAGCCAAGCAGGCGGGTGCGGGTTCGCTCCTCCTCGTCCAGGGCATCCCCGGCGGTCACGATGGTCGATGCGGCCGTCTCGCGCGATGGCGAGGGAAGGAGCGCGTCCCCAGAGGGCACGGGTGCACTCACTCGCGTCGGCGGGAGCTCGTCCGAGGACCCGTGCTCTCCGGTGACCACACGCTCGTCCCCAGACTCCATCGAGAACGACGATCCTATCAGGTCGTCCGCAGCGCGTCGGCCTCGAGCACCGCGTCTCTCGCCTCGGGGTCGAGGGCCGCACGCACCAGCCCGGCCGCGAGCGTCGCCGCATCCATCGACTGGAAGCGGTCCCGAGTTCGCTTGGCGCCCAGCCAGCCCGCGGCACCCAAGACGGCATCCGCAACCGCAGCACCCGCTCGCTCTGCCCGGCGGTCCTCGTCCCGGTCCGGGCCGGCGATGAAGCTCGGCCGGGCGACGGTATAGGGCTGACCGCTCTCGCGAAGATCTCGCTCCAGCCGAGCCCGAGCGGCGAGGTAGGCGTTGCGGGTGCCCTCTTTCACGCCGAGAGAGGAGAGGTAGACGAAGCGTGCCTGCGGGGCGGCACCGCGGCACGCGTCGAGCAAGAGCTTCGAGAGCCCGTAGTCGATTCGCTCGTATCCAGCCTTGGTGTCCATGCCCTCGCTCGCCGCCCGTCGGCGCGTGGTCCCCAACAACGCGAAGACGACCGTGGGCTGAAGCGCGGCGATCGTCTCCGTCATGGCTTCGAGCTCCCAGGCGGTCGTGTCCACGCTCGCTCCGAGGCCCTCGAAGCGCTCCGTCCACCGCGGCAACGCCGACGAATCTGGCCGAACGTGGGCGGTCGTCTGCAAGCCGCGGGTCCGCAGCTCAGACACCACCGCTTGCCCCGTGTACCCGGTCGCGCCTGCGACGAACATCCGCTCACTCATGCGGCCAACGTAGCACTGCTACGCTTCGCATCGTGTCCACCGTGGCCCCTGCGCGCTCCCTGCTCGACACGTACGACGGGTTCCTCCTCGACGCGTATGGGGTCCTCGTCGATGGTGACGGTCCCCTGCCCCATGCCGCGGCGTTCGTGCAAGCGCTCGCAGAGTCGGGCAAGGCGAAGCTGTTGCTCAGCAACGACGCTTCCCGGACTCAGGAGCAGATTCACGATCGACTGCAAGGCTTCGGCATCGGACTCGGCCACGATGAGATTCTGAGCAGCGGTATGATGATTGAGCCCTGGGTCCGCCGCCACGGATTGACCGGCGCGCCGAGCATCGTGCTCGGACCCGAGGGATCCAAGCGACTCGCGGCCGAAGCTGGCCTGCGCGAGGTCCCGTCGTCGGAGACCGACGCTCGCGTGCTGTTGGTCTGCGATGAGGCCGGGTTCAGCTTCGTCGAGACGCTCGAAGCTGTCCTGAGCACCCTCATCAAGCGGATCGGATCGGGACAACCGACCGCGCTCGTGCTCCCCAACCCCGACGTCCTGTACCCCAAGGCGGGAGGTGCGGTGGGCATCACCGCGGGCGCAGCCGCCTGCGTGATCGAACGCGGCCTCCAAGCTCGCTTCGGAGCCGACGCGCCCACCTTCGAACGACTGGGGAAACCGCACGCGCCGATCTTCGAGGCGGCGACTCAACAGGTCGAGGGCCGCCTCGTGATGATCGGCGATCAGCTGGAGACGGATGTCGCGGGGGCCCTCGCAGCGGGGCTGGATGTCGCCCTGATCGAGACCGGCGTCGGCCGCCGTCCAGCTGTGGATGCGCCCCTGCAGCCGACCTGGGTGCTCGAATCGCTGAGACTGTAGCGTGGCGCTCAGTCGGACAGATTCTCCCGCACCCGGCCAGCAACCGTTGCGATCCGGCGGATCTCAGGCCGCGAGAACCCCTCGAACGCCTGGTCGAGCATCGTGTTCGAGACCGCGATGAAGCTTGGCAGCGTGCGGTAGGCCTTCGCCGTCGGCCGGACGAGCATCGCGCGAGCATCGGTAGGATCGGGGTCGCGGGCGACCCACCCCTGCTGCTCCAACGCCTTGAGGAACCGGCCGACCGTGACCTGCGAAAGCTCCATGCGCTCGGCCAACGCGCGCGCCTGGAGCGGCTCCTTGGCCGCGAACAGGATCATGAGAGCGTTGGCCTGCGGCGGCGTCACGTCGTGGAGCCCGTGCGCATCGAAGAGCGCCGCCACGCGTCGTTCGAGCCGCCGTCCAATCGCCACGAACGTCAGGTACGCCTCGGATTGGACCCGGCGAAGCTCCAGCGTGTCCGGTTCGACGCCCGCCTCGGCGGCGACAGTGGCTGCGGCAACGCCTACGGTCGGCTGCGATGGTGCAGTGGGGGGCTTCGACGGCATTGCGCCCGAATACTAAGCATGCTTAGTATCTATTCGCCAGCCCTCGACGGGCGGCAGGAGTGCACCGTGCCCGACGCCTATGTATTTGATGCCGTCCGCAGCCCTCGAGGACGCGGAAAGAAGAGCGGAAGCTTGTACGCGACCCGCCCGATCGACCTTCTGGCGCAGTCGCTTCGCGCCCTGAGTTCCCGAAATGAACTCGACACCTCTTTGGTGGATGACGTCGTCATCGGGTGTGTGACCCAGACCGGAGATCAGGGCGCCTGCATCGCTCGGTTCGCAGCGCTGGAGGCCGGCTGGGACCTCGACGCCCCCGGCGTGACGCTCAACCGGTTTTGCGGCTCTGGACTTCAGGCCGTCAACGATGCGGCCGCGATGGTCGCCTCCGGTTTCTACGACTGCGTGGTGGCCGGCGGCGTGGAGAGCATGTCCCGCGTGGCAATGGGCAGCGACGGCGGCGCGATCTTCGATCCGAGCACGTTGTGGAACGTCGGGTCGGTCCCGCAGGGCATCAGCGCCGACCTCCTGGCGACGCTCGGCGGCATCACCCGGGAAGACTGCGACACGTTCGCCGCGCAGAGTCAGCAGCGGGCCGCGGACGCGATCGAGGCGGGACGGTTCTCCCGAAGCCTCGTCCCAGTGACCGACCGCCTCGGTCTCCCGGTCCTCGAAGCCGACGAGCACCCCCGTCCGGGGACGACGGTCGAGACGCTGTCCGAGTTGGGTGCGTCCTTCGAGACGATGGGCCGCCAGTTCGGCCTCGATGCGCTGACCAAGGAACGCTATCCCCAGGTTGAGCGCATCCAGCATGTGCACCACGCCGGCAACAGCTCCGGCATCGTCGACGGTGCCGCGGCGGTCCTGGTGGCCACCGAGGAGGCCGGCAAGTCAATGGGTCTCACGCCGCGCGCCAAGATCCGCTCCGTCGCGGTTGTCGGCACCGATCCGATCCTGATGTTGTCGGGGCCCATGCCGGCCACCCGCAAGGCGTTGCGCAAAGCAGGCATGCAGGCCAGCGACGTCGATCTCTGGGAGGTCAACGAAGCGTTCGCCGCCGTGCCACTGGCGTTCATCAACGAACTCGAGGTCGACCCGGGCACCGTGAACGTCAACGGAGGCGCCATCGCGTTGGGGCACCCCCTGGGTGCGACCGGAGCCATGCTCCTGGGAACGGTCCTCGACGCCCTCGAAGACCACGACAAGCAAGTCGGTGCGGTCACGCTGTGCATCGGCGGCGGCATGGGCATCGCCACCATTCTCGAACGCGTCTGAACCCGGAGCCATCGCGATGAACGCAGCCACCACCACCGAAAACCAGACCGTCCGCCTCCAGTTCGACGCGCAGACCCACGTCGCCACGCTTACCCTGGCGATGCCCAAGGTCAACCGCATCGACGCGGCCTTCGGCGTCGGCCTCGGGCAAGCGCTCGACTGGGCCGCCGCGCAGGAGGGACTCCGCGGCATCATCATCGACACCGCACACCGCGATTTCTGCGTGGGCGCGGACTTGGACACGCTGTTTCCCGAGCGCGACCCCCAGGCGCTGCTCGAGCGGGTCGGACATCTCGCCGGCCTGTACCGACGGCTCGAGACCATGAGCGTGCCGGTCGTCGCCTCGCTGACCGGGTCGGCGTTGGGCGGCGGCTACGAGCTGGCCCTGGCCTGCCACCACCGCATCGCGCTGGACGACGCGCGGGTTCAAGTCGGGCTTCCCGAGGTCACCCTCGGGGTGCTTCCCGGAGCCGGCGGGACCCAGCGACTCCCCCGATTGATCGGGATCCAGGCGGCGCTCGACATCATCTTACAGGGCAAGATCCTGCGAGCGCCCAAGGCCAAGGCCGCAGGGTTGGTCGACGCGTTGGCAGCCGACCCCGACTCGCTTCGCCAGGCCGCCCTCGACTTCATCGCGGCCAACCCAGGTGCGGCGCAACCGTGGGACCGCAAGGGGCGGATGCCAGGTCCGCGCGCAGGCTCGGGTGACGCTCGCAACTTGTTCATGGCCGCGTGCGGCATGATCGAGAAGAAGACTGCAGGCGCCTACGAAGCCCCGCGCGTCGCGCTCGCGACGGTACAAGAGGGTCTCGCGATCGACTTCGATCGGGCGCTCGAGGTCGAGGCACGAGCCTTCGTCCAGCTGGCCATCTCCGACCAGGCCAAGGACATGATGCGCACGCTCTGGTACCACCGCAACGCGGCCAAGAAACACGAAGGCCTGCCGCACACCGACTCCGCCGGCATCAAGAAGGTGTCGATCCTCGGGGCCGGCATGATGGGGGCCGGCTTGGCGTTCGTCTGCGCCAAGGCCGGCTACGACGTCGTCCTGCGCGACATCAATGAAGCAACGCTGCAGACCGCGAACGCCCACTGCATCGCTCAAGCCGCGAAGCTTCGGCACTTGAGCGACGAGGATCGCCGCACGCTGCTCGCCCGTATCCAGACCACCCTGGAGCTCGAGCCGATGCGCGGCTCCGACCTCATCATCGAAGCGGTGTTCGAGAACCTCGACCTCAAACACCGCGTGACCCAGGAGGCAGAGCCCATGCTGGCACCCGATGGGATCTGGGCGTCGAATACCAGCGCGCTGCCGATTGGGGATCTGGCCAAGGTCAGCGGCAACGCAAAGAACTTCATCGGGCTGCACTTCTTCTCCCCGGTCGAGAAGATGGAGTTGCTCGAGGTCATCGTGGGAGACCAAACGTCTGAGTCCACCACGGCCCGGGCGCTCGCGTTCACCAAGAGCATCGGCAAGCTCCCGATCGTGGTCGGTGACGGCTACGGTTTCTACACGACCCGCGTGTTCTCGGCGTACATCCTCGAGGGCGCGCAACTCGTGGCCGAGGGTCACGATCCCGTCCTGGTGGAGTGGGCGGGCCGCAGTGCGGGCATGGTCGTGCCGCCGCTGCAGGTCTTCGACGAGGTCACCCTCTCCCTGGGCGCGAAGGCGTTCACGATGGGGCGCAAGTACGGACGGAATCTGGATCTTCCCGGCGTCTCGATGGTGGAGGCCCTCGTCGCGGACGGGCGGACCGGGAAGGCTGCCGGCGCCGGGTTCTACGAGTACAAAGACGGCCGGCGCCGCGGGCTCTGGGCCGGCTTGAAGGCCCATGCCCAGGGCACGCCCAACGACAGCTCGGTCGAGCTTCTGCGCGATCGTCTGCTCGGCATTCAAGCCCTCGAAGCCGCCCGCACCGTCGCCGACGGCGTCATCCAGCGTCGCCGAGATGCTGAGGTCGGCGCGATTTTTGGGGTTGGGTTTGCCCCCGGAACCGGCGGTCCACTCTCGTACATCGACCGCATGGGGCTCAGCGCGTTCGTGGCCCAAATGGATGCGTTCGCGGACCGGTATGGCGAGCGATATGCCGTGCCCGATACGCTTCGGAAGATGGCGGAGTCCGGGGACACCTTCTTCGAAGCTGTGTAGCCGGCGGGGCCGCCCGAGCTGGGGCCAGCCGACACCCACCCATCACAAAAAAACGAGCGTCGCCGGAGTTCCGGTGACGCTCGTTTCGTGGGCCCTACCGATGGGCTAGAGGTCTTGCGGCCAGACGTACTCGCTCATGTCGAGGACCGCGGCGTTGATGGGGTCCTCAGCGAACCATTGCTGGTGGATGGCGTCGACGAACGTCCACAGCTCCTCGTCCTTCCGGTCGATCAGCTGGAACCCGGTGTCATCGAATTCCGCTCGCCACATCTGCGCCCAATCGTCTGCCGATTCGACCGCGGCCAGCGAGGCCACGAGTGCTGGCACAGCCTCCAGCTTCACGTTGATGAACAACTGAGGCCGGGCCCCCACGACGCTGCGGGCGAAGGACAGCGAGTCTTCTTCGGGGACTCGGGTGAGGCCTTCGAAGTACACGCGGTCGTGCGAGAGGTAGATGCGGTTGGCCAGCATCGTGTAGATCCACGTGCTGTCGCCGTTGTGCACCCTGATCAGGGTCGCTTCGGGCACATACTCCCAGCCGGGGTTCTGATAGCCGGTCAGCACGTTGAAAGCGGCGTCCACGTCCTCGCGGCTGCGCATCTCGTCGGGCGCATCGCCACCGTGTGCCTCGTTGAGTGGGTCGTCTTCGAGGGCGGCGCCCCCGATGTGCTCGCGAACCTGCTGGGCGACGTCGGCCACGTGCGCGTCGATGCGCTCGTCCACCGTCTCGAACTCGTCGACGTCGTATTCGACCGAGGTGCCATAGGCGAGGCAGTCATCGCCAACGATGTCCTCGAGTTCACCGCTGCAGCTCCCGTAGTCGGGCAGCAGCACATCGTTCCACGCGCCCCAGCCTCGGGTCTTGTGCTCGCGCATCTCTTCGCGCACGTCCGGCGGGAGCATGGTGAGGAACATGTCTTCGCCCTCGGAGCGCACCTTGCTCATCAGTCCCCAGGTCTCGAGCTTGTGCCCGACGCCGGCCCAGGTTTCGAACTCCACCACGAGGTTGTAGTAGAGCCGCTCGAAGTTCGAGTAGCCCAGGACCCAGACGGTTTCGGGCTGGCCGTACTGCGGGCCTGTAGTGACGGTGGATGTGGTGCCGTGGCGAGCCACGGTGATCCATGCGTCGGGGTTGGTGCCCCCATCGCCGTCCCAGAGGTCCTCGACGGCAAGTCCGTCGGGGCGGTGCTGTTGCAGGTAGCGCCGGTACGCGCGGATGTAGTCGATCTCGCGCAGCGTGTCCGACTCGTGCGGGTTGAGGTGGAACCAGGAGCTCTCGCCGAGCAGCGGACCGTGGGTGTCTTCGCCGGCCACCTCTTCGAGGGCCGAAGGATCGGAGTCGGGGTCGAGGAACCAGACCCAGAAGCGGTCTCGAATCGCGAACGTGGCACCCGAGCCGATGCAGACCGAACCGCGAACCATCGCGTCGATCATCTCGCGCGAGTTCTCCATCATGAACCGGTACCGGACGTTGGACGGAATCGCGGCGAAGTAGGCGAACGGGTTGTCGCTGTTGGGACGAACCTCGTCGTGGTCGAGCAACTCCCAGTCACCGTCGTACATCGCGGCCTGCCACTTGGCGAGGTCGTCCGGTCCGATCTCCCAGACGATGTGCTGCTTGGCCGCGAGCACCTCGGTCATCTTCGAGAGGCGGTAGTAGATCGGGCCGTCATCATCGGGCGTATCGTTGATCAGCTCGGTGTTGATCTGGTCGATCGGGCCGGTGCGGGTTCGGGAGCGCACGATCCGGTAGAACTCCCCTGAGCTGCGCTCAAGGTGCAGGTGCGCGTAGAACATGTGCTCATACAGGTAGCGACTGATGAGCTGGTCCCGCTCGTCCGGGTCGGCGGGGTTGAAGAAGTTCTCCCACTCTTCCACCGCTGCCGCGTTGGCCGGTGTGCCGAGGCCGCGCTGCGCCTCGTCGGTCAGCGGAGCTGCGCCAGCATCGAGCCACTCCAACATGGTGTTGGTTCTGTCTCTTATACACATCTGACGCTGCCGACGAGCGATCTAGTGT
>OJGU01001103.1_pt1 | contig 11342 bp, 10 predicted proteins | sample 1594741 | NCBI WGS metagenome assembly OJGU01 (sample SAMN05416841, study PRJEB24817) | seawater metagenome | isolation source: Sea water | place: Canada:Atlantic | collected 2013-07 | reverse complement strand
TAGAGAGGTCTCGTGGGCTCGGAGATGTGTATAAGAGACAGTCCTGACGCTGGCCGGTCTCGCGGCGCTCGGTCTGACCTCGTGCGGGCAAGCCCCCACGTTGCCCGTGTACGGCTACGAGATCGACGAGTTCGCGTGCCAAGACGGCGAGGACAACGACTTCGACGGGTTGATCGACTGCCGAGATCCCGAGTGCCTGGTGTTCTCTGTCTTGTGCGGCGAGGTCGTTCCCGACGATGACATCGTCCAGCCGGAGGATTCCTTCGAAGATTGCTTCGACCGCATCGACAACGACCACAACGGCCAGTTCGACTGCGGCGACCGCAAGTGCCAGAACATCGCCGAGACCTGCTGCCTGCGCGAGTTCACCAACGAGCTGTGTAGCGACGGCCTCGACAACGATCAGAACGGGTTCGCCGACTGCGAAGACTTCGGGTGTCGCAACGCCAAGTTCGTCACCGTCTGCGCCGAGAACACCCCGGAGCGCTGCTCAGACGGCATCGACAACAACAACAACGCTCGTTTCGGCGACGGGATCGACTGCGCCGACGAGGACTGTTTCGGTATCGGGCAGTGCGCCGAGCCGGGCAACTGCGACGACGGCATCGACAACGACCAGAACGGCCTCACGGACTGCGAAGACCTCGCGGGCTGTTTCGCGGACCCCGTTTGTGGCAACGAGCCCGAGCCCGAGGACACACTCGAGAAGTGCTCGGATGGCGTCGACAACGACGGCAACATGTTCACCGACTGCGGCGACTTCAGCTGCTCGATGAACCCGAACCAGCAGGTCGTGCTGTTTTGTCGTGAGAGCGCCGAAGACACGGTCGAGAAGTGCACGGATGGCGAAGACAACGATGGCAACGGCTTCGCTGATTGCAACGACTTCAGCTGTTCGATGAGCGACAACCAAGCGGTCGTCGAAGCTTGCGCTCAATTCGAAGAGACCAGCCTCGAGGAGTGCACCGACGGCGAAGACAACGACGGCGATGGGTTTATCGACTGCGCCGATTTCAGCTGTCAGGACGCCATGGACGGCGCTTCGATGGAAGCCGTCGAGTTTTGCTCCGAAGCTCTCGAGAACACGTTCGAGCGATGCACCGACGGCGAGGACAACGACGGCAACGGCTTCGTCGACTGTGCCGACTTCAGCTGCGCTCAGGCGGACGATCCACTCGTCGTCCTGGCCTGCAAAGAGAGCGGGACGAACGCTTTCGACATGAACTTCGATGGGTTCATCGACTCGCAGGACGACCCTGGCGGCGCCCAAACGGCGATGGCGAACGAGTTCTGCAGCAACGGCCAAGACGAAGACCTCGACGGTTTCATCGACTGTGAGGACTTCGACTGTGCGTACGACCCCCTGGTCACCGTCTGTAACGACGGCCCCCGCGTCTGCGAATGGATGGGCCCGATCGGCTCGCCCGCAGATGAACCCGAATCCGAAACCGACACCGAGTAATCCGATGACGCTCTGCTCTTCCACCAACCTGCTGCGCCTACTCGGGCCGGTTGCATTCGTCTTCACCTTCCTCACGGGAGTGACCGCCAGCGCGGCACCCGATGGGGATGCGTCCACCGCGGCTCCGGAGAAAACCTCCAAGGAGACCGTCTGCGACGACAACATCGACAACGACGGCGACCTCGTCTTCGACTGCGGTGACAACGACTGCAAGAAGGACCCGGCCTGCGCCTCCGACGGCGAGCCCGAAAACACGCCCGAGCGTTGCGAAGACTGGATCGACAACGACGCCGACGGCTACGTCGACTGCGATGACGACGACTGCAACGGCAGCACCGCTTGCTACGGCTCGTGGGACACCGAGATGGCCGGCGGCGCAGTGCCGACATCGGGACCTGCGGGTACAACTGGCGGCACCGTGGGCGGAACCACGGGCGGAGTCGTCACTGGAGCCCCCACGGTCGTCGCCGAAGACGACAACTTCGGCGAGAACTCCAACGTCCTTTGCTCCGACGGTATCGACAACGACAACGACGGTCGCATCGACTGCGAAGACATCGGCTGTCGGCTCGACACCCAGGTCACGATCTGCCAGCCCTCCGGCGACTTCCGCCTGTCGCTGGTTGGCCGTATCGAAGCCCTCGGCTACGACTTCCAAGAAGAGCAGTTCAACACCGAGTTCGAGAGCCTCCAGCTCCGGGTGCTCGGCCAGATGCCGTTCATCCAGAACTCGTTCTTCCTGATCAGCTCCCGCGTCGAGAAGACCCCTCGTGTCACCTTCGCGCTCTTCCAGGTTCCGATTGGCAAGAAGGGCCACTACTTCAACATCAACAGTGGTGGTGGCGGTCTCGCGCTCGAGCCGGTTCGTTCGGTTCACAAGCGGCTGCTCGTCGACCAGGCGTTCTACCTCTACAACGCGTTCGAGCAGGGCAACGGGGCCGCGCTCGAGTTCGGTGGGCCGATCGACAGCAAGAGCCGGTTCCTGTACCGCGCCTTCGCGGCCGGCGGATCGGGCCGCTTCAACGGCAACCTTGGCGGCACGTTCTTCCCCGACGGCAACACGCGCTACACCTGGTCGGTCGGTGGTCAGATCTGGTCGAACATCATCGGGTACTACAACCGGTGGGACACCCCGTTCCTGTACACCAAGTCGCCCATGACGCTCGCCCTGGTCGGGGGTGTGAAGTACGACCAGCGCACGCAGGAGCGCTACCCCGCCTGGAACGCCCAGACGATCTTCCGCTACTGGCGCTTCCACCTGCAGGGCGAGTACTACGGCAAGCGCGAGCTGGAGTTCCGCAACTTCCAGAACGCCTACAACGTCCAGTTGGGCTTCCTCGCCTGGGAGAAGCGCATCCTGCTTGCGGGTGACTTCGGCCAGTACCTGGCCACCGACTTCGAGTCGCCCCCCGAAGACATCCAAAACAGCCTGCGGCGTCAGCTGCAGTCCACGCAGTGGCGCACCGCAGCCCACGTATACCTGTGGCGCAACGTGTTCTTCGCATCGGCCGTCTATCAGAACCGCCGCGAAGAGACCGCGTTTGCCGAGGGCACGTTCGCCGACTCGCAAGAGGCTCGGCTTCTGTTCACCTACCGCTGGTAGCTACATGCTGCACAAAAGCGCGACGCCCTCTCCGGTCGTCGCGCTTTTTTTGTGGTTGCCCACCGCCGGGATCCGGCGGAGCTATTCGCAAACGATGGCGAAGGACTCCGCCGCAAGCTCGGCGGGGTCGACCAACTCGAGGTAGTTATTCGCAGCGAACCCCATCCGGCTGGTCTCAACATCGAAGGGGATGCCCGTCGTGACGAGTTCCTCGACCAAGACGCCGTCGGCGTCGAAGACGGCGAACGTGATCTCGGCGCCGTCGACCACTCCCTGCAACGAGCCCCCCGGGGGGAAGGTCGTCGGTTGCTGGAGCAGGACCTCCACCGTGCCCTGGATGTTGGATGTGATCCGATACTCCAACCCGGATGGTGGGTTGTTGAGGCTCAGCGTCACATCATTGCCCGGGGCCGCGCCCTCGAAGACGAGGTTGAATTGGGTCCCGCCGATGGTCGGCGCGGCGACGGGCTGCACGGAGAACGAGACGACCTGTTGTCCGACGACCCCCAGAGCGCTCCACGGGATCATGCGACGAGGGTAGACATCGTTGGCCGCCGTGCTGAGCGTGATCACCGTGGCTCCGCCGAGCTGCTCGATGTTGGACCCGTGTTCACTCTCCCAAACCGGGTCCACAACGTTGCCATCGAATGGATCGATGAACTCCGGACAGAGCTCCATGTTCACGTCCGAGGTCGTGCTCGTCTCCGATGGACCCTCGGAGGTACTCGACGACCCACTGCTGGATCCAGAGGTTCCAAGCCCCGTCGAGCTGGACGATGTTCGGCCGGTGGAGAAGGTCCCCACAGTGTCGACTCCCGTGGAACCCACCTCCGTGGAACCCACCTCCGTGGTCTCCACCGGACCCTCGGTCGCCCCGCCTCCCGAGCTTCCGCTGCTCGTCCCCGATGTTGCCCCCGAACTCGCCGGCTCGGAGAAACAGCCAGCCCCAGTGGCAACGAGCAACAGGGTCCCCATCGCGAATCGTTTCGTACGCATCGGCATCACTCGGCGGTGTTGTACCTCAGGTTGACGCCCCGACTCGCGCGACTCGCCCCATTCCATGCATCGCGAGTCGCAGTCGAACGGCGGTCTAGGCCCCGGCCCGAATCACCACCCGGGTGCCGGGCTGCTCGTCCGTCGCATACACCTCGCGCCATCCCGGCGCGGCGTGGGGGCCCATCCAGCCGTAGATGCGCTGTGCGTCGGCCGGAGCGAGGTTGATGCACCCGTGGGAACGGACGCGGCCGAAGCCGGAGTGCCAGTACGCGGTGTGCAGCGCGTAGCTGTCCTTGAAGTAGGCGGTCCATGGCACCTTGTCGACGGCGTACGTCTCTTTGGCGCCTTGGCGACTGTTCATCGTCCGCATCGAAACCTTGCGTTCGATCCGGAACTCGCCCACAGGTGTCTCGTACCGAGCTTTACCCGTGGAGACCAGAGTCGCGTAGACCGGGGTCTCCCCGCGGTAGGCCACCAGGGTCTGCTCCTGCAGGTTGACGTCGAGCCAAAGCTCATCGGGTTGGAGGTCGGTCGGCGGCTCGGCGGGAAGTGCAACCCGCATGTCCTTGCGGGCCACCCAGCCCTTGCCGGGAACCTCGACGAAGTTTGCATCGGTCCCCAAGTCCGGCTCGGTCAGCGCCGTGTGGGCCGGCAGGCGGCCGGTGGTTCGAGCACGCTTCGAAGGCTTGGAGCGAACGGGTACGGAGCGGCGCTCACCCGGGAGCGTCCACGCGATCGGCAGGCTCACATCTTCGTCCAGCGCAACGCCCTCGAACCGCGACCCTCGCAGGCGGCGAACATCCCGGCGTGAGATCAAGCCGTGCCGGGTTCGCCAGTACGTTTCGCCCTCGATCTTCACCGACCCGCGGCGCTCGACGGTGAGCGAGACCGCCGGCGGCGAACTGACGCCCGCACGCACGGCATCCGCGTCCGCGTACACTTTTCCGCTGCTCCGGACTCGCCCGTATACGGTGGGCAGTGTCGCGGCGCCGCGCATGACCGGCTGCACCAGCGCGCGCGGCTCGGCCTCCACCACGTCCATGGCGACGCAGGCGAAGCCGCGCGGCTGCACCGGAACCCAGCCGCCCTTGCAGCCAGGCGCGTCGATGGGTTCGTGTCGTGGCAGGCGGGTCCCCACAGCAAGGACACCCAACGCGACCGCCTCGGTATCCGGGGCGACACGAATGATGGACGGGGCGCGCAGGATGTACGAACCCTCCGGCACGTCCTCCACCACGATGACTTCCTCGTCCTCGACGCCCCGCGACACCTCCCGGGGGGCGCGCCGGGTCGGTGCCCGCTCGAACGCCATGTCTGGGACCACTGGATTCCGCGCCTCCTCGGAGGCGGCCTCGGTCGGTGCGGGTCGATGCGAGCAGGAGGCAAGCGTCGCGAGCAGGAGCGAGAGGGTCCGATGCGCGTTCACGGGAGGTAGGTAAAGCACCGACCGTGCCCGAGGGAACGTCACGGAGTTTCACGGACTTGCGCGGGGTCCCCGGATCCCGATTGCCCGACTTGAGCAACCCGCTGCTCAGCTTGCGCAACGTGAAATGCGCAGCAGAACCGCGTTGTTATCCTCCTGCCATGTCGGCCCTCGCACAGCTGATCAAGTCGGCGGGGGTTCCGGTCAGCCGCACTCCGCAGCGGCTACGGGATCTCCCAGTCACCCTCGCCAAAGAGCGCCGCATCGAGCTCGAGACAGTCCTGCACCTGCGCGATGGATTTCGGGCCCTCGACGGGGCGCTGCTCATTCGGCCCTCGGTGAGCGTCGCAACGACCGCCGGTGTCCAAGCCTGGAACCGCCTCACCGGGTGGCGCAAGCCGTACGCAAAGTCGAGCGAGCTGCTGTTCTTCGCGGACGACATTTTCGGCCGCGGGTTCGCGATGTACCGCGACGCGATCGTGCGATTCGACCCCGAGCGCGGCACGTACGAGCACTACGCGTTCAAACTCGAGGCGTGGGCCTCTCGTGTCCTCGAAGAGAAGGACTCTCTCGGCGTGCCGGAACTGACCGCGTGGCGCGAGGGGGGCGGGGACGATCTGGTCACGACCGACAAGCTGCAACCCTCGCTCCCGCGGGTCGTCGCGCTTGGCGAGTCCGTGGACTACGTCAAGCGCACCGACGAGGATCTGATGCGCCGCTACGCACGACTGTTTCGAGAGCTCGAAGCGGCTGACGGGATCGCGGCGGGCCTGGACCTCGACTGGTGGATGTCGGCCGAGCCCAGCTACGAGCCATCTCTGCCCGAGCCGGAGCCCGAGCCTGAGCCCGAACCCACCACGACTTGATCCCTGCGCTCACCCTTCGAAGCCGAGCGGCAGCATCCGGAGCGCACCGAGCGTGACCATCGCCGCATCGAGGATCTCCTGCGGGGTGCTCGGTGCGAACCACGCCTGCTCCGGTCGAGCGAGAATCATGGCCGCCGAAGTGGATCGTTTGAGCCGGACCTGGGCAACGGGCTCGGGGATCTGTCGCCGAACTCGGCCCCAGACGTCGCGCCACATCAACACCTCGACTTCGAGACCGCCGCCCTCCACCTCCCGGTGTTTGGGCGTGAGTGTTCCACCGAGGTTGGTCGCGAGCGAGCCCTTCATCGTGAAACTCCAGCTGCTGGTACCGCTCTCGAATGTGCAATCGATCTGCACCATGTCGTGGAATTCCTCGGTGACCGCCGCGTAGTCTTGACGCCCCGTCGGTTCTCGCAGCGCCTGGCATGCGCCGGTCCACCGACGGTCCTGGACCTGCATCGCCAGCTGGAGATCGAGTCGTTCGGCGGGCCGGCTCAAACCGTCGGGGGACAGGCCGGTGCTTGCGTTGGGCGCCGGAGTTCGGTCGAGGTTCGTCCGCTCGAACGTGTAGTCGCCCAGCACAAAACCGCCCCGCGAGCCCGAACTTCGCTCGATCATCGTGCCCTCCGACAAGAGCACCGGGTCCACGACCTTGGCGGCCGCCTTGTGGGCACAACCAGCGAGGATGGCTACGATCACGAGCAAGAGGCGTCGCATCGGCGCGGAGCATACGTTCCGCACGAGATTTGTGGGGCGCGCCGTGCCTGCGACATACTCGGGGAATGACGCGTTTTGCCTTGGGATGTGCAGCACTGTTGCTTCTTGGCGCCTGTGACGGCGATGAGGAGGGTTCAGACTCCTCTGGAAGTACCGGTGTGGCCTCGACCACAACGGTGGGGACCTCCAGTGGCGGTTCAACCGGCGGCCCGGGCACCACCAGTGGGAGCAGCTCCGGCGGCGCCGAAGAGAGCAGCTCCGGCGGTGCTGAAGGAAGCAGCTCCAGTGGCGGCGCAGAGGGGAGCAGCTCGACCGGCAACCCCAACGCCTGCGACCCACCGGTCATCGGCGAGTACAACTCGTGCGTCGGCAAGGACGGCGGCACGGACAACACACTGTGCAACTACATGGGCAGTGGCGCGTCCGTCGGAACCGTTGGTTGCCTCAACGGGCCGACCGAGGGCTCGAACGTCTGCATGATTCGCGACTGCGTCGACGACTGCGATTGCTTCAACCCACCGGCGACCGGCGACGCACCATCCGTGTGCCGCGAGACGCTCAAAGGGGGCGGCACGGCGTGCGTGCTCGCGTGCGATGAAGGGCAGACCTGCCCCGACGGCATGACGTGTGACGGCGGGCTCTGCTTTCACATCCCGGCGTAGGCGGCGGTAGGCCAGCGACTGACGCCACCGGGCGGTGGGCGACAAGGGAGGCGGGGCGCAGAGTCTTGGTCCGGACGTGAGGGCAGTGCAGGGAGATGGTCCTCGAGGGCACGCGATTCGCAAGCGAATCGCTTGGCCTATTTCTTCTTCTTGCCCTTCTTCTTTTTCTTCTTCTTGCCCTTCTTATTTTTCTTCTTCGCGTCGGGCGTTGGCACGGGCGGCTTGTTGTCCGGCTTCGTGTCTGGCTTCGTGTCTGGCTTCGTGTCTGGCTTCGTGTCTGGCTTCGTATCCGGCTTCGTATCCGGCTTCACGGGGACCTCGTCGGGCTCGGTTTCTTCGCCCGCGATGAACTTGGACGTGCCGGTCTTCTTCCCGGTGTCGTCGAAGAACGTCCACTTGCCGTGCTTCTTGTCGTCCTTGTACTTGCCCTTGGACTCGAGGTTGCCGTTCTTGTGGAAGGTCTCGGCCAAGCCCTCTCGCTTGCCGTCGCTGTAGTTCTCGATGTAGCGACGCTCTCCGCCGGGGTGCCAACCCAGCCACTCACCTTGTTTCTGACCGCGCTTGAAGTCGCCCTCTTCGTTCTTCTGACCCGCGCCGTACCAGTAGGTCCACGCGCCCTGCTTGCGGTTGTCCCAGTACTCGCCTTCGACCCGCTTCTGGGCGTTCTGCCAGTAGCCCAGGAACTCGCCCTCGCGACGGTCTTCTCGGTACGTCACCTCCTCGCGGAGGTCGCCGTCTTCGTAGTAGGTGCTCCACTTGCCGGTCTTCTGGCCCTCGTCGTAGGAGCCGGTGAGCTCGAGCTGCGCGGGGTCCTCCGTCTTGGCCTCGAACCACTTGTTGTACGGGCCCTGGCGCTCGCCGCCCTTGGTCTCGCACCACTGCTCGAGCCCCTTGGGCGGAGCGGCACCGCCGGCGACCAGCTCCTCGCCGCAAATCGTGTCGCTGGGCTCGAGGACGCCGTCCTTCCAGACCTCCTCGGTCAGCGGCGCCTCCTTGTCGTCAAAGGTCCGCCACGTCCCGTCTTTGCGACCCTCTTTGTAGGAACCCTCCTCGGCCTTCTTGCCGCCGGGGTGGAAGCGAACGAAGGTTCCGGTCTCGACGTCGTCCTTGAACTCTGACTGGGTCTGCGGAGTCCCGTCAGCGAAGAACGTCTTGGAAGTGCCCTGACGCTTGCCATCGCGGAATTGAGCCTCGGACGTCTTCTTGCCGTCCTCACCGTAGTGGGTCCAGGAGCCGGACTTCTTGTCGTCTGCGTACTCCCCCTGGTCTGCTTTTTCACCGTTCTCGTGCCACGTCGTCCACGCTCCGTGGCGCTTGCCATCACGGTAGTCGCCCTCGCGCCACTTCTGTTCGGTGCCGTCGTGCCAGCGGATGAACCGACCGTGCCGCACCCCCACGCCGTCTCCCTCGGCAGGTTTCTCGCACCAAGCCTCGTGACCACCGGGCGGAGCCGCGCCTTGCGGCACCGTCCCGTCCGAACACGGGAGTCCAGCGATCTCCGTGGGCGCCTCCGGAGGAACATCCACCTTGGCTTCGACGACCGGTTCAGGATCCTCTTCGGCCTCCTTCGTCTCGTCTTCCTTCTTCTCCTCAGGCTCCGGCTTGGCCTCTTCGACCTTCTCGTCCGACGAGCCTCCGAGGAGGTCGTCACAACCGGTGGTCGCGAAGAGCGACAGCGCGGCAAGCAGGGAACGCGAGATCCTGGCGAGATGCATGACGCCACGACCGTTGCATACAAAAGCCCCCTAGGGCATCCACATGCAGAGGAAATCGTTGAAGCAGACCATGCTGTCGGGGCACGTCGCTCCACCGGAGCAACTCAGGAAGCAGGCGTTCCCGCCCCCTTCAACGACCGTGCCGCACGAAACGGTCGCATCCCCGGTCGCCGGAGCAGCCGGACAATCGCAGTCCGTTTCGCAGCCTTGTGGCGCACAGACGCCGACGGTCGGCGCCATCGTGTCATCCTGAAGGCATGTCGCGGACAGGTTGTTGCACACGCCGTTGCCCTCGGTGAGGCAGTCGCCGTACGTCCCCTCTGGCGGAGGGTCGTCGCAGATCAGGTCCGGCCACATGCACACCTGGTTGCCGATGCAGTCCATTCCGTCGGGGCACGTCGCTCCGCCGGAGCACTCGAGGATGCAGGCGGTCCCACCTCCGGACAAGATGTCCGCGCAGACGGACTCGGCCGTCCCGGTGTCGGGCGCTGCAGGACAGTCACAGTCCTCCAAGCACTCGAGCGCCGCGCAGGCACCGTGCGTCGGGCTCATCACGTCGTCGAGGAGGCAGGTAGAGTTGGGCTCATCGCAAACCCCGTTGCCCGAGTTGAAGCAGTCGTCATAGTCGGTGGGAGGCTGGTCGCACGGGTCCCCGGTCGACGAGCTGGAACTCGACGAGCTGGAACTCGACGAACTCGAGCTGGAACTCGACGAGCTGGAACTCGACGAGCTGGAACTCGACGATGTCGACTCATCGACGACACCCGTGGTTGTCTCGTCGACCACGCCGGTGGTCGTCTCATCGTCGGTGGTCGAACTCGAATCCACGCGGCCCGTCGCCGCGGTGCTGGACGATGTCGAGTCCGTCGTCGAGCCACCGCTGGCGCTGATGCTGGCTCCACTGATCCCGGTCGTCCGCGGACCAGAGGTGGTGGCATCAGGAGCTCCGCTGGAGCTGCCCTCCATCGCCCCCATCGTGGCGCTGGAGAACGGATTGATCACCTCGGAGCCACAACCAAGCCCAAGTACAGCGATCCAAGAAACAACAAGACAAGCGCGACGCATCAGAACCCCGAAGCCTGGGACCATAGCCGGCTTCCACTCGATTCGCTCGGCGAATTGCTTGCCCCCGAGGACCGCCGACCGTCCAGCCCTACCAGCCGCAGCTGCGACCTTCGTTCTGCTCCTTCAGGTAACCCATGAGCGGCGCGAAGTACTCCAATACCGCGCCACCATCCATCTCTCGGGTGCCCGTGAGCTTCTCGAGCGCGTCCGGCCACGGTTTGCTGCTGCCCATCTCCAGCATCGCGGCCAATTTCGCGCCTGCTTCCTTGCTGCCGTAGACCGAGCACGTGTGAAGCGGGCCCTCGTGCCCGGCCGCTTGGCACATGGCCTTGTGGAACTGGAACTGGAGGATGTGCGCCATGAAGTAGCGCGCATACGGAGTGTTCGCGGGGATGTGATACTTCGCGCCGGGATCGAAGTGCTCCTCGCCGCGCGCCGTCGGCGGCATGACGCCCTGGTACTTGGCGCGGAGCTTCCACCAGTGGGCGTTGTACTGCTCGGGTTTCACCTTCCCGGAGAACACGTCCCAGCGCCACTGGTCGATCATCTTGCCAAACGGCAGGAACGCGATCTTGGAGAGCGCATCCTGCATCTGTTTGTTGACCACGGCCTCGTCGCTCTCCGAGACCTTGCCGAGCAGGCCAACCTCGTTGAGATACTTCGGTGTGATCGAAAGCGCGATCGCATCGCCGATCGCCTCGTGGAAACCGTCGTGCGCGCCCTGCTGGAACAGGACCGGCTTGGTGTAGTAGTTGTTGTAGTAGTAGTTGTGCCCGAGCTCGTGACTGTCTCTTATACACATCTCCGAGCCCACGAGACCTCTCTACATCTCG
>OJGU01001102.1_pt1 | contig 11343 bp, 5 predicted proteins | sample 1594741 | NCBI WGS metagenome assembly OJGU01 (sample SAMN05416841, study PRJEB24817) | seawater metagenome | isolation source: Sea water | place: Canada:Atlantic | collected 2013-07 | reverse complement strand
CGTCGGCAGCGTCAGATGTGTATAAGAGACAGCCGCCTCCGCGGCCCGGGCCCCTCCCTGGTCCTAAATCATCCCCCATCAGCTCAGGAGGGAGACGCAAACTATTGCTCTCACGGAGGAGCGTCGTGAAGTCAAACTCGACTGTGCCTTTCGGCCATTCAAACTCATCGTCCAGCAAAAATCGCACGGTGAAATCTGGATAGTTCTGAGATAAGGACGCATCGTTATCTAACCATCGCCCCAGAACAAACCCACTCATTCGCCCCCCCCGCCAGCCGCCCTCTCGACTCCTCAGGGGACAGGCGTAGAGGAAGCAAATTTTGCCATCAAGCCGAGCGACAAAACCAGTTGGGCGGGTTATCTCACGCTCCTCCAAGGCTCGTGAGACATCCACGACTAAGGGATCCGAAGCGGACAGTTCCGTTCTCTCACCTTCACCGAACCGATATCCCACATCAAACTCAGCACCGTTCTCGAACACCATCCCCAGTTCAAATCCGTAGGAGGTAGAGTTGGCTACATTGAGTAAGGGGTCCAGAGATGCCTTGTCCTCAGTTTCGACGTATCTCCGAGATTCCTCGCGCATCGGAACACTCCGAGCATAGCGAATCATCCCAATGTCATACTGGAAGATCTCGCGAACAGCCGAGAACGCCTGTTGGAGCGTATAGTCATCCCGGAATTCTAAGAACCGATTGGTTAGCGTGTGGGACAACCAAAAACTCGCCGTCACTAGGAATCCCGCCAGGCATACGCCAGACAGTGTGATTAAAACCGGCTTTTGATCATCCATCGATTTCATACCTTGGCAATCAGAACGTCTGCTTCCCTCGCAGCTTCACCTATCAGTTCGATACCGGAGACAAACCAACACCAGAACTCGGGAAAAGCGAAGATCAATCGGAGTCGCTTCGAGATCCTAATCGCGGACTACGACGAATCACTTCTTGAAACGACTCCGCATTGATCGGTTTGGACAAGAAATCATCCATCCCCGCCTCGAGACATCGCTCCTGATCTTCGGTTGTGGCACCGGCCGTCATGGCAACAATCCATGGGCGCTTACTAGCGGAGTAGTTTCGAATCAGCCGACGCGTAGCCTCCAGCCCCCCCATTTCAGGCATCTGAACATCCATAAGAATCACGTCATAGGCCTGACGCCCCATCGCATCCAAAACCTCCAGACCATTACCAGCGAGATCGGCTACATAGCCCATCTTATGAAGAAATCCCAGCGCAACCTTTTGATTCACAAAGTTATCTTCCGCCAAGAGAACCCTCAACGGATTCGTCTGCCCCAAGCCGTCGTCAAATCGCCAGAGACTACTATCGGAGCTCTTTTTCGCGAAATCGGCTTCGAAGAAGCTATGGGTCAGCGCATAAAATCGGGCCGGTTTAATCGGACGATTCAGAACCCCCACACAATGTCGATCTTGCTCCCAATCATTCGAGACAAGCCTGCTCGACACCAGCAGAAACGGAAGACTGTTCAAGGCTGGATATTCCTTTCGCTTTTGAAAGAGATCCGCTCGCACCGTCGTCATCAACTCATTATCAACCATGAGAAAATCAACTTTCCCACGCTTCTCGAGATAGGTCTCGAAGGCATCAAAATCAGCGCACTCAATGAGATTCATCCCCCAGAGCCGGCAATAACTACCCAAGATTTCTCGACTGGCATCATTTCCTTCGATCACCACCACATGACGACCAGCGAGGGCAGACTGATTCGGGTCAAGAAAATCCGGCGTCACCGAAGCAAGTCCCTTCGCTCGAATAGAAAACGAAAACCGCGATCCGATTCCCACCTCGCTCTCGACCCAGATCTTCCCCCCCATGAGCTCACAAAGCCGGGCACAAATGGCCAAGCCGAGCCCGGTTCCGCCAAATTTCCGTGCTACTGACGGATCGACTTGGCTGAAGGGTTCAAAAAGCAACGCCAGTTTATCCTCCGGAATGCCAATACCAGAATCGACAACCGTGAAGGTAATCTCATTTTCGTCAGCGCCGTGTTCGACGCCAGAAACATAAACGAACACCCCTCCAGACTCCGTGAACTTAATTGCATTCCCAATGAGGTTCACCAGGACTTGTCGCAAGCGCGTCTCATCGGAATAGATCATTGTCGTTGGAAGATCCCGAAAAAGGTACCCCAGATAGACTGATTTCTCAGCGGCGTTCCGACTGAGGAGATCCAAAGCACCTTCGACACATCGCCGCAGATCAAAGGATTGGTTCTCTAACTGGAGTTGCCCCGCCTCAATTTTCGAGAAGTCAAGAATCTCATTGATGATCGTAAGAAGCACATCACAACTCTCTCGAATCGTCGCCACAAACTCTTTCTGTTCGTCCTCGAGCTCAGTGTAAGCCAAAAGGCTCGTCATCCCGATAATCCCATTCATCGGGGTCCTTATTTCATGACTCATTGTCGCCAAGAACTGGCTTTTCGCCAGGTTGGCATCATTGGCGGTCGCAGCCATGTCGGTCGCTTGACTCAGCGCGAGTTCCAAGCGCTCATTGAGAGCCTCAAACTCATCCTTCGCTTGAACGAGGGACGATTCATAGTCCTTTCGTTCGGTGATATCGCGAACGATTAGAGCCAGTGAATAGGCACCACTCTTGGGTAGGTAGACCAGGGTGACTTCAACAGGGAAGTTTTGCCCTGACTTGCGAACCGCAGTCGTCTCAAATCGATCGAAGGTCTGAGTTCCGGCAGAGGAAGTCCGCGACGGCGATTGCCCCTGTCGCGTTGTTAGATTTTCTGCCGTTTGTTGAGGAAGAATGTCACTCACATTCATTTCGAGAGCCTGCCGTTTTGCCCAGCCAAAACTCTCCGAAGCATAGCTGTTCCAATCAATGATCTGCCCCTCTCGATTGATGGCGAGAATGGCATCCGTTGACGCATTAGCAACCAATAGGAATCGCTGTTCCGATTCATCAACAGCCATACGAGCATTGCTCAACCAAATCCCCACACGATCCAGTCCGATCACCCCCAACGAGACCCAGACAAACATGTTCATTGCATTGTGCAGGAGATAATACAACACGACCGAAAAGGAACTCCCCCACGATTCAGCATAAACGCCGCAAGCAAAGAAGAGCAAACTGAGCAAGTTTGCGACAAAGAGCGCTATGGTTCCAGGAGCATCAAGGAGGCGAATCCGCACCAAAAGCACAGAGACTGCTAAAGGTGCCAACGAACGACTCACACCGCTAGCAAGGGGCATGATCTCAGCCACTCCAAAAAGAAGGGGCCCAAGTGATAGCAACCCAAAAACGACTAGGATCGCCGCCATCAGATGCCGACGCCACGTCACACCACCGATGACCTGAACGGCGCCAAAAATCGAGAACCCTCGCAAGAAACTGAGAAAATCGAGCAAAGGCACCGGCAAAGGCTCACCTCGTAACACCCCCACCAACACCATCGAAAGGCCCAGGACATCAAAAAACAATGCGGCGAGGACAAAAAGAGCGAAACGATCACGTAGTCGCAAGAAGGCGACACAAAACCCCAACAAGACGATTAAGTCAGCACCGATGAAGAAGAGCTGAATAAACGCCTGCAGCAAGGGACTTTGACTGGTCAATCCCGAAAGTTCCATGGTTACCCTACGACTCCACCCAGGCAAGCGGGATCCACACGCGGAACCCTGACCGAAGTAGAGGCTCGACTACTTAACACACCGATGGAAATAGTTCCACTTCAACCTGTAATGACAAACTAAAAAGCCGACATCAGGTCGAAGGGAACTCCGTTTCCGCAAACAAGCAGATTGAGAAAGGCCACGTCGCCGCTCGAGACTTCCGCTCCACCAGAAGCCCCGTCGCCATTGAGCTCTCCTTAGGAGGAAGGAATCCGGATATCAAGCAAAGAGCGCAGAGACCGGTCGTGCCTTCACCAACTCTCGGGGTTGATTAAGATGATTGTAGACAATCGTCTCCGGATCAATCCCGACAGAGTGATAGATGGTCGCAAGTAACTCGCTAGGGTGAACAGGGTTCTCAAGCGGCGCTGATCCCGTCTTATCCGATTTACCATGCACGTAGCCACGCTTTATACCGCCACCAGCCATACAAGCAGTGTAGCAATATGGCCAATGATCTCTCCCGTCGTCACTGTTACTATTCCCTGAAGTACTCACCCCACGCTGAGGACTACGCCCGAACTCACCTACGGCAACTACCAGGGTATCGTCGAGCATCCCCCGCTGATCGAGATCAGTAATCAAACCAGAGAGACCACTGTCCAACATTGGACCTGATTGTTTTTTCATCCGATCGGTCAGACCGGAGTGCACATCCCAAGAATGATTGTCTGAGTTAGCCACTTTTGGCCAGATGACTTCTACGACCCGAGTCCCGGCTTCAACGAGACGGCGAGCGAGGAGGCAGCTCTGTCCAAAGGTATTTCGACCATAGAGATTCCGAATCGCTTCAGGTTCTTGATCAATATCAAAGGCATTACGAGCACGACCTGAGATAATGAGGTTCAGTGCCCGATTGTAATACTCGTTGAGGTTAAACTTCTCTACGGCCTTATCAATGTCAGGCATGGCTCCATTGATCGCATCTCGTAGTCGAGCGCGACGTTTTAGACGAGCGGCAAACACTTCAGGTCGCATTTCCAAATCATCCGTCTTCAAGCGATCCATCTTCGTCATATCCATGTCATCCCCAGACGGATAGAGATTGTAAGGATCAAAGGCCTTCCCGAGAAAACCTGCCGTCCCTGCTTTACCCACAACATTACTCTCTTGGAGTGGGCGTGGAAGCATCACGAACGGCAACATCGGTTCGGTGGGAGGCTTCAAACGAATGATGTTTGAACCAAAATTTGGAAAATCCTTGGGACTTGGCGGCTCCAACTGGCCAGAGGGACTCACCTTGTCCGTCGTGTAACCGGTCATCATCTGATAAATGGCCGCCGTATGGTTAAACAAGCCATTGGGCGTATAGCTCATGGCTCGAAGCATTGTCATTTTGTCGTTTATTCGAGCCAGCTTCGGCAGAACCTCGGTAAATTTAATCCCAGGAATACGGGTTGAAATTGGCGAGAAAACACTTCGAACATTGTCCGGCACATTTTCTTTCGGGTCCCACAAATCCAGATGACTTGGCCCACCCTGAAGATAAACCATGATGACACTCTTAGCTCGACCAAATCCAGAGCCGCCTCCGGAATGTGCGGCCTTCGCCTTTGATTGGAGTTGAAACATCGAGCCCAAAGTCAACCCGAGCATGCCTGAACCACCGACTCTCAAGAGGTCACGCCGAGTCATTTTCTGCTGTTGGTCACACAGATCAGTGCTTAATTCACCTGGTATTCTTATCATGGCTGCTCTTTCTGTTGCTGGTCGTGAAAAATCTTAGTCTAGTGATTAAAGAGAAAGGCTGGATTGTTGATCAGTGCCCAAGCCACGTCCTGAGCGGCTGTTAATCTCACTGTGCCTAGCTGCTTGGAGCTCAGCTCGACGGCCCGACGCAATTCGCGCAAACCTGGGTCCATCGGCAGAGGCTCCTCAAGCCGCGCCAGTTGCGCCTGAAGCCGCTTTAATTCCGGGTCCTCTGGCAACTCCTTCTGTGCATCGGTCAACTTATTCTTAAGATCCTTTAAGCCCGGATCAAACCCCTTAAAGAAACTCAATAGTGAGGCCTTTTGATCAGGGGTTCGATCCGATCGAACGATATCCAGGGTTTGAATCACCTCTTCAGGCAATCCAAAATCCAGCGGCTTCGAATCCGTAGCCAATGAGATACGAAATCTACCCAAGCTATGCTGCCCGCTATTGTATTGCTGATGAATCTTGAACGTCAGTAAAATAGGTTCCCCCTCTCCGACCAAGTTCTTGAGCTCGAAAATAGCTTCATGATCTTTCCCCGTCTGAGGAGAAACGGCCCAGCCATTGTTCGCTCCTTGCAAGCGTCCATCGACCGCATCCGTCACCGAGAACTGGTTCTGACTGAAATCCGCTCGAGCATTTTCCAACGCAATCTTCGTTTGTTTCTTTGGATCCGACACAGGCGCCCAGTAGGCCTCAAACTCCGAGACCACGAAATTGCCATCGCCTGCCCGACCTGGCCCCTTCTTCGGTAAACTGTCATGGGTCAATGCCTCAAGCTTGAATCCAGAGATCCCTTTCAGCGCGGTCGTCGTTGTCAATTCATAGACACCCCGGCCGTTTTCACCGGATACGATCACCGAGGCATCTCGTTGAAGAATCAGATTGGCTTTATTACTTGCCTTGAGATTGCGAGGATCAATGGAAGCCCAGCCCGTCGCCCGTTCTGCCGATGATTCCCATTCAACCAATTTCTGTTCGATCTGGGATTGGTAGGTCTCCAAGGCCTGCTCGGCGGACTTGATTCCAGCAAGTCGCTTGGCGACTGCTTCCGCTACTTTGGCGGCACTCTTCGACTGGTAGTCACGCAAGGAAATCTTCGCTTCACTAATCTCTCGCTCACGATCAGCCTCTCGCTGCTTGACGATAGGTGCAATCTGCTTCTCATAGGCGGCAAGGTTTACCAGCAGTTGATCATGCTCTGGCTTGATCTCTCCCACGATTCGAGTCGCCGCTTCAATCTCTTCAGACCTCGGTTTTCGATTCAAGATTCTGAGGTACAATTCTTCGATTAATTTCGCATCATCCGGCTCAGAGTTCACCAGCGAGGTGATAGCATTTCCCGGATCACTCACCGCGTGGTCCACTGTGGGGCCGCTAACCAAGGCCATGATCGATCCAAGTTGAATATCATTTGACCGCTCACACTCACAGGCACTCTCGCGTGCAGGGCGTCCCAGGTTGGCAAGAAATCCGTCCGCAAGCTTCACCCCAACGTCAGGGAGTGCCGAGGCACGGGTCCCGGCAGGGACACCGGGAATATTTGAGTCTGTTCCGGTGGCAAAATAGATCGCATCATACAGCACTTCTGCCGGAAGACGTTTGGGCATTGCGTGCGAGAAATTAATCGTATCATCATCATTCCACTCGTGCGTCTTGATACTCAATTGATAGGTTCGGGACTTGCAGATCGTTTTCAACAAGCGCTGAACATCAAATCCATTGGCAATGAAATCATCAGCCAGCCACTTCAAGAGATCAGGATTCGTGGGCGGATTTCCTGCTCGAATGTCATCGATCGGTTCAATGATTCCGACGCCGAAGAGATAACCCCAGATCCGGTTCACGTAGCTCGCCGCAAAATACTCATTATCTGTCGACGTGATCCAGGAGGCCAATCGTTCTCGACGATTCAACTCGTCGTCACCTTCATCGCCTGCCGCGTAAGGGAATTCCGGGGCAGACACCTTGCCGGTTCGTAGATGGACGATCTCCCCTTCATCTTTCTCGTAAACCACCTCATAGAGAGGCTTACTTCCTTCAACAGCCGTCCCGCCAATTCGCTTATCTTGACTAGCCGGATCTTTCTTCAGTCCAACGCGAGCAAAGAAGGCTGACATCTCGTAATACTGGTCTTGGGTCCATCGCTCAAAAGGATGATCGTGACACTTGTTGCAATTGAACCGGGTCGCTAAAAAGAGATGAGTGGTATTTTCCATCGTCTCTTCCGGTGATCGCAGGATCTTGTAGTAGGACGCGGCAGGATTTTCTCGATTCGACCCATTGGCAGTCAGCACCTTGCGAGCAAATTCATTGTAAGGGGTATTTCGTGCGACTTCTTGACGAATCCAATCACGGAACAGCTCAGCTCCTTCCGTCCCAAGAAACTTTCGATTCACCTGCAGCAAGTCGGCCCACTTATTTGACCAGTGATCCACAAATTCCTTCCCACCAATGAGCTCATCGATCAACTCCTCACGCTTCAGGCGTGAATCACGAGGATCAGCTTCAAAACGGCGAACATCAACAGCCCTCGGAGGCAATCCCGTCAAATCGAGATAGACCCGACGGATAAACTCAACATCCGTGCAGAGCTCTGAAGGCAAGATTTTCATCCGTTTCCATTTCTCTGCAGTGAGCTCATCAATACGATTGAAGGCGTCAGGTTCTTTCCAAACAAACCCACTTCGATCCCCCATGACCGTGACCGTCGTCGCTGCATATGCACCTTCAAACCTCGCCAAGATGGGAGCTTCACCTCGTCGGAGCGTCGAGACAATCCCGTCATCACCCGTCTCAGCAACCTCTCCATTTCCTGTTTCTACGAATGCCTCAGCGGTCACATCCCGCTCGAACCCATTGTCATATTTGGCCACCACGCGCACTTGCTGCTGATCTCCAATCCTGGCGACAACGGGGTTCTCGGGGAACACTCGAATACTCGTCACTCGACTCGAATCCGGGTTAAGCCTCGCGCCCTCCGCGATCCACTGCCTTAGAATCTGATAGTAGTCATCTCCAGGCTTAGTCCGTTGCCCTCCCTCGTGCGGCACACCGCCGGTTGCCTTCAACAACATCAGGCTATCATCAGGAGAGGCAAAATTAATTCGGCGCCCAGCATGATCATCGGCAAAGGCTCTCACGTCATAAATCGGATCATAACCGCGAAGTGAAAGCTTGAACCCATTCTTACCGTCCTTTGCCCCATGGCAGGTTCCAGCATTACAACCTAGAGCTGAAATCACTGGCATCACATCCTTGATGTAATCCGCATGAAACGGTTCATCAAGCCCAGACACGGAGACTGACACTTCAAGATGCTGATCTTCATAATCGATCCTAAGCGTTCCCATTCCATTCTTTTTCGGACGCACCATTCCCGTTTCTGAAATCTCGATCAAATCGTCTCCCCCCGAATAGCTCACCTTTCTTGTGAGATCTTGAGCATCCGCCCCACTTACCCAACCGTTTACCACCAATTGCGAATATTCGAAGGGGGTTCCGAGGCTGATTTGTTGGGGCTCGACACTCAGGGCAAAAATTTCTCCTGTGGACTCGGCATCGATCGGCACCGAGATAAACGCCCGCTTCAGAGAGGCTGTTTTCGAATCAATGATTCGAACCACGCCATCCCCACCCGAGACAGCGATCACCTTGCCATCAGGATGAAACGCTACCGCGTAAATTCCCGTGTCAAAGCTCATGCTCGCTTGAAGCCCAACATCCTTCTGACGATAGGCTAGCACCTTGGCTTGTTCCTCGGGTTTTCGACTCGACACGGTCTTTTGAAGAATCCCAATCAATTCATCCGTCAAAGTACCGTCAAAATCACAGTGATAGATATTGACCATTCCTGCGCCGTCCAGACTACTTCCCGCAACGATCGACGTACCACTCGGGCTGTAGTCCACACCAAAGATTCGTCCAGGCATTGAATCAAAGAGCCTCATCAAATTAGCATTGTCACCAATCACTCGCTTGGATTTGCGAAGCATCCGATAGATCTGGGGCGTTCCATCCGAACCACCAACGAGAATCTCATCTCGACTTGGGTGACGAGCAACAGAAAGGATGCCCCCTTTGAGAGCTCCGGGCGTAATCGAAGTAATATTATCGACGAAACGCTCTGTGGCGAACTCGGTTAGTTTCGCGGTTTGATCGCGACCGACAGAGACGATATGCGACCCATCAACGGAAAACACCGTGTCCAATGCCCAGTCATCGTGAGCGCCTTGATAGACAACCTCTTCTCCCGTTTTACTGTCAATCGCCCGCAACGTCGTATCGGCACAGCCAAAGGCAATGTATTTGCCATCAGGAGACCAGCTTGCGCCGTAGACGGTATCGAAAGAAACAGGCACCGAAAGCGTCAACTCCATCGACGCGATGTCCCAGATCTGAACCTCTCCCATTCGGGCAGGAAGTCCACCAGTCACAGCGAGTCGTTTACCATCAGGAGAAAAACGAACCGATTCAATTCGGGCCGAAAGCCCTATAAGGCGGCCCTTCAAGCCACTGCCGTCAGCCCGGTGTACGAGCACTTCATGAAAGCCTGAAACCGCCAGCAACTGGCCATCAGGAGAATAGTCCAAAGAGGTGACAATGGGTGGAACATTGTACTGCGGCGGATTGTTCGCATCGAAGTGACGCTTCACATTCTCAGGAGTATCATCCTCAGCGCCCTGAGCAATCCAATCCCGGATCAGACCTATCTCGATTGCCGACAAGGGCTCACCTTTTTGCGGCATCTCAGCGACCCCGTTCACGGGCGTGATCAGCTCAACCAAGTAACTCTGGTCAGGATTACCCGGAATGATGGCCTTATCGTCGCTTTCGCCCCCCTGCAAGAGAGCGTCGAAGTCGGTCATCACATAGCCACCCTTAGCCTTGGCGGGCTGATGGCAACCGTGGCACTGCGCTTGAAACACCGGGCGGATCTGATGATAGAAACTAACGGATGAAGCAGGTTCAGGCTCCGCAGCGCTACAATGGAAAGCCAACGGCGAACTCGGCAGAGTGAGAGTAGCAAGTGTAAAAGCCGCGGCAAACGCCTGCTTTCCAAGTCGATTAATTGAAAACGTCATGATTCAACGCAACTTCTCGTTGAGAGAGACGCCAGAGTGCATCGCTCCCGAAATTTCCCTTGAGATCCCCAAATTCAATCATAGAGCTCTGCGAATGTCCATCGACAAAGCACCGTCTCTCGGGCTCAAAACTGGACAGAATTGAAAACAAGGTTCATTAATAGAACCCTTGCACCGGCAGTTTTCTGGAGAATCGGCCGCCGTGCTCTCAATTGAACCGGGTCATAGAATGAATCAACTCAGAAGAATTCCAAGTATTCCAGCATCCCTCAGGACTGTTTTTGCTATCACAGCCATCATGGGTATGATTGGGTGCGCTACCTTTGAAGCGACGAATTGGAGCGAGCGCGTTGGCAGCTACACGATCGCAGACGCCAAGGAAGAATTAGGCAGTCCGGATCGCACCGAAGATACGGATGACGGCGGCGTGATCGCAACCTGGATTCAACGTAATTCCTATCGAACTCATAACGTCATAGAAACCGGATCATCCTACGATCCACGAACAGACGACCAAACGGGCATCACCCACATTCCGCAATCGAGTGTTGCCTCAGAATCGTTTATGAACCTCACTTTCAATGAGGAGGGGATTCTCTCCGCCTGGGATACATCGGCACACTAGCCCTTGAACACCCCATCCGATGACAGGTGGCAGCTGTGGATTGACACGGGAGGCACGTTTACTGACTGCCTCGCCCTCAGCCCGAAAAAGCAACTAAAGAGGATCAAGGTTTTGTCCTCAGGCCGTTTGCGTGCCGAAATAACGCAAACGGTTCATCCCCTCAAGCTTACCCTCCAGTCTTCGACCGAGTTCCCAGAGGCCTTTTTGAAAGGCACTCGAATTTCTCTGATTGGCCGGTCAGCGGCGTCTCGCACAGTCACCTTGCATGAGGCGGCAACCGGACTCCTGA
>OJGU01001100.1_pt1 | contig 11362 bp, 8 predicted proteins | sample 1594741 | NCBI WGS metagenome assembly OJGU01 (sample SAMN05416841, study PRJEB24817) | seawater metagenome | isolation source: Sea water | place: Canada:Atlantic | collected 2013-07 | reverse complement strand
ATACTCGGTGATCCGCAGCATCCACTGCTTCATCGGCCGACGAACGACCTCATAGCCCGACTCGACGTGCTCGGCGACCTCCTCGTTGGCCAACACGATGCGCAGCGCGGGGCACCAGTTCACCGGCGCCTCGTTGAGATACGCGAGCCGTCGGTCGTCTTGATACGAAGCCACGGCTTCCTCGCCCTGGGCCTTGACCGAATCGGGGATCGGAAGCGCCTCGATCGGTTTGGCGGTCTTCGCCTCGTGGTCGTAGTAGTGCTTCCACATCTGCAGGAAGATCCACTGCGTCCACTTGTAGTAGCCAGGGTCGGTCGTGTTGATCTCGCGCGACCAGTCGTACGAGAAGCCGAGCCGCTTCAGCTGTTTTCGGAAGTTCCCGCTGGTCTCTTCGATGACCTCTGCGGGATGCCGGCCGGTCTTCATCGCGTGCCGCTCAGCCGGCAGACCGAACGCATCCCAGCCCATCGGATGCAACACGTTGAAGCCCCGCATCCGCTTGTAGCGGGCGACGATGTCTGTCGCGGTGTAGCCCTCGACGTGCCCGACGTGCAGTCCATCGCCCGAGGGGTACGGGAACATGTCGAGCACGTAGAACTTGGGCTTCTCGAGGTCGACCTCGGCGCGGAACGTCTGGTGTTCGTCCCAGCTGGCCTGCCAACGTGCTTCGATCGCTTGGGGGTCGTAACCCATGGCTCGCACGCTAGTTTGGATTGCGGCGGTTGCCAACGCCCAAACGTTCCCGAGCCGTGGGCAGGCTCAGGGACAGGGCACGTCCGCGTCGTCGAGCATCGTGACGGTCCCGACCTCGACCTCGGAGGCCAGCACCACGATCTCGGGATCTCCGCCCTGCGCGTTGCAACGAGCCTCGGACTCACCGGTCGTGAACTCGGTCACGGTCTGAACTTCGTAACGACCGCCTTGCCCCACCTCGACCCCCATGAGGGTCGAAGGATCCGTATTGGGGCAGGTAAAGAGGTCCCCTTCGATCGTCGTCGGCTCCGCCGGGAGGGTGCACGGGGCAGGTGGCCCCGATTCACAACCGACCCGGCGCGCGATGAGCTGAACCCCGGTCACCCCAACCGTGTTGCAAAACGGCTCCGGGTTGACGTCCACCAGCAGCAGGACCGTCCCCGGCGTGGCGGCGGCCCCCCCTGCCCCATCCGTGGCGCCGTCTGTGTCCGCCGTTTCGAGCCCGTCGCAGCCCGCGACGCCCGCGAACACCGCTGCGGTCACCAACAACTGTCCCCATCGATGCATGTGCAGACCCTAACCCACCGGCACGTGGTGAAACTCGACACACTCGGCTACGATCGCGGCGGTGATGTTGTCGCTCCGTCCGATCGCGCTGTGCTGTGCCGCGAGCCTGGCTCTGCCCACCGTGGCCGCGGCCCAGCCGGCAGCGCCCGACGGTGCAGGGGCGCCCGAGGCAGCGCCAGAAGACGCGGGCGCGCTGCAAGACGCCGAAGCCCTCTATAAGCGCGGCCGCACCAGCTTCGAAACCGCCAACTACCTCGAAGCCATCGACCTGTGGGAGGAAGCCTACGGACTGGTTCAGGACGTTCCGGAGAACGCCGCGATCAAGGCTGCGCTCATCTACAACATCGCGGCGGCGCAGGAGAAGGCGTACGACATCGACACCGACATCACGCACCTGCGACAAGCCGCGGTGTTGATGGAGACCTACGCGCGGAGCGTGCCTGCGCTGTACGGCGATGAGAACGAAGCCAAGCTCGAGCTCGACAAGATCGAAAAACGACTCGCGGAGCTTCGGCAGCGGATCGAGGAAGCCGAAGCGGCGGCGCCTCAGACCGATCCAGATCCGGGTCCGGATCCCGGACCGCAGGTCATCGAGCCCACCTTCACGCCGGACCCCCGGGCCAAGCCTCTCATCATCGCCGGCGCCGTCACGGCCGGACTCGGGGTCGTAGGCCTGGGGCTCATGGCCGGCGGACTCGCCATGGGGAGCTCCGCCAACGACCTCGGCGAGGACGTCTCGCTCGAGGATCGCCGCGACCAGTTCGACCGCGGACGCACCGGGAACACGCTCGCCTACGTCGGTGGAGCTGCCGGCGGAGTCCTTCTCGTCACGGGCGCGGTGCTCTTGGGAATCGGGCTCAAGAAGCGCAGCACCGGAACGATGGCGGTCGCGCCCTGGGGCGGACGCCGGACGGCGGGGCTGAGCGTCGGCGGCCGGTTCTAGCCTGGCTCGCTCCGTCGGGCACGACGACGACCCCGCGGCACACTACGCGCCTGGGATGTCGGCGCCTTGTTTGGAGACGACGACGCGGACCGACGAGATCTTCCACGCATCATCTTCCGGGAGCGGGGTATCCCCGGAGTTGGTGAAGTTGAAGCAGTCGTAGCGGAGGGTGAAACGTAGCCTGCGGTCCTCGGCTTCCAGGCCGTCCTTCGGGACCACGTACTCATGGTCGCTTGACCCGTTCTCGAGCACTCCGGCGGCGCGCAGAAACGGCGCGGCGCAGTACTCCGCCGATTCAAACACGGTGCAGGCCGCATCGATCACGTTCGAGCCTTTCGCGTCGTCGCACGCGATCGCCTCGTTGCCCAGCGGAACGTGGAGCGCCTGGCCACCACCGCTGATCGGCTCGAGGTGAAGCTCCGCATAGTCGACGTAGCGGCGCATGCCGTTGAGGAACTCGAAGTTCAACGAGTAGGAGTGCTCGAGGAAAACCGTGATCCGGTCGTCCGGCGCGAGTCGGGGAAGCTTGATCGCTCTGCCGCGAAGCACCGCCTCGGGCCACTGTGAGCCATCGTTCCAGGCCTCGTCGTCTCGCAGGTACTCGCCGCTTCCCCAGACCTTGGTCGACTCGTTCTGCACCCATTGAGGACAATCGACTTCCTCGGGACAAAACTCGCTGGCCGCAGACTTGTCGCGCGCGTCCCAATCTACCGCCGTCCACGCGTCGCAATTCTCGCTGCACGCCTGCCCCGGGGGCAATCCCCACACGTCGCAGACCTCGTCGTCACCGACGACCCCGTCTCCGCAGGGCGACTCGTAGCTGCATCCCACGCAGTTTGCATTGTCAGGGTTGTCGCACTGCTCGCCGTCGTCGAGTTCGCCGTTGCCGCACAGCGTGCACGTCGGGCTGCAGGGCGATCCACCGGGCGCCGTTGCGTCGCACTCCTCGCCCTCGTCGATCACCCCGTTTCCGCACGGCCCATCCACGGTCGTCGTGCTGGTGTCGTCCTCGGTGGTGGAAGTATCCGTCCCGGTCGTGCTGCTGGTGGAGCCGGGCGCAGTCGTGTTGCCCACGACCAAGCACGAGCCTCCGCAACACTTGGCACCGGCGGCTTCCGGATCGGCAGCACACGACACCCCGATTCCGCAGTCGGCGTCCTGCTCACACGAAAGACCATCGGCGGCGTCACCGAGGAAACATCCGGACAGCAGCAGGGCGCCCAGGGCTGGACCCAGCAGTGACAGTACGGCAGCGCGAAAGGGCGTTCGGCAAGAAAGCAGCATCATGCGGACGAGGCAGACGATAGCAGTCGCGGTCGCGTCCGCCCAACCCCGTGCCGCTTTGCGTGCCGGGCTGGGTTGGGTACTGTTCGAGGTATGGCTTGGGATCGCGGTGCGTTGAATCTGTTGGTGGTAGCCGCCGTTTGTGTCGGGTGCCGCAACAGCGGTGGTTCTGGCGACGACGGCTCGACATCCGGGTCCAGTACCGGGGAGACGTCCACCGGCCCGGGTTCGGAGGCCAGCACCGACGTGAGCACCACCGACGTGAGCACGACGTTCGGCTCCACGGGCAGCTCCAGCTCCACCAGCTCCACCACCAATGCCGAAACGACCACGGGCACCGACACCGCAGAGGTGACCTGCGACGATGGGGTGGTGGCGGCCGGCGAGCTCTGCCTGGGGCCCCACGAAGTCATCGTCAGCGGTCGCTCCACGGCCGTCCTGTCGATCGCGGACTTTGACAACGACGGGTCCGTGGACATCGCCGCCGGCCACGATGACGGCCTCTCGGTTCGCTTTGGGGATGGCGCAGGGAGCTTCGAGGGCGCGATCGATCTCCTGGGCGGCGCAAGCATTCTCGCGCTCGCGGCCGCCGACCTGGACGGGGACGACGTCCCTGATCTCGTGGTCGCCGAACCCACAGCCGACGTTGTCCACGTTCTGCTCTCGAACGGCGATCGCAGTTTCGACGCAGGCCAGGACCTGAGCACCGGTGCCGGGCCCCGCGCACTTGCCCTCGCGGACTTCGACGGTGATCGATTCCTCGACCTCGCCGTCGCCCTCGAAGTCGACGGTGACATCGGTGTCACACTGGGCACCGGGAACGGGACCTTCCTCGGCGCCCTCACCGTGACCGCGGGCACGTCACCGCTGGGTCTGGCAGCGGGAGACCTGGACGGAGTGGGTGGCGCCGACCTTGCGGTCGCCAACTTCGGAAGCGGAAACATCGGCACCTACCTCAGCCAGGTCGACGGCTTTGCGCCCCCGGTCTCTGTCACGGCCCAGGCGGGCCCGCGCGACGTCCTGCTGGCCGATTTCGACGGCGATGGAGCGATCGATCTGGCCTCGATTCACCAAGATGCGGCGACCGCCGGGTTCTGGCCGGGTGATGGGTCCGGCGGTCTTGGAGAGCGGTTTCTCGTGCAACTCGGCGACAACCCCCGCGATGCCCACGCCGCAGACCTCGACGGGGACGGCCACCCTGACATGATTGTCGCGCTGCAGGCAGGCAACGCGGTCGGCGTGCTGCGCGGAGACGCCTCCGACGGACTGGGTCCGCAGGAGGCGTTTGCCACCATGTCGGATCCTACGGCCGTCGCAGCGGGTGACTTCAACCTCGACGGCGCGCTCGATGTGGCCACCGGAAGCGCCGGCCCCCAAGGCGGCATCGCGATCATACTCGCCACGCCCTAGAGCCGAATCGCCGGCTCTAGCGGGTGGCCCAGCGGCGGGAGACGTCTGGCGGATCCGACGCCGGGTGGTAGGATCGCGCCATGGTTAGCTTGACTCGCGGGTGTTCGATCGTTGGTGTGCTCGCCGCCCTCGCAGGAGTTCCCGGGTGCGCAGAGGACCTTGCCGGCGACCAAGCTGGAGCCGATACCGACGGCGACACAGGCCAAGCCGAGACCGGGGACGAGGGCCCGGCCACAACCGATCCGACCGATCCCGGCGGGAGCACCGGAACTCCCGATCCAGCCGATTCCTCGGACACCGACGGAGCCACCGCAGGAGGCGGAACGACCGGAGAAGACTCCGAAGATTTCACGCCAGACTCCGGCTGCGAAGACCTCGACTGTGGGGGCGCGGGCCTGTGCGAGGTCGGCGATGAAGGGCCGGTGTGCGTGTGCGATGACGGATACGCCTCGATCGGACTCGACTGCCTGCCGTGCGAGCCCATCTCCGCAGGCATGCTGCCCGCCGACGTGCCCGCCGTGCGCGCCCAGTTCACCTTTCTATTGGACAGCGAAGACGCGCCCGACTCGGGCCTCAGCTATGGCCGGGTCAAGCTGCGCAATCGGGCCTCGGGCGACGTTGTCCCACTCGGACTCACCAATGCCCAAGCCGCGGTGTTCATGGTCCCGGGAGTCTACGACGTCCTGTACGAGCACCGCGAGGGGAGCGACTTCCCCCGCAACAGCTCAGCGGTGCTCGAGCGCATCGAGGTCGGGGACGACGCCGACTTCAAGATCGACATCGTACCGATCGTCATGCGTGGGGCGATCGGCTTTGCGCCTGGCAGTGAGCCCGCGACTCCGGGGCTGAACTACGGTCGGGTGTGGCTGGTGAACCCGACGACCGACGACCGCGTTCTGCTCGGGACAACGCAGGACGACGTCTACGACGTCAAGGTTCTCCCGGGCGAATACGAGGTCCACTACGAGTACCAGGAGACCCAAGGCGATGCTCCGCTCAACAACGACGGGTTCGTCATGGACCTCAGCATCCTCGATCCCGGCGACACCGAGCGCAACATCATCATTCCAGTCGCGCAGGTCTCCGGCGCGGTCACGGTCGACGACGATTTCGTTGCCAGCGGCATCGACTACGGCGAGCTCGAACTCCGCGACGTTCACACCGGCGATCGTTTTCACTTGGGGTACACCAACAGCCCCGACGACTACAGCGTCACCGTCATCCCGGGAACTTACGAAGTCGTCTACTCCTCGCGCGAACTGGGCAGCCTCACTCCCGTCAACCGGAACACCGTCGTCGACCGGATTCAGGTGACCGAGGGCAACAACGACATCCAGATCAACTTGCGCACCTCCGAGGTGAGCGGTGACTTCACGCTGGGCGGCGAAACGCCTCCCACCGAGGACTACGACGACGGGCTCGTCACGCTAGAGCGAGCCGATGGCGACCCGGTCGTCCTGGGCAACACCCGGTCCGGATTCTACAACCGTCGTGTCCTCGTCGGGAGTTACGACGTCTTCTATGGCCAGGACACGGCCAGCCAGAGCATGCCGGTCAACACCCATGCCCAGCTTGGCAAGCCGGTCCTCGTCGATACGAAGACCCGCGACCTCGACATTGATATCGGCGTCGTGGAGGTCTTGGGCACGATGACGATCGGCGGCGTCGAAGCTCCCGACTCTGCGTACGACGACGGGCGCGTGTTCCTGCGAAATGCCGAGTCTGGGGATTCCGTACTCCTGGGCAACACACGGGAGGGATCGTACGCTGCGCGGCTGGTCCCCGGGACGTATGACATCGTCTACGCCAACGAGTTCAGCGACACGATTCTTCCCGTGAACCAGGGTGCCGTCCTGGTCTCCGGCGTCCTTGTTTCGGCCGACGAAACACTCAACATCGACGTCCCCGTCACGACCCTGGTCGGCAGCGTCGCGATCGAGGGATCAACCCCGAAGACGGCGGAAGGGGTCGGCAACCTCTTCCTGCGCGACGTCGCGACGGACGACCAAGTGTTCATCAGCGACACCAACGCTGCGGACTTCAGCAAGCCGCTGACCAGTGGCACCTACCTGATGGAGTATCGGGGTACGGCCGCCGCCGGCGCGGCGCTGGGAACGTCCCTACCCGCGAACTCGAACGCTGCGTTCGCGTGCTTCCAGCTCACCTCCGACTGAGACAACAACACGCTCTCGCCCCCGGCATTGTGACAGCGCGTCTGCATGGTACGGTAGCGTCGTGGTTGGATTGGATCGGTTGTGGAGCTCAGCAGGGCTCGTGCTCATGCTTTCCGCGGGGTGCGGCATCGACCTGGCGGACGGCCTCGCGGACACGGATGAACCGGGCACGACGGGGGCCCCGGGCAACACGAGCCCGGACTCGGGCGCCACGACTGGCGCCCTCACGGGTGGAGAGACCGGTCTGAGTTCCGACACTGCAAGCGACGGTTCCGGCGGCACCGATCCGGGGCCCGATGAGCCCGAGACGGCAGACTGCGAGACGTTCGCGTGCGGCGAGGGTGGGACGTGCGAGCTCGGCGATGATGGGCCGGTGTGTGCATGCGATGCGGGGTTCGTGTCCAGTGGCCTGAACTGTCTGCGCTGCGAGACCATCCCCGCGGGAACCCTGCCTGCCGACGTCCCGACCACGCGGGCCAAGTTCACCTTTTTGCTCGACGGAAGTGACCCCCCGAGCTCTGGGATCGACTACGGACGCGTCACGCTTCGAAACCGGTCTTCGGGGGATATCGTGCGCGCCGGTACGACATACGAGGCCGCCACTGTCCTGATGGTCCCCGGCCTCTACGACGTGATGTACGAACATCGCGAAGGCAACACGCTGCCGAAGAACTCAGCGTCGATCATTGGGCAGCTCGAGGTGCCCGCCGGCGACGCAGATCTATTGGTCGACATTCGAACCGCAACTCTCCGCGGCGCCATCACCATCGCGGGCGGACAGCTCGCGATGCCTGGGCTGAACTACGGTCAGTTGTGGCTGGTAAACCCGACCACCGGCGACCGCGTCCGCTTGGGGACGACCCAAGACGAGGTCTACGATGTACGGGTCACACCGGGCGACTACGAGGTCCGGTACGAGTACCGCGAGACTCAGGGTGCGGCGCCCATCAACCCGGACGGACTGGTGACGACCGTCAGCCTCTACGAAGGGAGCAACGAGTTCGCGATCGACGTCCCCGTCGCCCAAATCAGCGGCCGCTTCTTGACCGACGGCGAACTCAACCCGAGTGGCATCGACCACGGGGACATCGAACTCGTCAACCCGAAGACCGGGGAGCGATTCCTGCTCGGGACCACCTCCGAGCAGACGTACGAGGCCGCGGTCCTGCCGGGCGACTATGACATCGTCTACACCGCCCGCGAGATCGGGCCGCTCAACCCGGCCAACCGAGGTACGGTGGCAGGCGCCCTCACGGTGAAGCCCGGTGGAGCCCGGCAAGACATCCACCTTCGCACCGCGCTCGTCTCCGGGAACTTCACCGTCAACGACGCCGTACCTCCGAGCACCGACTTTGACGACGGTGTGGTCCTCCTGCGCGATTCGGAGGGGGGCACAGTTGTCCTCGGCAACACCCGCAACGAAACGTACTCCCGACGGGTGCTCGTGGGCGACTACGAGATTGTCTACGCACAGGAGACGGCCGGCCTGAGCATGCCTGTGAATACGCAGGCAACGGTCGACAGCATCGCGATCCGGGGCGACGAGACGCTCGACATCAACATCCCAGTTGTCGAACTGTCCGGAACGATGACCATTGGTGGCGAGCTGGCTCCCGATTCGCCGTACGACGATGGACGCCTGTTCTTGCGGAGCCCCGAGACGGGCGACTCCGTGTTGCTGGGTAACACCCGGCAGGGGCTGTACGCCGCCCGGGTCGTCCCTGGCACCTACAACGTCGTCTATTCGAACGAGTTCAGCGACACCATCCTTCCCGTCAACAGCGGCGCGCTGCTGCTCGAGGGACTCGTCGTGGACGCAGATGCCCTGATCGACATCGACGTGCCGGTGGCCACGCTCATCGGCAGCGTTGGCATCCTAGGCTCCGAGCCCGCCCCCAACGAAGGGGTTGGCCAGCTCTTCCTCCGCGATCTCGCGACGGACGACAGCGTTTTCCTTGGCGACACGAACGCCTTGAACTTCACCAAGCCGCTGACCGCCGGTACCTACATCATGGAGTACCGCGGGATCGCGGCCGCGGGCGCCACGCTCGGAACGTCCCTGCCCGCCAACGAAAACGCGGCGTTCGCCTGCTACGAGATCGTCTCGGACTGAGCCTCCCACACAGCTCCCGGATCGTCGTACCCTGTGCGCGACCCATGCAGCTTCGAAGCGTCGCCCTCTTCACCCTGCTTTGCACCGTCGCCCTCCCCGGTTGCGACAAGGTCAAGCAGTGCAACTCGCTGATCGACACGATCAACTCCCACACGCCCAAGATGACCGCGGCCACCGGGAAGTTCGCCGACATTGCGACCAACCCGAAAGTCGTCGAGGAGTACGAAGGTGTGGTCCAGGGCGCGATCGATGAGGTCAAGGCGCTCGACCTGGGTGACGAGAAGGTCTCCGCCTTCGCGAAGCGCTACGAGTCCCTGCTCGGCGACGCCAAAGCGATCGGCACGGAGATGAAGGCCGCTGCAAGCGACCCCACCAAGCTGCAGGCTGTGGTGACCAAGGCCGACGACATTCGCAAGACCGAGGAAGCCTTGGTCAGCGAAGTCAACACGTACTGCAGCGGCTGAGCGTGCTGATGGCTTGGATTCCCAGCGAGGACCCCTGGGGCATCGCCATGATCGCCAGCGGTGCCGTGTTCGGCATCTCGCTCGTGATCGTGAACGCGCGCCGAATGGCCATCCGCTCGCGGACCGGCCCCGTCATGATGACGGGCTTGGCCGCCGCTGCGTTTCTGGCGTGCGCTGCGATGGGTACGCTGCAGCGCGTTGCGCAAGGGCCGACCGAGCCTGCGGCGGCGTCCGAAGAGCCCGCTGCTGAGGCCGCCGGCCCCGACGACACCGCGCAGGACCCACCGGCCGAGGACGAGGCGGACGCCCCACCAGCGCAGGACGACGCCGCACCGGACGACAAGACGCCCCCTGCGCGAAACTCTGCGCTCGAGCCAACCGAGCCCCTGCCGAGCGACGACGGCGAGCGTCAAACCGCGATCCGGAAGGTGCTGCGTTCGGCACGATCGGTCTACGAAAGCCAGAAGGACTGCAAAGACGCCAAGGCGGTGGGGCAAGCCTGGGCTCAGGTTGCCGGCATCCCGCAGGACGCACGATCCTCTCGGGTGAAAGCGGTCGCGCGCAAGCTGGAGGGGTGCCGGAAGCAAGTTCGCTGGGCCACGGCCTACAACGTCCATCGGGACCGGGTCGCGGGCCGTGATGCGTTCGAGGACACGCTCAAGAAGCGGCTGCAGGACGCGCACAGCATCAACGCGTCCATCGCCCTCACCGGGGATGACCACCAGCGCATCCGAGTCGGAAGCGGAAGCTTCGACGAAGCGATTGTGGCCAAGATCGTGACGCAAGCGCTCAAGGACGAACTCAGTGGACTCGGCTTTGAGCGCGTCGTGCTGGCCGACGCCAAGCAGTCCTGGCGGACGGATCTCGAGCCGCGACCGGAGGCAGAGTACGTCGCGGAGGAGCTGACGCCCTACGGACTGGACGACAAGCTGACGTTCAGTCCGTAGCCTAGCCCCCTGCGACGATCGCCTCGATCGCCCGCTGGGTATGCACGCGGATCATCTGACGTCGATACGGCGCGTCGTAGGGCACGTTCTCCAGCGGCTTGCACTGCGCGTAGGCCCGCTCCGCCACCGTCTGTGCGACCGCCGGATCCGACAGCTGTTGACCCACGACCTCATCGAGACGCGTGAGCGCGCGCGGCTTGCTGCCCAACACACCGACAACGACCGACACGCCAGTCACCTCGGCATCCACCGAGTCAGACGCGAGATCAAACCGCAACGCCACCGATACCAGGGGGAAGTCGATGCTCTTGCGCACCGTCCACTTTGCGTAGCGCGCTCGGCTCGCTCCGGTCGGCAACGGCACCCGAACTTCGCGCGTCACTTCGCCATCGAGCCGCTTGATGTGCTTGGTCCCGTCGGCGCCGTAGTACTCGAGCAACGGGAGCTCCCGCGGACCGCTCGGCCCCTGGTTCACCAACGTCGCATCCAGGCTCCCCAAGACCGGAACCAGGTCGCTGCTCATCGCGGCGACGCAGATCCGTCCCTTGGGCACAACATGGCAAACATCGCCTTTCGCCTTGAGACAGCCACCGATCGCGGTCCGCCAGAAGTGAGTCTGGTTGACGTAGCGACAGCGCGTGTCGAGGTTCACGTTGCCACCGAGTGTCCCCATGTTGCGGATGAGCGGGCTTGCGATGACCCCGGCGGCATAGGCGAGACTCGGAAAGAGCTCTTGCACGCTGTCTCTTATACACATCTCCGAGCCC
>OJGU01001097.1_pt1 | contig 11431 bp, 8 predicted proteins | sample 1594741 | NCBI WGS metagenome assembly OJGU01 (sample SAMN05416841, study PRJEB24817) | seawater metagenome | isolation source: Sea water | place: Canada:Atlantic | collected 2013-07 | reverse complement strand
CTGCCTTCAATGCCCCGGAGCGGCAGCGCATCGCACTGGTACAGCCGTGGGTCGACGCCGCCGCGTACGACTACGAGTTGGAGCCCGGGCTCCTCAACGCCATGATCTGGGTGGAGAGCCGGTTTGTGGAGCGGGCGACGAGCCCCGCAGGCGCCCAGGGCCTGATGCAACTCATGCCACCGACCGCCAAGGAGCTCGCGCAGAAGCTGGGACGACCGCGGGCGTCGAGCTACGACCCCGAGTTCAACATCACCGCCGGCGCCCTCTACATCCGCAAGATGCTGGACCGCTACGACGGAGACCTCGAGCTCGCGCTCGCGGCCTACAACGCCGGTCCAGGCAACGTCGACAAGTGGACCAAGCACGGAGCCGACCTTCCGCCGCGCTCCTTGGAGTACGTCCAGTTGGTGCTCGACGCCAAGCGCCGGTTCGAAGAGCACCACGATGCGATCCTGACCCAAACGGACACCATGCTCGCCAAGGCGGTCGTTCCGGAGGTCGCCCAGCCAGCGGCGGTGGAACCCGAGCGCCAGTACGTGCCGGAGCCTCCTCGGCGCGCGAAGCCCAAGACGCAACGACCCGCGCCAACTCCGGAACCGAAAGAGGTACCCGAGCCGAAGTTGGAACCCGAGCCCGAGCCGACCGACGCGCGGCCGCCGGCCCCCTCGACCGCGTCCAAAGGCGCGGGAAGCAGGCCGCCGAAGAACGTCGGCAAGGGAAAGCTTCCCTCCGTGCTCGACTGACGCCCCCGCCGGCTCGCGCCCTCGCCCAGAATGCGGTGTACTGAGGGCCGTGTCGCAGCCGACCGATCCCACGGACGTGACGCGGGTCGAGCAGGACCCAGCCGCGACACTCGTCGATAGCGAGCCCTCCGGTTCGCAGGGTGTGCCGCCATCCATCGAACGCGGACACAGCATCGGTCGCTACCTGGTCGTCGACACGCTCGGTGCCGGAGCGATGGGCGTGGTCTACCGAGCGTACGACCCAGACCTCGACCGGACGCTGGCGCTCAAGGTCGTGAGCCAGAGGGCGGACGGGTCGAGCCGCGGCGCGAACGAACAAGCTCGGCTCCTTCGCGAAGCCCAGGCGATGGCACGCGTCAGTCATCGAAACGTGATCCAGGTGTTCGACGTCGGGACGATCGACGCCGCCGTGTACGTCGCGATGGAGTTCGTCGACGGCGTGACGCTCAAGGAGTGGCTGGTGACCAAGAGGGCGCCGGAGCATGTGCTGCGCGTCTTCGAAGCCGCGGGCCGAGGACTCGCCGCTGCGCACACCCAAGGGCTCATCCATCGGGATTTCAAACCCGACAACGTGATGGTCGATGGCCACGACCTCCCGCGCGTCTTGGACTTTGGCTTGGCCCGAACCTCTCACCGGACCGACGCCGACGAGACCACCCAATCGCTGCGAAGCGCGGAGCGACCGATCTCCCTGGATGCATCGATGACCGAAGCGGGGACCCTGATGGGAACCCCGGCATACATGAGTCCCGAGCAGTACCGAGGCGCGGCGGCAGACCAGCGCAGCGACCAGTTTTCCTTTTGCGTCGCGCTGTTCGAAGCGCTCGTCGGCCGCAGACCGTTTCAGGGGCGAACGCTCACGGCCCTTGCCGCGTCGGTCACCCGGGGCAAGGTCGACCTGCCGGATCAATCGCCGGTGTCTCGAAAGGTCATGCAAGCGATCCTTCGGGGGCTGAGCGTCGAGCCTGAGGACCGCCACCCCTCAATGGAGGCGTTGTTGGCCAAACTCGTGCGCAGCCGCTCGGGGTCCCGCGGATTGGGCATCGTGGTCGGCGGCGCGGGGCTGGCGATCGGCGCCGTGGCCTTGGCGCGCGGCAACGGGTCCGCTGCGCCACCACCCCCGTGCAAAGGCGCCGAAGACGATGCGGCTGCCGTGTGGTCACAGGCCCGCCAAGAGGTCATCGAGACGGCCTTCAGCATGCGCGCGGGCGAACGAGGTCGCCGAGTCTGGGCCGACGCCGCAACGAAGCTCGATGCGTACCTCGGCGAATGGGTCCGCGCGCGAACCGACGCGTGCGAGGCAACCCGCGTGCGATCAGAACAGTCTGAGGCGCTGCTCGACCGTCGCATCGCCTGCTACGACGCTCGACTTCGGGGCGTCGATGCCACGCTGCACGCCTTCGAATCGGTCGACAGCGTCGGTGTGAACCACGCCCGAGACGCGGTCGCAGAACTGGACGGTCTTGCGGCGTGCGCCCAAACCAAGCGACTGCTCGAGGCCACACCCCGGCCGGTCGAAGCGGAGACGCTCGAGCTCCTCGAACGCCTCGAGGCTCGCCACGCCACCCTCTCGGTCGAGCTGCGACTGGGGCACTACGAGACTGCGCTGGAGCCCGCGCGGGTCCTGGCCAAGGACGCCGCCGCGCTGCCCTTCGCCCCCATGCGCGCAAAGGCATGGACCGTGCTTGGAGACGCCGAGGCCGAGGCTGGGGCGGACGCGGGCGCACTCGAGGCCTACGAAGAGGCGCTGCACGCCGCAATCGAGTCCGCAGACCCCACCGCCGCTGCCCAGGCCGCTATCAACCTCGGCCTCACCGCCGGTCACCTCGCGGCGGACGTTCCCCGAGGCCTGCGGGCACTCGAGATCGCCCGAGCGTTCGCCAAGAACTCCGCCGACCGAGACCGCCTCGAGATCACGGCCGCCAAGCATGAAGGCGCCATCTCCGTCACCCAAGGCGACATGGCCAAGGCCCTGGTCCTGCACGGACAGGTCCGCGACTACTGGGCGCAGCAGCCGGACGCAGAGGCCGCGCTCGCCGCCTCGCTCCTCGACATCGGGTCGGTCTATGCCTCCACCGGCCGCGCCGACGAGGCCGTCGACATCCAGCGAAAGGCCGTGAGTCTGAACGAGACCGCGTACGGCCCAGACCATCCGCTCACTGCAAACGCCCTGCGCGAGCTTGGGACCACGCTGTCCACCCTCGAGCAGTTCGAGGCGGCCGAGGTCGAACTCAGCCGGGCGCTCGAGATCCAGATCGGTGCTCGAGGCCGCGAGAGCCGCGAGGTCGCGCACTTGCTCGACGACCTCGGGCGCCTCGCCCGCGCCGGCGGAGATCTCGACGCGGCGATCAGGAAGCACCGCGAGGCCTACGAGATCCTCGAGGACCTGCACGGCGGAGACAACCCCGCCCTCGTCGTCTCCGGGATGAACATCGGATACACGCTCAACGCCGCGGGCCGGTGGCCCGAAGCCCTCGATGCGTTCGTCGAGGCCCTGGAGATGGCCGAGCGGGTCAGCGGTCCACAGCACCCGCACATCGTGTACGCAGCGAATGCCGCCGCCTCGGCGCTCGTCGATCAGAAGCGTTACGACGAGGCGTACGTCTACGCGAAGAAGGCCCTGGATCTCGTGGGCAAGGCTCAGGTCCCGCCGACACTGTTCGCCGAGACTCGCTTCATCGCGACGCACGCCCTGTGGAAGGACGGGAGCGTTCCGGCCGCGACCAAGGACCGCGCCCGTGCACTCGCTCGCCAATCCCGAGAGATCTACGCCGAAGGCGCGGAGCAATGGGCGCCGTACATCGAGAAGATCGACGCGTGGCTGGCCGAGAACGGTGCCTAGCGGTGCCTACGACACGCCCGGTAGGAGTGTGGTGACGAAGGTTGCGGCGCCCCGGCGCGCCTCGATGGCCTCGGCGTACTCGGGCGACGCGTACCAGCGATTCGCGGCCGCTTCATCGTCGAACTCGAGCAGGACGGTCACCGCGTGGCTTCGCTCGCCCTCCAGCATCTCAGGCGCTTTGGCCTTCGACAGCAGGCGGGCGCCGAAGGCTTTCATCGTGGGCCGTGCGAGTTCCTGGTAGCGACCGAAACGCTCGGGGTCGGAGACGTCGATGTGAATGTGCAGATAGGCTGCCATGGACAGAGGGTGCGCCGTAGCCCCCGCTCCGCTACCCGAAAGAACGAAGGACTGTTCTGCTATTTTTCGAGGGATGAACTGGGACGATCTTCGGTTCCTGCTCGCGATTGTTCGTGCATCGACCCTGACCGAAGCCGCGAAGTCGCTTGGCGTCACGCAGACCACGGTCACGCGTCGCCTCGCCGTCCTCGAAGAACAGCTCGGTGTTCGACTGGTCTCCCGCACCTCCCAAGGCGTCGTCGTCACCGACCTGGGGCACGCTGTGGCTTCGGCCGCGACCGATATCGAGGGACGCGTCGCCGCACTCGACCGCATGCTCATCAGCCGCGATGACAGCCTCGACGGCCGCCTGCGTGTCGCCACCGTCGACATGGTCGCGCACTATGATGTCGCGCTGTTCCGCTCATTCAACGAGCGGTACCCCGGAATCACCCTGGAGCTATCCACGGGACTCGACACCCGGGACCTCGGACGAGACGAAGCCGACGTCGCGATTCGCTGGACGAACAATCCATCCAAGCCACTCGTCGGGCGTCGCATCGGACCCGTGGCGTACGCCGTCTTTGCCAGCCAGGAGCTGGTGGAACGCATCGGCGCAGACGCCCCGCTCGAAGCATTCCCGTGGCTCGCGTGGATGAGCAACCTCGATACGGTCATCACCGCGCCCTGGATGCGGGAGCACACCCCCAAAGACCGCGTCGTCGGTCGCTACGACTCCGCGCTGTCGCTGCACGCGGCGGTCCGAGCCGGCGTGGGGGCGGCCTTCATGCCGTGCATGTACGCCGGTGAGGACCTCGTGTGCCTGCGTCCCACCGAGCCCGAGTTCGAGTATGACGTGTGGCTGCTCGTGCACCCCGAAGCACGCGCCGCCGCCCGGGTCCGCGCGTTCCTCGACCATGCCTCCGACTACTACAGGGACCGTCGCTGAAGGCGGTCCCTGCGTTCGCCCGTAGCAACCGGTTCAGTGGGCGTAGACGCCTTCTTTGGCGCGGCCGGTCTTGGTCAAGAACTCCTCGTACCCGCCGGGGAAGAAGTCAAAGCCACCGTCGCCCTTGAGCTCGAGCACACACGTCGCAACCTCTTCGAGCATGCACTGGTCGTGGGTCACGAACACCAGCGTGCCCTCGCACTTTTGCATCGCCTCGGTCAGCGACCGGATCGACTCGAGGTCGAGGTGGTTGGTTGGCTCGTCGAGGATGACCAAGTTGCTGCCGAGCAGCGTCAGCTTGCACATCAACAGGCGTGCCGTCTCGCCACCGGAGAGCGCCTTGACCGGCTTGTCCGCGTCCTCGGAGGGGAAGAGCATCCGCCCCAGCAGCCCGCGAATCTCTTGAACGGTCGCCTTTTCGTCCCACTGGTAGAGCCAGTCGTACGCGGTCCGGTCGTCGTCGTTGTGCACGCCCTCTTCGTGTTGCTGCGGCATCATCGCCACGCTGACCTCGTGTCCAAGCTTCAGCTTGCCGCGGTCAGCCACGTAGTCGCCGCCCTCGCCCGCGATCAGCTTGGCCAACGTGGTCTTGCCGATGCCGTTGGGGCCGATGATGGCCAGCTTGTCTCCGCGCTGGAGCGTGAAGGACACGTCCTTGAGAACGGTCTCGCCGTCGAAACTCTTGTGCACACCGTCGACTTCGAGGACCAGCTTGCCACCGGGGATCTTGGGCTCGAAACGAATGAACGGCCGCTCGATGTTGCTGCGCTTGAGGTCGGTGACCTGGATCTTCTCCATCTGGCGCTTGCGAGAGCTGGCCTGAGAGGCCTTCTTCGCGTTGGCGCCGAAGCGACGGATGAAGTCCTGAAGATCGGTGATCTTCTTCTTCTTGGCCGAGTTCGATTTCTCTTCCTGGATTCGGTACTGGACCTTCTGCTTGAGCATCATGTCGTACGCGCCGGGGTAGACGATGATGTTCTCGTAGTCGACGTCTGCGGTGTGGGTACAGACCTCGTTGAGGAAGTGCCTGTCGTGACTGATGACCACGAGCACGCCTCGGAACTGGTGCAGGAAGTCCTCGAGCCAGCGGATCGAGTCGACGTCCAAGTGGTTGGTAGGCTCATCGAGCAAGAGCACGTCGGGCTCCCCGAACAACGCTTGGGCCAGCAAGACGCGCAGACGGATCCCGCTGTCCAACGTGGACAGAGGTTCCTCGTGCTGGTCTTTGGCGATGCCCAAACCGATGAGAAGCTGCTCGGCTTCGTTCTCGGCGTTGTAGCCATCCTCTTCGGCGATCACGACCTCGAGGTCGCCGAGCTTCATGCCGATCTCGTCGTCGAACTTGCCGGCGGCGAGCAGCTCATCCTTCTCGGCCATCGCCGCCCACAGACGTTTGTTGCCCATGAGCACGACGTCGCGGATGCGATCGTTCTCGTGCCGGTAGTGATCCTGATGCAGCATGCTCATCCGAGCATTGGGGGGAATCGAGATCGTTCCTTCGTCGGCCTCGACCATCCCGGAGATGATCTTCATGAACGTCGACTTGCCGGCGCCGTTGGCCCCGGTCAGGCCGTAGCGCTTTCCCGGGTCGAACGTGGTGGTGACATCGTCGAAGAGGACCTTGCCCCCGTAAGCTTTGCGAACTTCCGAAACCGTAAGCATGGCGACCTTGCGGGGCTACGTGTAGGCCAACGCGAGCCCGTTGGCAAAGGGGTGGCTCACGGCCCAAACACCGCGTGATACGGTGCTTTCGTGGACTCGGCCCGGATGCATCGCGTGCTGCCGCTGGTGCTCACGGTCCTCGTCGCCTGGGGGCTACCGAGCGCTGTACGCGCGTGTTCGTGCGTGAGGCCCCCTCCCCCGCTTGCCGCCGCGGAGAAGGCCGATGTCGTCTTCGAGGGTCGGGCCGGCGCCCCGACCACCGAGGGCATGCGGATCCGGACCACGTTCGAGGTCAGTAGAACCTTCAAGGGCAACACCGGGATCTATGTGGACGTGCTCACAATGAGCAGCTCGGCGGCGTGTGGACGCCGCTACGTCCCCGGGGAGACCTACCTGGTCTACGCCTACCAATCCAACGGGAGCCTGGCGGACAACCTGTGCTCTCGGACCCGGCGCTCGTCCGAGGCGGTGGTCGACTTCGAGGTCCTCGGCGGGGGTCTGGCCCCCGAGGGGCTTCCCGAGGATGACGAGACCCCGAGCAACGTCGAGGCGCCTCGCATCGTCCCCACCGCAGCCACACCGCCGCCGGTCCAGCCCGAGCGCCGTGGCTGCGCAGCGTCGGTCGCAGGGTTGCCTCACACCCGCGAACCGCTGCTGATGTCGGTCCTCTTCCTCCTCGGCGTTGCCTCCTACAGGCGTCGCGCCTACCGTGGCCGCGGCATCTCACCGCCCCGGAGGCCCCATGTCGCACGGACTGTTCGAAACCCCACCGCCCGTCAATGAACCCGTCTTCGGCTACGAGCCCGGCTCCCCCGCTCGTGCCGAGCTGCAAGCCGAGCTGAAGCGCCAGCGCGCCGAGAGCTTCGAGCTTGCGCCGATCATCGACGGCAAGCCCGTCCACACCGGCACGCTCGAGACGCTGCTGTCTCCGCACGACCTCGCGACGCCGATCGGCCAAGTTCACCAAGCCGGACCCGAGCAGGCCCAGCAAGCGATCGCCGCCGCCCAAAAAGCCAAGCCCGCCTGGGCTGCGCTGCCTTGGGAGCACCGCGCGTCGGTCTTCTTGCGCGCCGCGCATTTGATCCGCACCAAGTACCGGGCAGCGCTCAACGCCGCGACGATGCTCGGCCAGAGCAAGACGGCCCACCAGGCCGAGATCGATGCCGCCTGCGAGTTCATCGACTTCCTGGCCTTCAACGCGCACTACATGACGCAGATCATGCGCGACCAGCCGGACTCCCCGACGGGTCTGTGGAACCGCGTGGAGTCGCGCCCACTGGACGGCTTCGTCTTCGCGATCACGCCGTTCAACTTCACCGCGATCGCCGGCAACCTTCCGACGGCGCCGGCGATGTGCGGCAACACCGTCGTTTGGAAGCCCGCCGCCACGGCGATGCTCTCGGCCCACTTCATCATGAAGATCCTCGCCGAGTCGGGCCTGCCTCCGGGGGTCATCAACCTCGTCCCCGGAGACGGACCCGCCATCGGTGGACCCGTGTTCGCTTCTCCCGAGCTCGCCGGGCTCCACTTCACGGGCAGCACGGGCGTGTTCCAAACGCTGTGGCAGCAGATCGGCGAGAACATCCGCAACTACCGCCAGTACCCCCGAATCGTCGGTGAGACGGGCGGCAAGGACTTCGTGCTCGTGCACCCCAGCGCGGACGTCGAGACTGTCTCGGTGGGCCTGCTGCGCGGTGCGTACGAGTACCAAGGGCAGAAATGCTCCGCGGCCTCGCGGGCCTACATCCCCAAGAGCCTCTGGCCGCAGATTCGTGAGCGACTCGGTGCGTTCATGGCCGACGTGCAAGTCGGCGACGTTTCCGACTTCCGCAACTTCATGGGCGCGGTGATCGACGCCAAGTCGTACAAGAAGCTCACCGGCGCGATCGATGAGGCGCGAAGCAACGTCGGTTCGGGCGTCACCGAAGTCATCGGCGGCGAGTTCGACGACAGCAAGGGCTACTTCATCCGTCCGACGCTGATCGTCGCTGACGATCCGAAGTACCGCACCATGAAGGAGGAGCTGTTCGGCCCCGTCCTGTCGGTCTTCGTCTACGACGACAACAAGTGGGACGAGACCCTCAAGCTCGTCGACACCACCAGCGAGTACGCGCTGACCGGAGCCGTCTTCGCGACCGACCGGCACGTGATCGACCACGCGATGAACGCCCTGCGCTACAGCGCCGGCAACTTCTACATCAACGACAAGCCGACCGGCGCCGTCGTGGGTCAGCAGCCGTTCGGCGGTTCGCGGGCTTCGGGGACCAACGACAAGGCGGGCTCGGCCCTCAACCTCATGCGCTGGATCAGCACCCGGACGATCAAAGAGAACTTCTCGCCGCCCACCCAGTGGCGCTACCCGTCGATGGCCGGCGAGTAGCCTCAGCACGATGCCGCCCACCGAGCGCGCTGCCGGCTGGATCACGTGGCTGCCCTGGGTCGCCACCGCGGGCGCGCTCACGGCACTCGTCCTGTTCGTCGCCCAGCACGCGTTCTCGATCTACGACGACGCGTACATCTACTTCCGGTACGCCGACAACCTGGCGGCAGGGTGTGGCCCCGCGTTCAACTGCGGCGACGCGCCGGTCGAGGGGTTCACCTCTCCGCTGTACTTGGCGCTGCTGTGGCTGGGCGCCTTGCTCACCGGCGACGTCGAAGCCTGGTCGCAGATCCTGGGAACGCTGAGCCTGGGTGCCGCGTTGGTGCTTGCGATCCGGCTCGCGCGCACCGGGGGCGAGACGGTCTCCGTACCCCTGGGCGCCGCGTGTGCCCTCTCGGTCGCCGGAGTGCTCGCGGCGGACCATCACCTGCTGCTCAACGCCGTCAGCGGCCTGGAGACCCCCTTGGCGGCAGCGTGCATCGTCGCGCTTGCCGGCGCGGTACTCCGCAAGGACAACACCTGGACCGCGGTTTGGGTGCTCACGGGCGTGCTGCTCCGTCCCGAGTGCGGCGTGTTCGTGCTTCTGTTGCCGATGCTGCCGTGGATGCGGACGCGCCGCAGCGTCGCCGCGGTCGTTGCCTCGCTGGCCGCGATGACGGCGATTCGCTGGCTGGTGTTCGGGGACGTATTGCCCAACACCTACTGGGCCAAGGCCGGCGGCACCCCGCAGCACGCTGAACTGGGACTCACCTACCTCGCGGAATGTGTGCGCACGTTCCCGTTGCTGCTGCTCGCCCCGTTCGTGCTGTTCGTGCGTGAGCGCCGACGGGAACACGCGTATCTCCTGGCCGGCATGGCGCTGTGGTGCGCGTACTTCTTCCGCACCGGTGGCGATCACTTCGCATACGCGCGCTTGGTCGTCCCCCTCGTTCCCGCCGCCACAGCGCTCGCGTTCGTCGGACTGACCACGCTGCCGCGTCCCACAGATCCACGCCTTCGGTTGGCTCTGCTCGGCGCCGTCGCAGTTGCCACCGGACTCCGAGCGGGGATCCGCCACCACGTCCCGGAGGCGCACGGATTCTCCAATGTGCAACGTTGGACCCGCGTCGGCCGCTGGCTTCGGACCCACCATCGCGGCGATACGATGGCGACGATTCCTGTCGGTGCCATGGCCTATACCAGCGGCCTACACACGCTCGACCTGGTTGGCATCACCACCGCCGAAGTCGCACGCAGCGGCAACGGGCTGCCCCCCGAGCTGGTGCGCCGCGCGTGGCTTGGACACGAACGGCACAACACCCCCTGGGTCCTCGGGCAGGCGCCGGAGCTGATCGTGACCACGAAGTTCCGGGACCAGCCGTGGCGACACCTCGATGAGGTGAAGGCGGGCTTCTACGCCGACTGGCTGCTCCTGCAGGAGATCAAGGCGGGCCGGGCTGCGTACGACATCTACGACGCGGAGATCGAGCCCGGGGTGCACTGGCTGATGTACCGCCGACGCGATCTGGCGAGCCCGTAGGTCGGGACGGCTGCGAGTTCATCGACCCGATCTTTTTGGGGCGGACCACAAAGGTGCCGATCTGCGCCATCACCATCCCCGCGAGGACGCCGAGCGTCCCCAGTCCGAGCGCCACACCGGGGTTGCTGCCAAAGCCGGCGCCGCCTATTCCGGAGCCGGAGCAGGGTTCGGGTTGAACCCCTCCACTCGCTTGACCACACGGCCCGCATCCATCGTTTCGTCCGCCTCGACGTGGTTGATGCGGGCGAGTTCCACAACCGGGATCGACGACGGCGCGGATGCGTTGAGTGCCACCAGGGTGGTGGGAGCGGTCAGCGTCTGCAGCTTGATCCGGGTCGGCTGCACGTTTCGCAGCGCGGGGTCGGTCAGCGGGCGGAAGCTCGCAACGGTCGTCGCGATGGCGTCGGCTTGCTTGGCCCAGATCTCATCCGGTGCGGCGGCGATCATCGCCACGACCTGAGGACCGCGCTCTGCAAATGCGACCAGACCCGTGAGGCTGCCGTCGCTGGCCTTGATCGAGAACGCCGCGGTCACGACGTTGCTCCCACCGATGTTTCCCTCCCAAACCTCGCCCTGAGACAGCTTCGTCTCGTCGAAGAATGCGGTGAGCGCTTCGGCGGCGGTCTCCTCGTCGCTGGGGCCGAGGATGAACAAGGCGTCGTCGTCGGGCGACACCGCGACCATGCCGGAGGGCTCGACGGCTGCGGTCCACTCGGGAGGGAGGTCGACTCGGAACCCAGCTCGGGGCTGAACGTAGCGCTGCCCCTTCATGAAGCCATCGCGCGCGTCGGTGCCGTAGACCACGTCCTCGAGCAGCGCGACCCACTCCGGCTGTGGCCCCTCGAGACCCGATGTTCCGATCTTCTGCGCCACCCGCTGCCGCCGGAGCTCCGGCTCGGGGTGCGTGGACAGCCACGTGGGGACCCGACCTTCGGTCTCGGAAACGCCGGCCAGCACCGCGAACACTTCGGGCACGCCTCCGGGGTCGTAGCCGGTGGCAGCGACGTAACGCCTGTCTCTTATACACATCTCCGAGCCCACGAGACCTCTCTACATCTCG
>OJGU01001096.1_pt1 | contig 11446 bp, 11 predicted proteins | sample 1594741 | NCBI WGS metagenome assembly OJGU01 (sample SAMN05416841, study PRJEB24817) | seawater metagenome | isolation source: Sea water | place: Canada:Atlantic | collected 2013-07 | reverse complement strand
CCGTTGCGGCTGAGGAAAACCTTAAAATACTGTCCGGGATTAGTTGACCACTACATAACAAGGCCATTACGGTTGTTCCGGGCCGATGGCCCTCCACCGGACGCCCTTGTCAGGGCGTCGCTTATGGCTGGCGTTAGAAAATCACAGGAGCTTGGAAGCAAATGCATGATACCGCGAATCAAGATTGCCCACTCTGTTCGTCCGTTGCCAGATTCTACGGTGTAGATGCAGGGAATGTTAAATACTTCAAGTGCCCGAATTGCAGCTATTTCCAGATTTCAAATCAAGCAGAGAATTACCTCAAGACGGCGCCGGCGAGAATACGAGATAGTTTTTCAGAGCAAGCCAAAAAGACGCCCGAGGATCACCTTTTGGTAATTGCCGTTGAGCCTTCTGCCAATCGTGCAGAAGAAGCATCCGAAGCGATGTCCGGGAAGTTCGTACCAAAGTCAAAACTAGAGCTTTGAGCCAAGAATTTCTAACCATGCAAGTCACGGTGACGGCTACTGCATTGCGGCTTCGCCTCCATTCCGCAGCCGCGCGTGCTTAGCGGCGTTATGAGTAAGCGAAGTCGAACATGGAAGAGATAGGCGCAGGCCTATTTGGCTGGCTAATGGGATTACTGGGTGGACAAGCCGCTGAATGCGGCGTTAAGGCAAAAGGTACCACGTGAACATTTTCAACTGGTTCTTTAGAAAACGAGCGATCAAAAAACATGTCAGAGTACTTGGTCCCGCGCTGAGAGAAAGATTTGGCTATAAGAGGACTTACACGGCGACGCAAGTTACAGACACAGCAACTTCGTTGAACCTGCCGGATAAGTATCTTTGTTATGCCATCGCGCTTTACTGCACCAAAGAGGAATACGAGCGGAGCACAACTCACCCTCAACCAATGATTATGGATTATGCAACGGCTAGGGCTGTGAGCTTCAATGCAGCGATTGCCACCGCTGTCGGTGGTGTTTCAGCAGAGAGCGGAGTTTCATCAGGCGTCGATGCTGGAGATGGATTTGGCGGCGGTGATGGCATCTAGGGAAACTGCCTCGGTGTGAGTCTAGCCTTAACAAATGCATCAAATTCATTCCGGCCCAAATGGGCCTCCACCGGGCGGCTTTTTCTCCGCTTCGCTGCGTAAAAGCCGCCGTTTATACAGTCGTTAAGCTTGGTTGTTGCATGGTGCGCAACATGCTAGCATTCCCTCATGATTAAATCATTCCGTCACAAGGGACTGAAGCGGTTCTACTCGACCGGTAGCACGTCTGGCATACAGCCAGATCACGCCAAGAAACTGCGCATGCAGCTGGCTGCTCTGGATACCGCCACTTCGGTGGAAGACATGGATATCCCTGGTTTTCGGCTTCATCCATTGAAGGGTGGAGACAAAGGGCGGTGGTCGATTCGGGTTAATGGAAATTGGCGCATGACGTTCGAATTTCAGGACGGCAACGCCTACATTCTTGATTATGAGGATTATCACTAATGACTATGCATAATCCGCCGCATCCTGGTGAATTCATACGGGAGGTGTATCTGGAGCCTTTCGGTATCAGTTCCCGTCAGCTTGCGTCCAGCCTGGGGGTCTCGCCCTCCACATTGTCTCGACTGCTAAAAGGGGATAGTGGTATTAGCCCGGAAATGTCGCTTCGGCTATCCAAGGTTCTCGGGCGCACTCCTGAGAGCTGGTTGGCGATGCAGGACATGTATGACCTTTGGGTAGCCCGAAACACGGTCAACCTAGATGGAATCCATCCTCTGGACTTCGAAGCAGCTTAACCAATGGCTGTTGTGGGACGCGCCTACGCTGGCGATCCGGCACGCCGCGAAGCCAGGGCGTTATATTTCTTAAACCTCAATCAAGGAAGATCATGAGAGTATCGACTTTACCCTTAATCATTCTCTGTCTGTTCATGGGTTTTACCTTTTGGGTAATGGCCGGAGCAGAGCAGTCGCTTTTAGCTTTTGGCGTTCGGCTCATGTCCAACCCGGACACAGCCCAGGTTGTTATTGATCTCTACATTCTCGCTGCTTTGGCCTGTGTCTGGATGTACCAGGATGGCAAAAGTCGTGGCAAAGGGCTGGGGTATCTCATCCCGTTTTTTATTCTGACAGCAGTGTTTGTGTCTGCCGGCCCGCTGCTATATTTGGTGCTGCGCGGTGGGCGCGGGCCTGAAGCCGAAGCCAGCAAAATATAATCAACCGCATCAGTACGCGGCCGATGGACGGCACCTGCATTTCTGCGTCGATATAGCTCCCCTTGCGGAACAGGTGCATGAGCTGCATCGTCGTTTCCACAGGACATCGTAGTCAGCATTGGCATTCTCATGCCGCTCCGCTCATCTAAGTAGCGAGAGCTGATTCAGTATGTTTGGTCATGTGAGCGATCTTCTCAAGCAATGCTTCCGGCGAGGCAGGCCGCGCTAACAGGTATCCTTGCAGGGTATTGCAGCCAAGCTGGGTCAATAGCTCTTGTTGTTCTGCTGTTTCAACACCTTCTGCGACAATCCTCATACCCAGTGTTTTGCCCAGAGCGATGATTGCCTGAATGATTGCTTCATCATCGTTGTCCTGGGCCAGTTCGGTAATAAAGCCGCGGTCGATCTTCAGCTCATTGGCAGGCAAACGTTTCAGATAGAGCAGGCTTGAATAGCCCGTACCAAAGTCATCAATCGAAATGGACACGCCAAGCGCAGACAGCTTGTTCAGCACTTTGAGGCTTGCCTCAGCATTACGCATGGCCGTCGTTTCAGTGATTTCTAGCACCAGGTTCGACGGGGCCAGGGAGTGTTTCTTCAGTGTATCGCGAACCACGTCCACCAGGCTGCTATGTTCCAGTTGAACTGCGGAGAGGTTGATCGCCATGCTCCAGTCATGATGGCCCTGGTCTTGCCAGGCTTTCATTTGCCGGCAGGCCTCATCGATGACCCAGTTACCAATGGGCACGATCAGCCCCGAGCTTTCCGCCAACGGCAAGAAACGATCCGGTGGCAGGAAGCCATGATCCGGGCTTTGCCACCGCAGCAGCGCTTCGAATCCAGTCATGGGGCCGTTTGGTGCAATAAATTTGGGCTGATAATGCAGAACCAGTTCGTTGCGGGTGACGGCATGCCGCAGATTTTGCTGCATCTGCATCTGTAGGTGCACATCGGCGTTCATGCCGTGCTCAAAAAAACAGTAGCCGTTGCGACCCTGCTTTTTGGCGTGGTACATCGCTGCGTCGGCATTCACCATCAGCTCATGTTCGGTTTTACCATCCTGGGGGTAAATTGCGATGCCGACGCTGGTGGAGATGTGAAGGGGGGTATTCGAGGCCTCGTAGGGTTGCTCGATGGAATCGATTAATCGTTGCGCAAATACGGCGGAACTTTCCGGTGAGCTTGGCTCCAGTAGAAGGACAAACTCGTCCCCCCCAAGCCTCGCGGCCGTATCTCCTTCACGTTTGTTGACGAGCAGGCGGTTCGCCACATCCTTTAGCAACAGATCTCCGACATGGTGCCCGTGCATGTCGTTGATCGCTTTAAAACCGTCCAGGTCCAGAAACAGCAAGGCGAATTCACTGTTGTTTCTCTCGGCCCGGTGTATCGCCTGTTCCAGCCGATCACCCAACAGAACACGATTTGGTATGCGGGTCAGGTTGTCTTGCAGGGCGAGCTTGATAAGTTCGTTATTGGCGTCATCGAGTGAGTTGGATAAGCGGCTTGTGCGTACGTCCAGCATTGACACAATGAGTGCGATGGCGAACACCGCCAGGCTGACAATGATGACCAGCACAGCCAGCCACTTTGTATCAATCCCGCTGTTGGCCGCGCCACAGAAGCTGTCGATCGGAAATTTGGAGGCAGCCATTCCCGTATAGTGCATGCCGATAATGGCGCATCCCATAACCAGGGCCGCGCCAATGCGGCTGAAGGTGGCGCGCTTGGTTTCTTCCCGCAGCCGAAAGGCCAGCCAGAGCGCTGCTGTGGACGCGACAATGGCGATAACGACGGATAGCCCAACCAGCCAGGGTACATAGAAAATGTACGGATGCATGAGCAATGCTTCCATACCGATGTAGTGCATGCTCGCTACGCCCAGGCCCATCAGCAAGCCGCCCGACACCAACCGGCCCCAGGGCAGCGTGTCCTGACAGACCAGGTAAAGAGCGAAGGCAGAACAAGCAATGGCGATGACTAATGAAAGCAGGGTGAGGGGAACGTCGTAGCCTAGTTCGATGGGAAGGCGAAAGGCGAGCATGCCGATAAAGTGCATGGACCAGATGCCAAAGCCCATCGCGATGGAGCCGCCAATCAGCCACAGGACGGCCGGGCGACCGGATGCGCTGGTTACACGGCTGGCCATATTCAGGGCCGTATAGGACGCAAGGACGGCAATGATAATAGAGCAGGCGACCAAAACCTCGTTGTAACTGCTTTCCAGCATCAAATATTCCCTTAATGTAATCGCTGAATAAAGCGAACCACAGTCGCCTGGTGTTAAACCCTGCCTGCCAAGTGTTGATCTAAATATCTATTTTAATTTAGAAAGTTAGTTTCTAAATAGTGCCAAATTGTTATGTTTTATGTCGTGATGAAAGTGCTCTTAGTCCCATTGGGCCAATATTAAGTAGGCAGTAGAGTGGGTAGTTCTCTCCAATTCAGTCATTTCCTTTACATTTTTCAATAACGCTATTACCGACCATTTTTTAGGACAAATGGTTCTACGGGCATTTATTGAAATGACAGTGTGTCACGTCTAGTTTCGATTCAGGGGCTGAGCTTGATTATCGCCTGCGCCCCGATAACAACAATCAAGGAGGAATGCCTGTGAAAACCAGCATCAAGAACCAACTGCTAGCTGTTCTTATTCTATTGGGTGTAACAGGGCCGGCAATGGCCGAACTGGGGGATTACGGTTTCTGGCGAACGCTGGGGAACCTTGTCAGTCCACCGGCAGCTGACAACCCCGTTACGGCGGCCCAGCGTCAGGGTGACTATCCGCTACTGGCTAACCCGCCGGGTTTCAACGATGGCTTTTCGCCGGGCAACTATTACGCCTGGCAAACCATTCCCCTGGCGCCTGAAACCGGCGCTGTCTGTGGTAACGGCTCTGAGTACAAATTCTTTGTGAACCGCGTGCCGAATACCAGTAATACCATTATCTATCTGGAGGGGGGCGGTGCCTGCTGGGACTATGAAAGTTGCTCGGGCCAGACGGGTATCCGGGGAGCTCGCAATCCGGATGGCATCCCGGATGACTATATGAGCCTGACGAACCCGAGCGCCAGCCTGGTCAGCCCGTTTGTGGTGCGCTTGAATCCACTGACCTCGGTCAAGACCCAGAACTGGAACATGGTTTATATCCCATACTGCACGGGCGATGTCTACTCAGGAGACAGGGTGGCCGTGTACGAGGACCCGGAGGGTGAAGCTGAGCCATTGATCTGGCATCACAATGGTCTTCGCAACACCCGCGCAGCCATTTCGTGGGTGAAGGATAATCTGCAGCGGCCGAAGCAGTTGCTGACGACCGGATGCAGTGCCGGCGGCCTGGGCAGTTTGACCAACTACCATCCGACCCGCCGTGATATGGAGCCGAACCGGGGGTACATGATCAACGATTCCGGGCCGGCCTTCAGTGCGCCAACAGATTCGGACCCTGACATTTATCCGTCGGTGTTGCTGCAGTCGTTTATCCGTAACGCCTGGGGGCTGGACCAGCCCAACGGTCCGCTGGAATACCTCAGCGACGGGCTTCCACTGATGAACCTGAATGATCTCGGCTCATTGTATACGGCCCTTTCTGCAGAGCTGCCGAATGATCGGATGGGCATACACACTTCTGGCAGGATCTGAATTACTCCTCCTACTCTTACGAGCGTTTCTATCCGGAAATCGAAAATGCGCCGGATCAGGCGACCAAGGAGGCGTTGATCCACGAACGCTGGTATACGGATACAGAGCGCCTGAAGGGTACCCTGTCCAACCTGAATAATTTTGGGTATTACCTGCCATGGTTCCGCGATGTGAACGAGAGCCACTGCACCACCATCATTGAGTTTGCCAATTCAGACATTCAGGAAGCGGGACTGGAGCTGGACGACTTTGTGGCCAATGTGTTGAACGGAAGCGATGCAGTCATGCAGGCCTCTGAAACCGATCAGCAGGCTGACTACAACAAGCCGTTCAATCCGCTCTATTGGGCACTTGATCAGCTTCTGTAGAACATTGGGTATCAGGCTCTTCGGAATCGGGGAGCCAGCCGATAGGGATGGCGATGCGTTATTGTGGCGCATCGCCATTTTTGTTGGCAGCCACACGGGCTTCCAGCAATCGCTGACGTAAGTATTCGTTGCGGGTCATTCCTGCAGGCACTTTGTCCATTGCCATTACCTCTTTCACGATCTGTTTTTCCTGCTGCTTATAGGCTTCAAACTCCGGCCTGGGTTTGGCCAGCCATTCCTCTTTGCGTGCCTGCGCAGCGGCATTCTGCCGGTCAATCAGGCCTTGCACGGCCTGTTTTTGAGCGGCTTCGTCTTCGATGGTGAGTTTCGTCATGGCAATGCGGACCATCAGGCTCTCTGCTGCGCTGACCTGTCCCTTGCGTTGGTAGTCGGCCAGGCGCTGTTCCAGCATCGCTGCCTCCGCCGCGCGCTCTTCCGAAGACAGGCCATCGGCTTTCGCAAAGAAGGTGTGCAGTTCTTCCTCAAAGTCGAGCCGATTGGCCAGTTTCAGCGTTTCCGGGTTGTCCAGTAAAGCCTGTTGCTCGGCTGTGAGCCCGCTGCTCTGATTTTGGCTGGTCGATTGCGGCTCTTGAGTCAGTGCCTGGGTAGCTTGCGGGTTGCTGATGGATTTTGCGGTATCGACAGAGGGGGCCTTCTGGCTCAGCCAAAAAGAAACACTGGCCGTGAGGGCAACGATACCGATGGCAGATGCGAGAGCAATTCGTTTCATGGCCGTTCCCCTTGTTATTATGACCCTGATTCCAATTCAGGCTTGGCCTGGTCCAGTAAACGCGACAGGTAATCACTATATTAGCGCAAACCGCTGTAGGCGTAGCTAACGTTCCCAAGCACTGGGGAGTTGATCTCCCCATACGGGCCTTAATCTGTCTGCTACAGTGGCAGCGCACTTACATCCATTGTTGGTCCCAGGAGAAAAGCCTCATGAAGCCAACCCTATGCGTTTTCGTCGTTCTGACTGTATTCAGCCTAAATAGCTGGTCCCAAGAGGTCGATTACGATAAGCGCAACCTGCACATCTTTTGCGCCTCACATCTGAAGATGCTCAGCGGCACACTTGATGAAGGAGGCGATGAATATAAGGCACTGATGTTTATGTCCGGTGTTCACCGGGACGAGGCAACCGGGATGGGTGCCACGGAAAAGCACTTCAGCGACGTGAACACCTATCTGAAAAAAGTACGCAACACCAGCAAACCGAAGTGGAGTAGCCTGACATCCCGAAGTAAGGAGCTGTGTTTTCCCCAGTCCTGACGACAGGGTTGGCCAACGGGATCTATAGTGAAGGGCATGAATGTCTGAAATCTGGCTCGCATGGAGGTCATCCGATGACGAAACAGACGAAGAATCAACCGCGCAATGTTGCCACGAAGCTGATCGAGTCACACCTGGTGTCGGGAACGATGAAGGCCGGCGAGGAAATCGGGCTGAAGATCGATCAAACGCTGACCCAGGATGCAACCGGTACCCTGGTTATGCTCGAGCTGGAGGCCATGGGGCTCGGCCAGGTCAAAACTGAATTGTCCGCGCAGTACGTTGACCACAACCTGCTGCAGACCGACAACCGCAACCCTGACGATCACCTGTTTCTGCGCAGTGCCTGCGAGCGGTTCGGCCTGTGGTTCAGCCCGGCCGGGTCCGGCGTCAGCCATCCGGTGCACATGGAACGCTTTGGGAAACCTGGCAAGACCCTTCTTGGCTCCGACAGCCATACCTGCGCTGCCGGTTCCCTGGGAATGCTGGCAATGGGGGCTGGCGGTCTGGCTGTGGCCATGGCCATGTGTGGAGAGCCGTTCTACCTCAACATGCCCAAGGTCATGGGTGTGAAGCTGACCGGGAAACTGCCGGATTGGGTGAGCGCCAAGGATGTCATCCTGGAAATGCTTCGCCGCCACGGCGTGAAGGGCGGCGCCGGGAAAATCATTGAGTACTACGGGCCGGGCCTGAAAGGCCTGTCCGCGATGGACCGCCATGTGATCGCGAATATGGGGCAGGAGATGGGACACACCGCTACGGTGTTCCCGGCGGACGATGCGGTGCGGGATTTTCTCAGGCAGCAACAGCGGGCAGACGATTTCCAGAGGCTGGAAGCCGACCGCGGCGCCACCTACGACCTGCATGACGAGATTGATCTGGGAAAACTGGAGCCGTTGATTGCACTCCCTAGCAGTCCAGGGAAGGTGTTTCCGGTGAGGGAAGTGGCTGGCGAGCCAATCTACCAGGCCTATATTGGGTCCTCTGCGAATCCTGGCCTGAGGGATTTTGCAGTTCCTGCGATGATGGTCAAAGGCCGCCAGGTTCGCGAGGGAGTATCTTTCGATATCAACCCCACATCGCGTCAGGTTCTGGAAAACCTGGTTGAACTGGGTCATCTTACCGATCTGCTCAGCGCTGGGGCGCGCCTGCACCAGACCGGCTGCAATGGTTGCATTGGCATGGGGCAGGCACCGGCAACGGATCAGATCAGCCTGCGCACTGTTCCGCGGAATTTTGCCGGCCGTTCGGGTACCTCTGAAGACAAGGTCTGTCTGTGTAGCCCCGAAACAGCCACGGCCTCTGCCTTGACCGGCGTGATTACTGACCCACGTGATCTCGATATGAACTATCCTGTGTTCGACGAGCGCAGCACCTTTTATGTCGATGATCGCAATATCCGCCCGCCGGCGAAACACCCGGAACTGACCGTGGTGGAGAAGGGGCCGAACATCAGCACCCTGCCGACGTTTGAGGCGCTGCCTGACTCGTTGAAGGCGCCGGTTCTGCTCAAGGTTGGTGACGATGTTTCCACCGACGATATCCTGCCTGCCGGCTCCCGGATACTGCCGTTTCGCAGTAACATTCCTGCCATCAGCGAGTTCACTTATACCCGGCTGGACCCAACCTATCCGGAACGGGCAAAACAGCATCAGGACACGGGCTCTCTGATCGTTGGCGGTGACAACTACGGCCAGGGGTCAAGCCGTGAACATGCGGCGCTGGCGCCCCGTTATCTGGGTGTGCGAGCAGTGATTGCCAAGAGTTACTCGCGCATACACTGGCAGAACCTGTCGAGCTTTGGTGTGTTGCCTTTGAGCTTTGTCACTCCGGAGAACTTCGATAGTATCGAGCAGGGCGATGAATTATCGATTGAGGGGCTGGTTGAAGCATTAAAAGCCGGGGACAGCATTGTTGCGAAAAACACCCGTAACGGCGAACGTTATGAACTGACGCATGAACTCAGCGAGCGTCAGGTCCGTATGGTAATAGAAGGCGGACTGCTGAACATGATGCGCCAGGAACTGGCCGCGTGAGGCCTTGTTGCCAATAGATCCACTAAATTGAGGAAGAATGAATGACCGATGATACCTACACGCCCCCGAGAGTCTGGAAATGGGATGCCGAGAGCGGCGGAGCCTTCTCGCAGATCAATCGCCCGATTGCCGGCCCCACTCATGAGAAAGAGTTACCGGTAGGGGAGCACCCGTTTCAGGTCTATTCACTGGCGACCCCGAATGGCGTGAAGGCCACGATCATGTTTGAGGAACTGTTGGCCAAGGGCATCAAGGAAGCGGAATACGATGCCTGGCTAATCCGCATCACCGAGGGTGAGCAGTTTGGCAGTGGTTTCGTGAACGCAAACCCGAACTCCAAGATCCCGGCAATGATGGACCACACCCACAAGCCGGCCGTCCGCGTGTTTGAATCCGGCTCCATCCTGCTTTACCTCGCTGAGAAGTTTGGCGAGTTCCTGCCGACGGACATTGTGGCGCGCACGGAAACCATGAACTGGTTGTTCTGGCAAATGGGCAGTGCGCCGTTCCTGGGCGGTGGGTTTGGCCATTTCTACGCCTATGCACCGGAAAAATACGAGTACCCGATCAACCGCTACACCATGGAAGTGAAGCGCCAGCTGGATGTGCTGAATCGGCAACTGGCCGATAATCGCTACATCGCGGGTGACGAATACACCATCGCAGATATGGCGATCTGGCCCTGGTATGGCGCACTGGTGAAAAACAAGGTGTACGAAGCGGCGGAATTCCTGGAAGCGCATACCTACAAGAACGTGGTGCGTTGGGCCGATGACATCGCAGAACGCCCGGCGGTGAAGCGGGGGTTGATGGTAAACCGCACCTGGGGCGAGGAGAGCAGGCAGTTGCATGAGCGGCACGACGCCAGTGACTTCGAGTTGCGCACTCAGGACAAGCTGGAGCCTTCCGGAGAGAAGTAATGGCAGCATCGGTTGGCTGGGGGAGAGTGGTGCTGGCGTTCATCGTCGCGTTGATTGTGGGCTCGGTGCTGGGCAGCCTTGTGCAAACCCAGTTCAATCTCCAGGCACTGGAAGGCCTGGGGGTTGAAGTCAGTATGGGAGCCCGCCTGGAAACCACAGTTCAGGATCTGCTGAACGTTGCACCTCTGTACGCCATCCTCTTCGGGCTCAGTTTTCTATTCTCCCAGGTTGCCGCGTCTCTTGTGGCCCGGCTGGCTGGTCCTTCAGGCCGTTTGTGGTTGTGCCCGCTTGCCGCGGCGGTCGGTCTGTGGGCGACTTTTCGGATTGTGGATGCATTGGCGCCCATGCCTACGTTGATCGCTGCCACACGGGATATGGGTGGACTGTTGGCCATGCTGGTAACGGCTGCTCTCTCTGGTTTGTTGTTTGCCGTTCTGGTTTCTCGTTTGCCCCGCAAAAATGGCAAAGCCTCGGCAGCGCCTGTTGCGATGTTGCTGATGGTTGCCGGGCTGGCGCTGCCTGAATCTGATGCCGTAGCGGATGATGCGCCAAATTATACGATTGAAACCGTGGCCAGCGGCCTCGAACACCCCTGGTCACTGGCGTTCCTGCCTGACGGGCGAATGCTGGTTACCGAAAGGCCGGGACGGTTGCGAATGCTGACGGCCAACGGTGACCTGATGCCGGAACCGCTGGATGGTGTACCGGAGGTTTTCGCATCCGGCCAGGCAGGGCTTTTTGAGGTGCTTCCCGCCCAAGACTTCGAGGACAGCCACCAGATCTACCTGAGCTATGCCTGTGGCACCATGAATGCCAATCACACCTGCCTGGCCAGGGGCCAACTAGGTGAGCAGGGCCTGGAGAATGTGAGCGAAATATTCCGGGTGCAACCGGCCAAAAAAGGCAATGCCCACTATGGCGGGCGGATGGTGTGGCTGCCGGATGATACGCTGGCTTTAACTCTCGGAGACGGTTTCGACTACCGCGAGCAGGCCCAGCGCCGTCAAAACCACATTG
>OJGU01001095.1_pt1 | contig 11447 bp, 7 predicted proteins | sample 1594741 | NCBI WGS metagenome assembly OJGU01 (sample SAMN05416841, study PRJEB24817) | seawater metagenome | isolation source: Sea water | place: Canada:Atlantic | collected 2013-07 | reverse complement strand
CGTGGGCTCGGAGATGTGTATAAGAGACAGGTCGTGGGCGAAGGGGTCGTGTCCGAACCCGACGTGGTCGAAGTGGGGCTCCCGCTCGGGTCTGGATCGTCCGTGCCTTGCCCGCCGTCGTTCGAGCCCGAGGGGGGCTCGGTGAGCCCCTCCCATGCCGCGCCGTCCTTGTTCGGCTGCGCGCAACCGAGCAGGAGCAGGGACACCAACGCGGAGCAGGGCCACTTCATCGAGTCGCACGTGCGGATGCAGCCTCGAAAGGTTCCCGAGTCCGTGCCCAGGACAGGCCCTACGACAGGACCGACCACGAGACCTACCAAAGGACTTGGAGCAGCTTCTTGCACTCGGCGGCGAGAGCATCGAACAGCTCAGCGTCGACCCAGCGACCCGGAATGCGCGGCCGTTGGCCCGGGACTTCGGGGAGGGGGTTCCGCAGCGCGACCTGAAGCGGGAACACGTCGCGGCGTGACCAACCCTGGGTGCGGATGGATGGCGTGTCCAGCGAGAGCCACTGCCGCGGCTCGTCACCCCAGGTCAGCAGCTGCGTGTCTTTACGTCGACGTCCCTTGGGTGCGCCCGGCCAGACGACGAGGCCGGGCCGAGCAGTGCCCTCCCGCAGTCGGAACATGGCGGGCAGCAACAGGGCGTCGGCCGGCAGCACATCCGCGGACTCCATGAGGGTGGTCGGCCGCTCGAGGATTGCGCCGGTGTCGCGCGTGACCCAGAACGCGGGCGTGGCCGTGATGACCGCGTCCACCGAGACCTTGGAGATCTCTGAGACCTCTGAGCCCGCGAGCTTGCTTCGCACTTGGGTGAAGTCGGGCTTCTTTCGACCGCCCTCGTCGCTTGGCGGCGCCTCGACGAGCGTGCGCTGTTGAAGCGCCAGCGACTCCCATTCGAGCGTCTCGGCCTCCACGGTCCACAGTCGTCCCAGCTGGTCGTCGGACTGCGGTCCCGCCAACACCAGCACGCCGCCGGGCGCCGTCACCATGCAGGTGGCGGAGCGCTGCAGCCGGAGGGTCTGTGCAGGAGGGCGGGCATCGTCCTCCTCGTCCTTGCGGGGGATGGCGAAGCGATCGAGCACACCGCCGGTCCGCAAGGCGTAGACCCAGCCGTTGTCCGCGTCGAGCGCCAGCGGAGGGCGCTGGGCCCCTTTGGGGAAGCGCTCTTCGACGACCCGCAGCGCCTTGCTGGTCCACGCCACACCTCCATCGCGCGCGCCCAGCAGCGCGCGGCCGTTGTGGTTGACCGTGACGGCGACGATGCCTTCCTGCTCCAAGTCGATGGCGCTGGTGTGCTTGAACTTGAGCTTCATGTAGCCCGAGGGATGGTCGGGATCGATGACCCACACGTGCGGGCTGCCGTCCGCGAAGATCGCCCGACCGTCCGCACTGGCCGCGAGCGCATGGACATCGCGCTCGCTCGCCTTGCGTCGGTGGACCTCTTCCTGCTTCTCGGTGTCCCACAGCACTTCGCCGACAGACCCGACACCACACAGCAGCCGCGGCCGGACGATGCAGACGTGGTCGACCACGCCGCCGAGCTTGGTGCCGACCTTGGTGGTCGCGGCGTTCCACAGGCTTCCGCGATGCAGGTGGCTGCCGCCGAACCACAGCACGCCATCCTCGTGCCCTTCGTACGCGGTGGGTCGGGGCATCGTGAGTTCGATGGTCTTTTCGATCTCGAGCGAGCTGAGGTTGACGACCCAAGCCTCGTAGGGGAGAGACACGACGACGCGCTTGCCGTCGCGGCTTCGCCGAAGCGACAGCGGACGGTCGTCCAGGTCGACGACTTCTTGGGTGCTCTTCGTAGCCACCGTACGGCGACCGGAGCCCTTGGTGACAACGCGCCGGGCCATGAATCCCGGACGATAGCACCGGTTCACGGGGTTGGTAGGCCTGGTCCGGTGGGGAGCATGCGGGGGCGGACCTTGCCGTCAGCGATGTCGATGACCACCTCGTAGATGGCTTGGGTGTCCGCAGCTGCGCCTTCGAACGACCATGCGGGGTCGAAGTCATCCGAGACCGCGTGATAGCGGGCTGCGCGCTCCTGCCCGGCCCGAACGAGTGCCGCTGAGCCTGCGAATCCGGGGGTTGGATACAGAATCGGGATGCCGAGCCGAAGGAAGGGAACATGGTCGGAGCGGTATGCGGCGCCGCTTTGGGGGGCTCGGTCGGGCACCGCGATGCGTCCCTGCCGGGCAAGGGCCGACCCAAACAGCGCGTCCAGGGTCGAGTGTCCGGCCGCGACCAGCTCGACGCTCGGCGTCGCGTCCTGCACGTTCATGCCATCGAGGTTGACCGCGGCCGCGACCGATTCGACCGGAACGGGCAGGTCCACAACGAAGGCGCGGCTGCCCAAGAGACCTTGCTCCTCAGCCGCGGTCGCGACGAAGTACACCGTTCCGGCCAAGGGGTCTTCCCGATGCCGCCCCGCGACCGCCGACGCCAGCGCCAGCATCGATGCCACGCCGGTGGCGTTGTCCACCGCCCCATTGAAGATCGGGTCTTCGGGTGGCACCGGGGAGGGGACGCGTCCGAGATGATCCCAATGTGCCGTGACCACCACGAAGGGGGCGGCACCGGATCCGACGGTACCCACGACGTTGTGTTCCTCGAGCTCCCGGGTGGTCTGCTCAAACGACACTTCCAGACTCTGTGCGAGCGAGCGCGTTGCGCCGCCGGGCTTGGATGCCTCGCGCTGTGCAGCCCGAAGCGACAGGCCGGTGAGTGGCTCGAAGCTCTCCGATGAGAGCCAGCCTCGAAGGGCCAGCTGTGCGGGCGGCATCGGCACGAGCTCGAAGCGCTCGCCTGAAAAGCTCGTCTGCACGACCGACCAGTCGTAGCCGGCATCGGCCGTGTGCACGACCAGGCAGCCCGCGGCCCCGTGGGCGCGCGCCCGTTCGAGCTTGGACGTCCAGCGCCCCGCGGGGGACAGCGCACGATCGCGGAAGGGGGAGGCATCGGGCTCCCCGACGAGTGCGACCACGATCTTGTCGGTCACGTCGATACCGGCGTAGTCGTCCCAGCCTGGTTCGGTATCGATGCCGTAGCCGACGAACACGACTTCGCGGCTCCATGCGTGCGGGCCGCTCGGAGACTCGGACTGAGCGATGAAGCCGGTGAGCTCCGAAGCGTGGCGCCCGTCGGTCCGTCGCAGGGACACCCGGCCAAGGGTTGAGCCCTGCAGTTGCAGGGGCTGCGCGAACCCCCCGACGGCTGCGACCAAGCCTCGCGCCTGCATCTGCGAGGCGATCAACTCCGTCGCTCGGCGTCCGCCCGGGGTCCCTGTCCCGCGGCCTTCGTAGGAATCACTCGCCAGCTCGGCGGTCAGGTCTCGCAGCATCGCGATGTCGATCTCCGAGCGGGACCCACCCTCGAGCGGCGGGGCGGGCTCGACAACATCGCGGCGTGGCTCGGACTCGGTCGGTGGGGCGGAGCACGTCGTCGCAGCGAAGCCGAGCGCAACGAGGAGGGTCGAGCGCACCCGCCCAGCGTAGAGCACGGCGCCTGCCCGCGCCGCAGCGCCGCGACGCGAAATACGGTGCAGGCGTCGCCGCGGAGGACGTGGAACGGCGTTCCGTCGTCTTGTCCGGAACTGTCCCGTTCTGGTATACCTGCGCTCTTTCGCCGAGTTCTCCGTGGTCCGGAGCGACTCGGCCCGACAAGGCGAAGACTCAAAGATGTCCGATACGGTCCGTTGCGGTTTGATCCAGTGCAGTAACCCCATCAACGATGAAACCGTCCCGGTGGCGGACATCCAGAAGGCGATGCTGGACAAGCACATTCCGTTCATCGAAGACGCCGCGAAGAAGGGCGTGCAGATCCTCTGCCTTCAGGAAATTTTCAACGGACCCTACTTCTGCCCTGGCCAAGACAAGCGCTGGTACGACGCGGCCGAGCCCATCCCCGGGCCCACGACGTCGATCATGCAGGAGTACGCCAAGAAGCACGAGATGGTGATCGTCGTGCCGTTGTACGAAGAGGCCATGCGCGGCGTCTACTACAACAGCGCCGCGGTCATCGATGCCGATGGCACCTACCTCGGCAAGTATCGCAAGCAGCACATCCCGCAGACCTCCGGCTTCTGGGAGAAGTTCTTCTTCAAACCTGGTGACGGCGGCTACCCGGTCTTCAAGACCCGCTACGCAACCATCGGTGTGTACATCTGCTACGACCGCCACTTCCCTGAAGGCGCTCGCTGTCTCGGCCTCAACGGCGCCGAGATCGTGTTCAACCCCAGCGCGACGGTGGCCGGACTCAGCCAGTACCTCTGGAAGATCGAGCAGCCGGCACACGCGGTGGCCAACGGCTACTACGTCGGCGCGATCAACCGCGTGGGCACCGAGGCCCCGTGGAACATCGGCAAGTTCTACGGGACCAGCTACTTCGTGAACCCGCGCGGTGAGTTCATCGCCGAGGGCTCCGAGGACAACGACGAACTCGTGGTCGCCGACCTGGACCTGTCGCTGATCGACGAGGTCCGCAAGACTTGGCAGTTCTACCGGGACCGTCGTCCCGACGCGTACGACGAGCTGGTCGACGGAAAGTAGGACGGGCGCATGACGAACTTGAAGATCATTCAGGGTGGAACGGTCGTCACGGCCGAAGGCGAGATGCGGGCGGACGTCCTGATCGAGGGCGAGAAGATCGTCGCGGTTGGGACCGACCTCGCCTCGGACGGGGCCGAGGTCATCGACGCAACCGGCGCGTACGTGATGCCCGGCGGTATCGATCCGCACACGCACATGGAGCTGCCGTTCATGGGCACCGTGGCGTCTGAGGACTTTTTCTCGGGGACCTCGGCCGCGGCTGCTGGCGGTACCACGATGATCCTCGACTTCGTCATTCCGGCGCCGCAGCAGCGCTTGATGGAGGCGTACAAACAGTGGCGCGAGTGGGCCGCCAAGTCGGCCGCCGACTACTCGTTTCACGTCGCCGTGACCTGGTGGGACCAGAGCGTGCACGACGACATGGGCACGTTGACCACCGAGCACGGGGTCAACAGCTTCAAGCACTTCATGGCCTACAAGAACGCCATCATGTGTGACGACGAGGTGCTGGTGAACAGCTTCTCGCGCGCGCGTGATCTTGGCGCTTTGGCCACGGTGCACGCCGAGAACGGCGAGCTGGTCTACCGGCTGCAGCAAGAGATCTTCGACAAGGGCATCACGGGTCCCGAAGGACACCCGCTGTCTCGTCCTCCCGAGGTCGAAGGCGAAGCCGCCAACCGGGCGATCCGCATCGCCGAGGTGTTGGGCGCACCGCTGTATCTGGTCCACACGTCCTGCATCGATGCTCTCGAGGCGGTCACGCGGGCGCGGCTCGAGGGCCAGCGGGTGTTCGCCGAGGTTCTGGCGCAGCACCTGGTCATCGACGACTCCCACTACCGCAACCCCAGCTGGGAGCACGCGGCCCACTACGTGATGAGTCCGCCGTTCCGAAGCAAGGAGCATCAGGACGCCCTGTGGCGAGGCCTTCAGGGCGGCATGTTGCAGACCACGGCAACCGACCACTGCTGCTTCTGTACGCCTCAGAAGGCCGCGGGCAAGGACGACTTCCGCAAGATTCCCAACGGGACCGGCGGCGTCGAGGATCGCATGAGCGTGTTGTGGCACCACGGTGTTCGGACCGGCCGACTCACACCCAGCGAGTTCGTCGCCGTCACCAGCACCAACACGGCAAAGATCTTCAACATCCATCCGCGCAAGGGATCGCTGAAGCCCGGTGCCGATGCCGACATCGTGATCTGGGATCCCGAGCAGACGCGCACGATCTCCAAGGAAACCTCCCACCAAAACGTAGACTTCAACATCTACGAGGGCATGGAGGTCACCGGCGGCGCTGCGACGACGCTCAGCCGCGGCACGGTGGTCTGGACCAACGGCGAGCTGCGCACCGTCAAGGGCGCAGGCAAGCACATCGAGCGCCCGTGTTTCCCGGACTACTGGGCCGGCCAGTCCAAGCGAAACACGCTTGCAGAGCCCACGCCGGTCGACCGCGGCTAGCATGTCGAAATCTTCCGACAAGCCCGGTACGGGCCTGATCTACGGGGTCGACGATGTTCCGCCGCTGGGCGAGACGGCGGTGCTGGGTCTTCAGCACTACCTGACGATGTTCGGCTCGACCGTCGCCATCCCACTGATGATGGCGAAGCCGCTTGGCATCGAGAACGACCCGGAGAAGGTCGGCTGGCTCATCGGCACGATGTTCTTCGTGTCGGGCATCGCGACGCTGCTGCAGACGACGATCGGCAACCGGTTGCCGATCGTGCAAGGCGGCACGTTCTCGTTCCTGACCCCAGCGATCGCGATCTGCGGGATGGCCTCGCTCAAGACGGCGGGGTTTGAGGTCCGGATGCAGCACATCCAGGGGGCCGTGATCATCGGTGGGCTCGCGCAGATGGCCATCGGTTACTCGGGGTTGATCGGGAAGCTGCTCCGCTTCGTTGGGCCGGTCACGATCGCGCCCACGATTGCCCTGATCGGGCTCGCGTTGTTTCCGTTTGGCGCGCCCACGGCCGGAAAACACTGGGGCATCGGCGGGCTGACGATCTTCTTGGTGATCCTGTTCTCGCAGATCCTTCGCAAGAAGCATCGGGTGTTCGAGCTGTTCCCGATCCTTCTGGGAATGGGCGGCGCGTGGCTGACCGCCATTGTGCTCACCGAGGCTGGGGTGTTCGAGGTCGGTCACCCGGCGTACACCTCGTGGGACAAGGTCGCGCAGGCCGACTGGTTCCGCGTGCCGCTGCCGTTTCAGTGGGGCATGCCGGTCTTCAGCGCGGCGGCCATCGTCGGCATGCTGGCGGGCGTTGCCGCGTCCATCGTCGAGTCGGTGGGCGACTACTACGCCTGTGCGCGGCTCAGCGGCGCGCCGATCCCGACCGCCAAGGTTGTTAGCCGCGGCATTGGTACCGAAGGCCTCGGGGGGGTCATCGCCGGCATCATCGGTTCGGGCAACGGGACGACGAGCTACTCGGAGAACATCGGCGCGATCGGGCTGACGCGGGTGGGCTCGCGGCGCGTCGTGCAGGCCGGCGCCGTCATCATGTTGGTGCTCGGCACCACCGCCAAGTTCGGCGCGTTGTTCACCACCGTGCCCCAGCCCGTTGTCGGCGGCATGTACTGCACCTTGTTCGGCATGATCGTCGCGATCGGGCTCTCCAACCTGCAGTACGTCGACATGAACGCCCCGCGAAACCTGTTCATCATCGGGTTCGCGTTCTTCATGGGGCTGAGCCTCCCGGCGTACATTGGCGCCACCCCACTCACGATTGAGGGTGCACACTGGGTCGTGGAGGCCCTGGTGGGCATCGTCAACACCCTGTGTTCGACCGGGATGGCCGTTGGAGCGGTCATCGCCGTCGTCCTCGACAACCTCGTTCCCGGCACCGACGAAGAGCGGGGCCTTGCACACTTTGATGTCGGATCCGATGTCGAAGTGCCCCTCTCGGCGGGACCGTCCGCCTGAACCTCTCAGGTTCACCAGAACAACCCGGAGAATTCCGATGACAGACACGATCTTCACCCCCCGTAGCTACGAGTTCAAACCCTACGTCGATTGCAAGAACTGGATCGGCGGCGAGTGGTCCGATGCGGCCAGTGGCAAGACACAGACGGTCATGAACCCGCGGCACGAGAAGGAGATGGGCAAGGTCGCCTGGTCCGACGCCGCCGACGTGGACCGTGCGGTCGCGGCAGCCACAGCAGCGTTCGAAGGATGGAAGGCCACCCCGCTCAAGGAGCGCGCGCAGGTGCTCTACCGGGTCAAAAACATCATGACCGAACGGCTCGACGAGCTCGCGTGGCTGCTCAGCCACGAGAATGGCAAGACCCTGGCGCAGGCCAAGGGCGACGTGCTCAAGGGCATCGAGTGCGTAGAGTTTGGCTGCTCGATCCCCAACCTGGGGCAGGGCGAGCAGCTCGACGTCAGTCGCGGCATCAACTGCGCGGTCACGCATGAGCCCGTGGGCGTGTGCGCGGGCGTGGTGCCGTTCAACTTCCCGACGATGGTCCCGCTGTGGATGCTTCCCCAAGCGCTCGTGGCTGGAAACACGTTCGTGCTCAAGCCCTCCGAGCAGGTCCCGTACAGCTCGATGCGGCTGGCCGAGGTCTTCAAGGAAGCCGGGCTTCCCGATGGCGTGCTCAACATCGTCAATGGTGGCAAGGAGACCGTCGAAGCGCTCTGCGACAACCCCACGATCCAGGCGTTGGGCTTTGTGGGCAGCACCAAGGTTGCCCGGATCGTCTACGCCCGCGCGGCGCAGACCGGCAAGAAGGTCGTTTGCCTCGGTGGCGCCAAGAACCACCTGGTGGTCGTGCCCGATGCCGAGTTGAAGCTCACCGCCGACACCGTCGTGGCGTCGGCCTACGGTTGCTCGGGCCAGCGCTGCATGGCGGCCTCGGTGATGATCGCCGTCGGTGACGTGCAGCCGATCATCGACAGCATCGTCAAGACGACGTCGGGGATGACGCTCGGGGAGGACATGGGGTCGATCATCAACCCTGCGAGCGTGGAGCGGATCACGGGCTACATCAACGAAGCCGAGAAGCGAGGCGCGAAGGTCCTCGTGGATGGTCGCGGCAAGAGCGTGGCGGGGCAGCCGGGCAACTGGGTCGGTCCCACGATCCTCGACAACGTTTCGCCCGACATGCCGGCGGGATGCGAGGAGATCTTTGGACCCGTGCTCTCGATCATCCGCGCCAAGACGCTCGACGAGGCCATCGCGATCGAGAACGACAACGTCTACGGCAACGCCGCGGCGATCTTCACCACCAACGGCGGCGTGGCCCGCTACGCGGTCGAGCGCTTCAGCGCGGGCATGTGCGGCGTTAACATCGGGGTACCCGTGCCTCGGGAGCCGTTCGCCTTTGGCGGCTGGAATGACTCGAAGCTCGGGACGGGCGACCTCACCGGGTTTGACGGCTACCGATTCTGGACGCGCCCTCGCAAGGTCACCACCCGCTGGGAAATGGCCAAAGACTCCACCTGGATGAGCTGATCGATGAATTCCGAAGAGATGATCCGGCTCTGCAAAGAGCACACGATGTACTCCTGGGCGGCCACGGACGCGGTCGCACCGTTGCCCATCGAGCGGGCGGAGGGGGTGTACATGTACACACCCGAGGGCGAGAAGATTCTCGACTTCAACAGCCAGCTGATGTGCGTGAACGTTGGGCACGGCCATCCGAAGATCCGCGAGGCGATCAAGGCTCAGGTCGACAAGCTCACCTACGTCTACCCAGGGACGGCCACCGAGGTTCGAGCGCGGTTGGGCAAGCTGCTTGCTGAGATCACGCCGGGCGACCTCAACACGTTCTTCTTCACGCTCGGGGGCGCTGAGGCCAACGAGAACGCGATCAAAGCGGCGCGTCTGTACACAGGCCGCCACAAGATCCTCAGCCGCTACCGCAGCTACCACGGGGCGACCAACGCCTGCATGCAGCTGACCGGAGATCCGCGGCGCTGGATGAACGAGCCCGGCATGCCCGGCGTCGTTCGGGTGATGGATCCGCGTCCGTACGACTACTCGTTCGGGGACACGGACGAGGAGAAGACCCGGAACAACCTCAAGTACCTCGAAGAGGTGATCATGTACGAGGGGCCTCAAAACATCGCAGCGATGTTCATCGAGGCTGTGACCGGCACCAACGGCATCATGCCGCCGCCGGCCGGCTACCTCAAAGGTCTACGCGAGCTCCTCACCAAGCACGGCATCTTGCTGGTGTGCGACGAGGTGATGGCCGGCTTTGGTCGCACCGGCAAGATGTTCTCGTTCGAACATGGCGACATCGTTCCGGACATCGTCACGATGGCGAAGGGGCTGACCAGCTCCTACATCCCCCTGGGAGCGATGGCGGTCAGCGATCCGATCGCCAAGCACTTCCGCACCAACACGTTCTGGGGCGGCCTCACCTACAACGCCCACGCCGTCAGCATGGCCACGGCCATCGCAGCCATCGAGGTCCTTCAAGAGGAGAACCTCATCGAGAACGCGGTGAACATGGGCAAGATCATGCGGGCCGAGATGGACCGCTTGGTCGCCAAGCACCCGTCGGCCCGAGAAGGACGGCAGATCGGCCTGTTCGGCATCATGGACGTGCAGAAGAACAGCAAGGGCGAGCTGCTCGCGCCCTACAACGGCACGCACCCCGCGATGGGCAAGCTGGCCAAACACTTCCGCGACAGCGGAATGTTCACCTTCGTGAAGTGGAGCAGCTTCATGTGCAACCCGCCGCTGTGCATCAACGAAGAGCAGCTGCGCGAGGGCTTCGCGATCATCGATCGTGGCCTCGACATCACCGACGAAGTCTTCGAAGGATAGAGGCGCCCCCCATGACCAAACCTGCCGACATTACGCCGGACCGCTCGGAGACCGTCTTCGAGGAGTTCAAGCCGCCCTACAACAAGATGCAGGCCGCGGTAGAGGCCAATCGCTGCCTCTACTGCGAAGACGCGCCCTGCATCAAGGCATGCCCGACGTCGATCGACATCCCCACGTTCATTCGCAAGATCGCGACTGACAACGTGAAGGGGTCGGCCAAGACCATCTTCGAGTCCAACGTGCTCGGCATGAGCTGTGCGCGGGTGTGTCCCGTCGAGGTTCTCTGCGTCGGGGACTGCGTGTTCAACGAGATGGACCAGCCCCCGATCCAGATCGGCAAGCTGCAGCGCTACTCGACCGATGCGGCCTACGACAAGGGCTGGACGTACTTCGAAGCGGGTGAGGACACGGGCAAGAACGTGGGCATCGTGGGCGCCGGACCGGCCGCGTTGGCCACCGCCCACGAGCTCCGTCGTCTGGGCCACGCGGTGACGCTGTACGAGAAGCGCGAGGTCATCGGTGGGCTCAACACGACCGGGATTGCGCCGTACAAGATGAAGGCCGACGCCTCGGTGGACGAGGTCAACTGGATCCTCTCCATCGGCGGTATCGAGGTGAAGACCGGGTTCGAGGTCGGCAAGGACGCCACGCTCGAGGAACTCGACGGCAAGCACGACGCGCTCGTCTTGGCGTTTGGCCTGGGCCCCGACAGCTCGCTGTCGGCCGCTGGCGAAGACCTCAGCGGTGTCTACGGGGCGGTCGATTTCATCGAGATGTTCAAGGTCGGCAAGGTCGACCTCACATCGGTGAAGAACGCGGTCGTGGTCGGCGGTGGCAACACGGCCCTCGACGCGGTCCGCGAACTTCGCGGCCTGGGGGTCGAGTCGGTCACCTTGGCCTACCGTGGGCGGGAGCCCGGCATGAGCGGCTACGCCCATGAGTGGAAGGCGGGCAAAGTCGAAGGCGTTCGCGCAGCGTTCGGAACCCAGCCCATCGCGTTCGAAGGCGCGGGCAAAGTCGAAGGCATCAAGTGCGTCCGCCTCGACGAGAAGAAGAAGACCATCGAGGGCAGCGAGCATGTGCTGCCGGCCGACCTGCTGTCTCTTATACACATCTCCGAGCCC
>OJGU01001094.1_pt1 | contig 11454 bp, 5 predicted proteins | sample 1594741 | NCBI WGS metagenome assembly OJGU01 (sample SAMN05416841, study PRJEB24817) | seawater metagenome | isolation source: Sea water | place: Canada:Atlantic | collected 2013-07 | reverse complement strand
GGATGCGAAGGTGATGTTTCGCTGCCACCTGAAGAACCTTTTCGCTCCACCTAATCATTTCTTGATCATCTCGATCGAGAAAATCGACCATGAGTCCTTCGATACCCCAGTTTTCATATTGGGCGAATGCTTCCTCGAGTCGTTTGCTGAGCGGCTCCCAATGAACCCACAAGCGAATACCCACCTCTCGTTTCTTTGCGTATTCCAGTGTTCGAAAGAACTCGAGTTCGGGACGAGGGCTTAGGATATCGGCATCGGAACTGGGCGCGAATCCACTGGCTGATTGCTGATACCAGGTAAAATTCTCGTCGGCGCAATCGATCGCGTGAAATTCGATGCCGTTATCGGCGCAGAAATCGATATAATGTTTGGCTGTGGCGTAGTTTGCTCCGATCTCGAAGTCAATCGGCTCGGGGTAGAATCCGTTCCACCAGTTCCAGGTGGTCTTCCCGAAGCGTATCCACGATGAATCGAGTATCGTGGACGAAGGGTTGAGTTTGAGAATCAGGTTTGATTCCAGGAGTGACCCCGCACTATCGCCGACCATAATGACCCGCCATGGAGTCGTGAAGGGGAGCGTTATTGTGGCTTTTTTCTCCGACTGCGCTGGCAGGGGAGAGAGATCGCTCCTGAGGCTTGTTCCGTCGGTGGATCTTGTGGCTCTCAAATACATGCCCGGATAGTTGCTAAGGGCCGCCTCAGTGATAGCGAGGGCGGGGCCATCGTCGTATTCCAACAGCAGCGGCGTGGCAATCAATGAGGTCTCTTGAAGACCGGCAAAGGGGGTGCGTTCGTATGTGGCCTCGTGTGAGGTCGTGTAGCTTGGCAAGTAAAGCGGCCACGCTAAGGAGGCTTTAGCGGGCTTAAACGTGGTGGTCTCATTGGCAATGCTTGTCGTCTGAACGCGGGCGGTGTTCTCGGTCAAATCGGTCTTGTGGATGGTATAGCGGAAGGCAATGCCGTCGTCGTATGCACGGCAGTCTAAAGTTACTTGCGGCGAACCCTGCTTCGTGGTCTTTAGTCGTATCGTCAATGCGTTGAAGCGATCAACGATTGGATTTTGTTTTCCTCCTGGTTGAAAGAAAGTGCTGTCATTGGCCATTCGTTGATGGCCTTCAATTGTTGCGTTCTCAAAGAGGAGGCCGTGAGGAGACGTCTCTAGTTGGAACCCTCCTGAGAGGAGATGTTGAGCGTCGCGCCTGACTTGATAGCCAGTGAGCACATTTTGAGAGTTCAAGATGGCTTTAAACTCGAGCCGCTGGTTGGGGGACCTGAGTTCGAGAGCTTCCATGCTCACTTCAGCAAGAAGTGAAAGGAATGGGAGGCAGAGGAGTGATGTCAGCCGTGGAGTCATTTGATTAGACGTTGCATGATCCAGTCATCGAAGATCGGTGCCCAACTCGGGTTGTTGTGAAATGCGTTGGGACCGTGGCCCCCAGTTTCAAAAGCAACTAGCCGAGCGGGAATGGAATGCGCGAGAAGAGCTTGGTAGTAACTGAGGGTATTCTCGATGGATACCACCTTGTCATCGGCAGCATGCAAGAGGAAGGTGGGAGGAGTCTTTCCCGAAACTTGTAACTCGTTGGAATACTGCTGAACGAGATCTTCGGATGCATCTGGCCCCAGCAGATTATTGCGTGATCCCCGATGGGTGATTCCCGTTTTCATCGAAATCACAGGATAGAATAGAATGGAGAAGTCAGGGCGGCTGCCGTGTTGTTGAATCGGGTCTTCAGCCTTGGGATTTGGTGGCACGAAGGTGTTCGAAACGGTACTCGCGAGATGGCCGCCAGCCGAGAATCCCCATATCCCCACTTGCCCGGGATGGATTCGCCATTCTCTTGCTTTGGCTCTGACGATCTGAATGGCTCTCCGAGCGTCTTCCGCTGGAATCTTGTGGTGTTGGTTGGGGAGGCGATACTTAACGACGATTCCGGCGATGCCTCGGCGGGCTAGCATAGCCGCGATTTGTTCGCCCTCAGAGTCTGCACAGACAACGCCGTAACCTCCTCCAGGTGTGATGACCACGGCAATTCCTGTGGCTCGGTTTGGCTGGGGAAGGTGGATGGAGAGGCTAGCTTGCGAGATGTTACCTATGCAGCCCCCTTGCTTTTCCGGTCCGCTAAGTCCATTTTCTTCCGGAGGCGCTTGATCCCAGACCGGAAGATGAAAGACTTCTGCAGCGTGCAGTGTCAGGGATAGGACAGCTCCTGTGAGTGTCAGGATTGATAGGAAGATCGATTTCATTGGCCTGGGTGGTTAGCTGAGTTCGTTAAAAAGCGCGCCATTGCGTTGAAGTCCGTCCGCAAAGTTGACGAACTCGCTATTATTGACCAGTAGTTGAGCTCCCTGGTTTCGTCGCTTCTTCATTTCGTCCAGCGAGAAAGCCGGGCCACCAAATGCCTTTCCGTGTTTCTGGCAGGCCTTGGCGACGATCTCCCAAGCATCGTCAATACTCATTTCCTTGGTCTGACGGAGGCGCAGGCCTAGATCCCCTGGTCCGATGAAGATCATGTCAACCCCTTCGACGGCAGCGATGGCATCGACATTGTGAACCGCTTCTGGGGTTTCGATGATGACGGTGAGAAAAGTCTCCTGGTTGGCCCATGCCGTGTAGTCGTCAGGATCGTGCAGATTGAAATCAGAGTCGAGCCCGGCGTTGTCGATGCCTCGATCCCCGAGCGGAGGAAACTTGGTGGCCTGAACCAACATTCGCGCTTTTTCCACGGTTGAGACGTGGGGAATGAGCAGGCCTGCCACGCCGTCTTCCAGATAGCGATAGAGTCCGGTTTTCTCCAGGGTCGGTGGGCGAACCATGACATCGATGTCGTGCAGGTGAGCATGGGCGAGGATCGATTGGAGCTCACGAATGCTGAGAGCGCGGTGCTCCATATCCAGCCAGACGCAGTCGTAGCCTGCCCGGGCCGCGTGGGCAAGATAGCCGGGGATGTAATGCCCGAGTACACAGGTGCGAATGGCTTCTCCCTGGCGGATTCTAGCGAGAGTCTTGCTTTTTCTCATGAAAGGAATTTTGGCGCGTGGCGAGAATTGAATTGGGTTCTTTCTGTCTTAGCCTCTGAGTGTCTCGGTTCTGGGCTGGGTGCTTGCAATTGTCAACTTGATTTCTTCATTGCCATAGGGTGCTTGTGATCGGTAACACAGATCCATGATGTTCCAAGCTCGTCGATTTTTAGTGATATGCGGATTTTTGGTTTCCGTGCTTTTTTGCCACGCGCAGGAAACCGTTGATATAGAACGTCTTGATCCGAACATGACCTTAACCAAGGCGGATAGCGATGGAATCGCTTGGTTGGATCCTCGCTCGGCACCGTTTCGATTGGTCGGATTTCCTTGGATTGGGGAAGATCATGTTTATCGGCGTCTTCCAGTCGAGCCAGATTGGGAAATTCGAGGCCCAGTGGATAGTCTGGCGAATTGCACGGCCGGAGGGCAGATTCATTTTCGATCGAACAGCCAACGAATCCTCTTGCGAGTGAGGTTGAGACAGTCCTCTGGAATGTACCATATGCCTGCCACGGGGCAGAGCGGATTTGATCTCTATCTCGGGGAACCTGGAAAACAACGGTACTTTTCGACCTCCCGGTTTGACGCGAACGCTGGCGACTATGAAGTGACGCTCTTCGAAGGGAATGAGGCGCTCCGTCACTTTACCTTGAATTTCCCGCTCTACAATGGTGTTGAGGCGGTTGAGATTGGTGTGGTTGCGGGGGCGAGCGTCTCGTCTCCGATGCCCTTTAGTGCTCCTGGGAAAATCATTGTCTATGGGACGTCGATCACCCAAGGGGGTTGTGCCGCCAGGCCAGGGATGGCGTATTCTAATATCTTGAGTCGTTGGCTCAACTTGGAATTTGTCAATCTGGGGTTCTCGGGTAATGGGCGGGGTGAACTTGCCTTGGCCAAACTCATTTCTCAAATCGACAATCAGTCGCTGGTGATCTTGGACTACCAAGCCAATGCCGGTGAAACGATTCGAGATACGCTTGAGCCATTTATTGAGGAGTTGCGGCGCACGCGGCCTCAAATCCCCCTGCTCGTGATCTCTAAGATTCGTTATGCTGCCGAGATTGCGGATGAAGCACGGATGAAGGCGGCTGTTTCACTGGCCGCCTTCCAGAAAGCCTTGGTGGAACGGCTGAGAACACAGGGAGATCGTTATATTCACTTCCTTGATGGTGCTGGGCTGCTCGGAGAGTCGGCAGACGAGTGCACGGTGGACGGCGTGCATCCCACGGACCTGGGTTTTATGAGAATGGCAGAGGGGATTGCCCCGGCCATTCAACGCATTCTTGAGCTATCCTCGGAATGAGCGGAAAGAGATTCTCTGGCCATTGGTGGCAGGCGTAGTGCGGGGCCGAGTGCTTACTGAGGTCTCGGCCTTGAGGGAATCCAGGAGTCTTGTCTCTTGAAGAAGGCACGGTTTGAACTCCTATGGGCTGTTTGAAGAGAGGGGGGCGTGGTTCGGTAGTAATCGCAAAGAGGTTTCACCTTCTGGATTCTCGTCGAATTCGTTTTCCTGCTCGTCAATCGATTCTGTTTGGCTAGGGTTCGTGCATGTCAAAACGGCTTTTTTTATTGGATGGGATGGCCTTGGTCTATCGAGCCCATTTTGCGTTTGCGACTCGGCCGATTTTGACGAGCGCTGGATTTAACACTTCAGCGCTCTTTGGTTTCACCAACACGCTCTTGGATCTGATTAACAAACACGAGCCAACTCACCTCGCGGTTGCCCTCGATACCCCCGAACCAACGGCTCGGCACCGTGAGTACCCTGCTTACAAGGCGCAACGAGAAGCCATGCCCGAAGACCTGAGCGCAGCTTTGCCACACCTGGATCGGCTTTGCGAGGCCTTTAGGATTCCTCTGATCAAAGCGCCTGGCTTCGAGGCAGACGACATTGTCGGAACCTTGTCGCGTGCGGCAGAAGGGGATGGCTATGAAACGTACATGGTGACACCTGATAAAGATTTTGCCCAACTTGTTTCGCCGTTGACCTTCATGTTGAAGCCCGGACGGAAGGGAGATGACATCGAGATTCTCAAAGTTCCCGAGATTCTTGAAAAATGGGGGATCGAGCGTCCCGAGCAAGTCATTGATATTCTGGGACTCTGGGGAGATGCCTCTGATAATATTCCCGGCGTGCCTGGGATTGGCCAGAAAACCGCCAGTAAGCTGATTCTCAAGTATGGGAGTATTGAAGGGCTACTTGAGCACTTGGAGGATTTGAAGGGCAAACAGAAGGAGAATCTAACGAGTCATCGCGATGATGCTCTCTTGTCGAAGCGATTGGCGACGATTGATCGTGATGTTCCCCTAGAGATCGCTCTCAAGGACCTTGCACGGCAATCGCCTGACGACGAGTTGCTGCGGTCTCTCTGTGTTGAGTTTGAATTCAATTCGATTGGGCGTCGTCTTTTTGGTGCCGATTTCAAAGCGGGGCGGGGAAGTGCCAAGGACGAGCCGGCTGAATTCAAACTTGTCTCCGATGATGCCTCACCCGATCCCTCGGAAACCCCGGAGGCCAAGACCCACCTGAGTGATCTTTCGACCGTTGACCATGTCTATCGGTGTGTGGATACGGAGGCAGATCGTGAAACACTTCTACAAGAACTTCGGGCGCAGTCGATCGTTTGTTTTGACACTGAAACAACGGGACTCGATCCCAAAACGGCAACGATCATTGGGATCGCCTTCTCCTTCAAAGATCATCAGGCCTACTATGTTCCCGTCATCCCTTACGATGATTCAGGCCTGCCCAAGTCATTGTCGGACGATGGGCAACCCCTCCTCGAATACTTTCGGGAATTTCTTGAAGATGCTTCGATTGCCAAGGTGGGACATAATCTGAAATACGATCTGAGCGTGCTCCGTTGGTATGGCATCAACGTTGGAGGAGCGATTCATGACACGATGTTGATGCATTGCCTCATCGAGCCCGAGCTACGGCATGGAATGGACTATTTGGCTGAAATGTATTTGGGCTACTCTCCTGTCTCGATTACGACCTTGATTGGCGAGAAGGGGAAAGATCAGAAAGACATGATGAGTGTGCCTCTTGAAAAACTCGCGGACTATGCCGCTGAGGACGCGGATATCACCTGGCGCCTCTACGGTCTCCTTCAGCCTAAACTCGTTGCTGCGGAGCAAGAATCGGTATACTCCAAGATTGAGGCGCCGTTAATACGGATTCTGGTTGATATGGAGTATGAGGGCGTCCGGCTTGATTCGGAAGCCCTTCATCAATTCTCGATTCAACTCGCCGAACAAATCGAGCAGCTTGAGAAGGACATTTACGAGCTGGCTGGCTCGGAATTCAATCTAAACTCTCCGAAGCAGCTGGGTGAGGTGTTGTTTGGTGAAATGAAATTGGTCGAAAAACCGAAGAAGACAAAGACCGGGCAGTATGCGACCAATGAACAGGTTCTGATGACCTTGGCTGCTGAGCATGAGGTGGTTCGAAAGATCTTGGATTATCGAACGGCGACGAAGCTTAAATCGACCTACGCGGATACCCTTCCTGAAACGATCTTTGATCGCACCGGTCGGGTTCATACGACTTATCATCAAGCAGCTACTGCTACTGGGCGATTGAACTCGCAATCTCCGAATTTGCAAAACATTCCGATTCGAACCGACTTGGGGCAGGAGATTCGACGTGCTTTTGTGGCCCGCGAGAAAGGGTTTTGTCTCTTGTCGGCTGATTATTCGCAGATTGAACTACGGATCATCGCGGCCTTGAGTAAGGACGAAGGTATGAAGGCCGCGTTTGAAAGCGGTGAAGACATCCATACCGCGACGGCCGCCAAGGTCTTCGGGGTTTTTCCTGAAATGGTTACCCCTGACATGCGACGAAAGGCAAAGATGGTCAATTTTGGAGTCGCTTATGGCATTTCCGCGTTCGGATTGTCTCAACGTTTGGGGATAGCGCGCAAAGAGGCGGCAGAAATCATTGAGCAATTCTTTGCCAATTTTCCCGGAATTAAGGGATACATCGATCAAACCATCGAGTTCGCGCGGGAACATGGCTACGTCAAAACGGTTAGTGGCCGGCGGCGTTACCTTCGTGATATCAACTCGGCCAATGGAACCGTGAGATCCGGTGCGGAGCGAAATGCCATTAATTCTCCGATTCAAGGGACTGCTGCTGACATGATCAAAATCGCCATGACTCAAATTGGATCCGCAATTCGAGAGCGTGGGCTAAAAACTCGCTTGCTGCTCCAAGTTCACGATGAACTGGTGTTTGATCTCTGTGAGAATGAAGAGAAAGAAGTGACGAGCCTCGTCGGCGACTTGATGCGGTCGGCCTTGCCTTTAGATGTACCGATCGAGGTGGAGATTGGTACTGGAGAAAACTGGCTCGAAGCCCATTAGAGAGCTTCGAGCCAAGCGTGAGATTGCTAGTTCGCTGGTATTAGAATGATTCGATAGAAGGTCGCTCCAGTTTCGAGTGGCCCTGTCCACCTACCAGTCGACGAGTCGACGATGATGGGATCGCCTGAAGCAGTCCACTCATTCAGAGTTCCTGAGGTTTCAATCGCATAACTTCTTCCTTCAACGGCGTCCCAATTCAATTGAATCTCACCACTCGCAAGCAACTCAATCGAGAGGCTTGGTGCCGTATCTGGCTCGACAACGACTGGAGGAAGCGGAGGTGTTGGAATGCCTGGCTCCGGTTCTGGTTCGGGCTCCACCACGGGTGGTTCGATGGTTGCTGGGATTTCTCTGCTGGCAATAATGGTCCCGGTGAACGTGAGCGTGGCGTCGTCCGGAGTGGCGACTCGGAATGAGACGTCGGTCTGAATGGGAAGGGTCAGCGTTTGAATATTGTCGACGATCGTGAGCGTCGCCATTTCCGAACTGGCGTTTTCACCTGAAAGGCCCGCGAGTGATTGTGAGGTGTTGACGGGGAGGAATCCGCCAACGGCAATGTCAACTGCAGCGGCAGATTCTTCGGGTATTCCGATTGTGATGCCGCTCGGAGAGAATCCCGTTCCATCCGTGTTGAGGTCGATTCCCTCACTGGTCAGAGCGAATTCGATGTTTCTTGCTGCGGCGTCTGCCGTGGCGATAATGACCGAGGCTTTGGCCCCGAAATCAGCCGGTGCTGAGCCGTTTTTTCCACCCGGTAGCGGGGCCCAGTCTCCATTAGGGTTGGCGTCAATGATTGAGTCGGGTCCGAATGCGATCGCTGTGTCTGAAATCACCGTATGAAGGTCTCCGGCAAAACTGGTGCTTAGGCTTCCGTCGCCTTGGCTGTTAAGCGGATTCCCGAGAACATTCCCGGTGATGGAAATCGTGCTGGCTTCTTGATCGACCGTGAAGACCGCATCTGTACCAACCACCGGGGGGGTAGGTTCAGGTTCTGGCTCGGGCTCTACCACGGGAGGTTCGGTCCCGGGGAGAACCGTGTCAATCCAGATCGAGCGTATATTAACCGAGGCAGAAGCAGATGTGGTATCGTCTCCGAAGAAAAGGAAATCAGAAATATCATAGGGTGTTCCAAAGCCGGAATAGTCTCGGAGTGGTCCCGTTAAAATCTCGGTGTCAGCACTGCTTAAGGAGTAGTTTTCACCCTTAATCTCGAGGACAAAATCGACGTACTGATTCGCTAGGCGGAACGGAAGCTGATTGTTTCCTTCGGTGTGAATGAAATCAACCGACTGGGCGAAAATCTCATCAGTCCAGAATCCAAGCTCGATTCCCATGAGGTCTCTGGATGTGACGATCACGCTAAATCCAGCACGATCCGGGCGAACGTGGCGTTCGCTGGGAAGTTGAATCGTGAATCCAACCTGATAGCCATTCTCTCGATTAAACTCTTCGGGGAGATCTGGATGCGGGGTCATGAGCGGAACCCGGGCAAAGTAGCCTGCATGATCGGCGGATTTTCGAAGTGTGTTCAAATTCACGGCTCGATCGACGATAACTTGTCGAGAGTCGTTTCGAAAAAGAGGGTCCAGGAGATAAATCCATCCCTGTTTGTCAGGGAGAGTTCGTCGGTTGCCGTCATAGAGCGTGACTGGCTCAGCCGAAATCTGAATGATGCTGATGGCAGCAAGCAGGAGCGGGAGGCTAGCAAAAAGACTGATTGTTTTCCTCATTGATCGTGCGGGATGATTCGTGAACTATAAAGGACAAGCCTAGGCATGGGTCGCAGTTTTGGCGATCATTTATTGAGATGGGACTGAGGTGCTGCTGCTCAAAAGTGGTGAAGGCTGAAAATTGACGAAATGAATAAGTGCCGAGGAATGAATGCTAGAGATCTTGCTTGGGCCGTAGCCTGCCTTTGTCTCACGAACGTGACCTCAGAGTTGTCCGCCGCGGAAACGCGGATCGGTCATCATCTTTTTACCCATCCCGAGGGATTCGAACTGCAATTGGTCGCGGGCCCTCCTCTCATTGATCGCCCGATAGAGATGGCTTTTGATTTTCAAGGGCGCCTCTATTGCACTGATTCGGCAGGGGTGAATGATGGGGTTGAGCAGCAGCTCCATGAAAAACCTCATCAAATCCTTAGGCTAGAAGATACCGATGGGGATGGCGTCTTTGACCAGCGGACGGTGTTTGCGGATCAGATGATGTTTCCGGAAGGATGTCTCTGGTATGATGGCTCGCTCTACGTGGCGGCGCCTCCGAGTATTTGGAAGCTGACGGATACCAATGACGATGGTGTCGCTGATCAACGTGAGGAGTGGTTTCAAGGGAAGACCTTGACCGGGTGCGCCAACGATCTTCACGGTCCGTATCTCGGTCTCGATGGACGAATCTATTGGACCAAGGGAGCCTTTGCTGAGCAAGACTATCTGAGGCCCGATGGTTCTCAGTGGGTGACTCGGGCGGCGCATGTTTTTCGAGCGCGCCCCGACGGTGGTTCGATCGAAGCAGTCATGACTGGAGGGATGGACAATCCTGTCGGAGTCACCTTCACTTCTGGGGGAGAGCGAGTTTTTACGACGACTTTTTTTCAACACCCAGGCGGGGGAAACCGCGATGGTCTGGTTCACGCCATCTACGGTGGCGTCTATGGGAAGGAGCACGGAGTCATCGAGGGACACATCCGAACGGGGGATCTAATGCCGGTATTGACTCATTTGGGAGCAGCGGCTCCCGCCGGTTTGACTCGCTATCGCTCAGGGGCCTTTGGCCCTGACTATCAGGACAATCTCTTTTCTGCCTTATTCAATATGCAGCGGATTGTTCGCCATCAACTAAAGCCGAAGGGGGCATCGTTTGAATCCGATGATGAAGTGTTCTTGCAATCGGATAATCGAGATTTTCACCCAACGGATGTGGAAGAGGATGCGGATGGTTCCCTGCTCGTCGTCGATACTGGTGGCTGGTATAAACTCTGTTGTCCTACTTCCCAACTCCCAAAGCCGGAGGTGTTGGGGGGGATTTACCGCATTCGGCGAAGCAGTGCGGCCGAGATTGAATCTCCTCGAGGGAAAGAACTTAAGATAGCTGCGATGGACGCGTATGAATTACTGCGTCGTCTCGATGATCCTCGACCGGCTGTTGGGGACCAGATTGTGCATCGATTGTACAAGGAAGGAGCGGCTAGCCTGAACGCTGTCGCCTCGATCGACCACGCTCACCTAAGTGGGCTTGGAGCGCAGCGCCTGGTCTGGATGCTGACGCGCATTGATGGTTCCGCTGCTCGAGAGCTCGTTCTTCCATTTCTGAACCATCGGGATGCGCTCGTCCGCTCTGCCGCGCTCCACTCTGTCAGTCTCCATCGAGATAAGTCGGCGTTGTCGGATTTGTTAAGAATCCTGGAGACTGACGTCATTTCGAACCGTCGTGTTGCTGCTGAAGCCCTGGGGAGGTTAGGGAGAGTCGAGGCGATTCCGGTGCTCTTGAAACAGATTGGAGTTGGCCACGGGCGGGTTCTTGAGCACTCGCTGATCTTTGCCTTGATCGAGATCGGTGATGTCAAATCAATCGCCAACGGACTCAACTCAGAAAACGAATGGATTCGCCGCGGAACCTTAATTGCTCTTGATCAGCTTGGGGCATCGAATGTGAGTGCTACCGATCTGCTCTCCGCGTTGGGAGGGGATCATGAGGAGACGCGTCGAACGGCGCGCGAGATCGCTGGCAGGCGAACAAGTTTAGGAAGTGCCTTCGTTCCGCAACTGAAAGACTGGCTCCGAGACATTCCGGCGAGTGGGGTTCCAGAGAGTGAGCTGGTTGAGCTGTTGATCGGGCTGGGCGGTCAAGAATCCATCGCCACGCTGATTGGTGCTGGGTTGATTGATACGAAGAGTCCTCTTCAGACTCGTTTCATCTTACTTGAGACGATTAGGCGAAGTGATGCTTCGCTCGCTCTTAAATCCTGGGGCACGGTGCTGGTGTCCTTGCTTCAGAACCGAGAGTCAGACTTATTGCCGCAAGTGGTGCGCTGTCTCTTATACACATCTGACGCTGCCGACG
>OJGU01001093.1_pt1 | contig 11466 bp, 7 predicted proteins | sample 1594741 | NCBI WGS metagenome assembly OJGU01 (sample SAMN05416841, study PRJEB24817) | seawater metagenome | isolation source: Sea water | place: Canada:Atlantic | collected 2013-07 | reverse complement strand
TACGAGATGTAGAGAGGTCTCGTGGGCTCGGAGATGTGTATAAGAGACAGATGGACGACAGCGATACGATGGAAGTGCGCATGGTCCGGAGTCCTTTAGGGCTTGGGCACAATCTCGAGCGTGAACCAGTCATCGCCCAGATAGGTGTTGGCAACACGCTTGATGTCCTTGGACGTGACGGCTTGGGTCAGCTCCAAGTCGCGCAGGACGAACAGCGGATCGTCGTGGAACAAGGCGCCCTGCACGATCTGGAACGCGCGACCGTTGTTCGTTGCGAGTGCGCCGACGGTATCGACGGTGGCTCGGTTCTTGGCCTTGGTCAGGTCGCGGCTGCTGACGCCCTTCTTCTTGACCTTTGCGACCTCCTCTTTGACGACGGCCTGAATGTCGGCGAAGGAGTTCCCTGGCAGCGGGATGAAGCCGGCCATCTCGCTGCCCGCATTGCGTCCACCGGCGGTACCCATCGGCAGCGCAGCGACGACCATCTTCTTGTCGTCGGTGAGGACCTTCGTGATGCGGGCCGACTCACCGCGCAGCAGCATGCTCATCAGGAGCTCCAGCGCAGGCCGGTCGGGGTGATCGTAGGGGACCGTCTTCCAACCCACGACGTACAGCGGCTGCCGTGCGTAGGGGTCTTCGGTCCGCTTTTCGACCGCCTTTTGGGTGTGGTCGGCGTTCTTGCGGTCCGCTCGGGTTTCGCCCTTGGGGATGTCGCCGTAGAACTTCTCGATCTTCGTCTTGACCTCGGCCACCTCGACGTCGCCCACGATCGTGATGACGGCGTTGTTCGGCACGTAGTACTTGTCGAAGAACGCCTGCACGTCCGCGGTTCCTGCGGCGGTGAGGTCGGCTTGCGAGCCAATCGTGGTGTGGCCGTAGCCGGTCCCGCCCCACAAGGAGGTTCGGAACTCCGCGAGCGCCTGCGCGTAGGGCTGGTTCTCGTAGCGCATTGCCCGCTCTTCTTTGACCGCGCTGCGCTGGTTCTCGAAGTTCTCGTCGGTGATGACCAGCGAACGGAGTCGGTCGCTCTCGAGCCACAGGATCATGTCCAGGTAGTGACTGGGCAAGACCGCGAAGTACTGGGTGACGTCGGCACTCGTGAATGCGTTCATCACTCCGCCAACGCCCAGGACATTCTTGAAGTACCCGCCGTCGGGCACGTTCTCGCTGCCCTTGAACATCATGTGCTCGAAGAGGTGTGCGAAGCCGCTGCGGCCATCTTCCTCATCTTGCGAGCCCACCTCGAAGGCGGTGTGCATCGCAAATGCGGGGACCGAGTGGTCTTCGACGACGTAGACCCTCAGGCCGTTGTCGAGTGTGAACGACTCGACCGTCAGTTCCACGCCAAGGGCGGAACCGGTGGTCTTGGCGGTGCCAGAGGGCGCTGCGGCGGTCGTCGCCTTCGGCGCTTCGGCGTTCGCAGGGGCGGCCAAGCCAACGCTGGCCGCGAGCAGGAGTTGCGTCGGGAAGTTCCAGAGCATGGACGGGCCTCGAACGCGCGAACGGTATCAGGCCGGGGAGAAACCCACCACGCGCGGCGGGCGGGCGCCGCAAAAGCCGTGACTTAGCTCCGCCTTCCGCGCTGGTCTGACCTCGAACCCGGTGCGGTACGGGGTTCTTGGAGGTTCAGCCCGATGCCGCCGTGGGCGAGGAAGCGCCCGGAGTGGTTCGAAGCGGAGGTCGGCGGGGATCTTCGTCACGGGACCACATCTCGCTCATCAAGGGCTACAGAAGCGTCGAGAGCTGGCGAAACGTCTCTCGCTCGTGGCTCGGCCGCGGGAACTTCCACACCTTGCCGGTTCGATGGTCGTCGACACACAGGCGGACGTTCGACCCGCAGTCATGGGAAGTTGATGCGGTGCGGCCGTCCGATAGCCGCCGCCGGAGCCGACGGAACTCGGCTGCCCATCGGATCCGGTCCGTCGCGGACTCGACGTCGCTCGTTCGATCGCCGCGGCAAAGGCCAAGCTTCGGGGACGTGTCTCACCGGAGATCCTGCGAGCGGCGGGATCCGATCACGAGTTGGAGCTCTGGCTGGAGCTCGTTTCCGTCAGTCGGTGGGCGGACTGGGTCGAGCGGTGGAGGGGCCTTCGGCTTCGCCCCGGCGAGGAAGCCGAAGCACCGGATGTCCTGATGTCTACCCTTGGGTACGAGACGGACGCCCTGGGGTCGGTTGAGCACCTGGGGACACTCGACGCAGAGCGAAGCCTTCGACTCCTCCAGCACAAGACGCTTTCTCATCCAAGCATTGCTGATTCAGCGGTCGCACAGCTCCAAGAGATGCGGGCGCGACTCGGGAAGCCGAGCTTACCCGAAGACGCGATCGAAACGCTGACGCGAGAGAGCACCGTGCACGCAGCGCTGGACCCCGAGCGTACGTTCCCGTATCGGACGCGCCGAGAGACGATCGCAACCGTGAACGGCGTGCAAACCCGGAAAATCGAAGAGTGGATGTTCGACTGGCCGCGGGCGCGCGGCTGCTTCTAGCCCGTGATACCCGCGCGAATGACGACTCGCCCGATCTCCGGGCGCGAATCGTCTCTCGTCCCACGCAGCCGACCGACCTACCCTGTACGTCGTGACCGGGGAGTTCGCACCGCCGTCCGAGCCGAGCCGGGCCGAACCGACCGATGTGGCCGACGCTCCCCGACGCGGCGACCTGATCGGTCACTTCACCATCATCGACCGGCTCGGAGCCGGCGGGATGGGCATCGTGTACGCGGCGTACGACGTCGAGTTGAACCGGAAGGTGGCGATCAAGCTGTTGCGCATCGCGCCCGAACAGGACCAGAGCATTGGCCGCGCTCGCCTCATGCGAGAGGCCCAGGCGATGGCGCAGGTGGATCACACCAACGTGGTGACGGTCTTCGAAGTGGGCAAGCACCGCGGCGACGTCTATATCGCGATGGAGTTCGTCGACGGGGAGACCTTCGGCGACTGGCGAAAGCGCACCGCCGCTCGCTGGCCAGAGGTCGTCAACATCCTTGGACAGGCGGCCCGTGGTCTGGTTGCGGCCCACGCCGAGGGGTTGGTCCACCGCGACTTCAAGCCCGACAACGTCATGGTCGGCCGCGACGGGAGGGTGCGTGTGATGGACTTCGGCCTCGTCCGCAGCGACGGCGAGCCCGGGCCGACCTCCCCTCCCGAAGCGACCGAGAGCGGCTCGGAGTTCGACATGCACCTCGCGGATACTCGGGTCGGGGAGAGCGGGTCGGACGTTGGCGTCCGAGCGGCGACCTCCAACGTGGGCCTGACGAAGGTCGGGAGCATGGTGGGCACGCCTGCATACATGGCTCCCGAGCAGTTCAAGCGCGAGCCCACCGATGCGCGTAGCGATCAGTTCAGCTTCTGCGTGACGCTGTGGGAGGCCCTGTTCGACGAGCGCCCATTCAAGGGCGACTCCCTCCTGACCCTTGGGATGAACGTCACCGAAGGCCTGCGCAAGCCGGTCCCGAGCGGGGCAAGTGTGCCAGCCTGGCTGCTGCACGTGTGCGATCGCGGTCTTTCGACCGATCGCTCCGCGCGCTTCGAGTCCATGCGGGCGCTCCTGGACGCCATCGAGTCCGGTCGGCGCCAGTCGAAACGCCGCTGGCTGGCTGTGGGCGCCGCGACCCTGCTGTTGGGCGCGGCCGCAGCGTGGGGGGTCAACTCAGTGGCCGAGCGGCGCCGCGTCCAGGCCTGCGAGGCTGCCGGCCGAACCATCGACGAGGTCTGGAACGACGAAGCCGCGACGCGACTGCGCCAAGCTTTCGAACCGCTGGGCGAGGAAGCGTCCGCCCGGACGCTGGCGTCCGCGACGACCTTGCTCGACGGCATGGCGGGTGCTTGGTTTGATGCCCGGACGCAGAGCTGCCTCAAAGCCCCCATGCACGGAGACCGTTCCGAGGACGTGCGAGAGCGTGCGACGTGGTGTCTCGATGACCACAGGCAAACCCTCGGTGCCACCCTCGAAGCCGTGGCGGGGACACACGACCGCGCTGTTCTCTTGCAGTTCGTGCCCGCGTTGTCCGAGCTCGGAGGCGTCGATGATTGCCTCGACGACGACGCGCTGCGCGTCCGCGCGCTGCCCCCACCGAGCGAGCGGTCCATGGTGGTTGCACTGCGGAGCGAGTTGGCGAGCTTGGATGCCTTGCTGCTCACCGCCCAATTCGATTCCGCGGTGGAGGCCGCTCAGAGCATCGACGCGCGCCCAGATGCTGCCAGCTGGGTGCCGTTCCATGCGGAGCTGAGTCTGCGTCTTGGCCGGGCCCTCAGCGGTCGAGGGGACCTCGACGCGGCCGAATCCCGCCTTGTCGAGGGGTACCTCGAGGCCGTGGACAGTCAGAGCGTCGACATCGCGAGCGCCACCGCTCTCGAGCTCGCCAAGCTGCTCGGCGTGCAGCGCGAGGAGCCCACTCGGGGCATGTTGTGGATGCGTCTCGCGGAGGTCCACGAGCGCGCGCGCGGGCAGACGCCACTGCGCCGCGCTGGCCAGCTGCACCGGCGGTCAAGCCTCCTCAAGCAGCTGAAACGGTTCGACGAAGCCGAGGCGGGCTACCTCGAGGCGGTCGCGCTGCTCGAGGCGGAGCTCGGGCCCGGGCACCTGTTGGTCGCTCGCACCCGCAACAACCTCGGAAACCTCTACCAGGAACTCTCTCGGTTCGACGAGGCCATGACGCAGTTTGAGGCGGCCATCTCCACCCGGCGAGAGACCCTGGGCGATACGCACCCCGACGTCGCCCAAACCTTGGTGGGCATGGCCAACACCCTGGGGGCGATGGGGGACCACGATGAAGCCCTCGCCTTGCATCTGCGGGCGCTGAAGACCTACCAGGCCGCGCTTGGTGATGACCATGTGCTCGTCGCCTTGGCGCGTGGGAACCTCGCCGCGGCCCACCTCGATCTGCGCCAGCTCGATGCCGCTCTGGAACACGCCACGCACTCGGTGAAGATCTACGAGGCACGGTTCGGTGCGCTGCATGCCAAGACCGCGAACGTTCTGAACTCGATCGGCACGATTCACCACTGGGCGGGCCGCCTCCCCGAAGCGGAGGCCCACTACGAGCGTGCTCGTCTCGGCCTCGAGGCCACGCTGGGCCCCGGGCACCCCAAGGTTGCCCATGTCCTGTTCAACCTCGCGCTCATCGAGCGGGAAACGGGCGAGACTCGGCACGCTCGCGGTCTGTTTCAGCGGGCGCTCAACATCCGCGAGACGGTGTACGGCAGCAGCCACGTTCTGGTGGCCGACTCGCTCGAGGAGTTCGCCATCCTCGAAGCCACCGACGCACACCCAGACGAGGCACGAGCCATGTTCGAGCGGACGCACGCGATCCGGCGAGAGCTTCTCGGCCCGGGGCACGCGTCGGTCTGGAGAGCCGTCACCAATCTGGCTGGCCTCAACGAGCTGACGAGCGAGCCACAGCGGAGCCGTGCGTTGTATTCGCAGGTCTTGGCGGACTGGACCCAAGCGCTGGGCGGCGACGACCCGGCGTTGGCGCTACCGTTGTTGGCTGCCGCACAGCTGGAACTCAGCGAGGGAAAGCCCGCCGCCGCCGTCGGTCCCGCTCGGCGGGCGCTGGCCCTTCGCAGTGCACCGGGCGAGGACTCGGTCTCTCGCGCTCGAGCTCAGTTCACGCTCGCGCGAGCGCTCGCGCCCGATCCTCGCGACGGCGTCACGACGGAAAGCCTCGAACTCGCCCGCGCAGCCCTGACGTACTACCGCGAGTCGCAGAAGCACGAGGAGTCGAGGGCTGAGGTCCAAGCGTGGCTCGTCGAGCGCCGAGTCGAAGACACGAACGCCCGCTGATCCGTACTCCTGCTCCCGCTCCTTCTCGGCCGAGGCCCGCTTACCCCTGGGCGAGGAAGCGCCCGGAGTGCTCCGAGGGGGAGGTCGGCGGGGGATCTTCGTTGCGTGACAGCATCGCGATCGCCCGCTCGGCGTGCTCGATGCCGGCGGCCCACTGAATGCCTTGGGCGAGCCGGAGCGCTTCTTCGCAGCGGCGACGAGCATCCTCAAGCCGGCCCCGAGCGGCGCGGGCCCGGGCGCGCTCGATCAACAGCTGGGCCGTCGTGAGGCGGTCGCCGAAGTGGCGGGCTTCGTCCAACGCCCGAGCGAGGTGCTGCTCGGCCAGCGCGAGCTGGTTGAGGTCCCGCAACACCCACGCCATGTGGGCGTGGCAACGCAGGATGCCCAGGCGATCGCTGGAGCGTTCGGCGTGGAAAAGCGCGTGCTCGCACCAGCTGCGGGCTTCGGAAAGCGATCCGCCGTGCCGGCTGTAGTCACACATCCGGAGCAGGTACCGCCACACGGGGAAGTCGAGCTGCGTCTTGGGGCCCTCGCCAAGCGTGAACATGTCGAGCCCTTCGCGGAGCTCGGTCAGTGCGCGCTTGAAGTCTCCGCCCTGGGCGTAGGTCCGACCGAGTTCTTCGTAGGTGTCCGCCATGATCTGACGGTCGCCGGCGGCCATGGCCGGGCCCAAGGCACGCTTGAGCGTCTCGAGTGCGGTCGCGCCATCACCCATGCGCGCGTACGCCTGTCCGAGCCCGGTTTTGATCTTGGCTTCTTCAGCGGGTTGGAAGCCGCCGAGCGAGAGTCGTGCTTCGATGAGGTTGATCGCCTCTTGGGTGGAGCCGCTGGCTCGCATGACGCGGGCTGCCATCACGCAGAGTTCGGTCTCCAGGGCGGAGTTTCGTTCGCCCTGCTCGTCGAGCAGTCGCAGCGCAGCGCGAAGAAACTCGGCCGCAGCCGGATCGTCGAAGGCTCGCTCGGCTCGCTTGCCGGCCTCACCGAGTTCCTCGTACGCGGTGGCGTGGGTTGCTCGAAGGTAGTGAAGCGCGCGGACGGTCTGGGAGGCCCGGGCGACCCGAGAGGTCGTTGCGGCCAGCGCGTGGAGCTTGCGCCGACGTGGCTCGGGAATGCTGGCGTAGACGAGGTCGTGCAGCAGGCCCTGAGAGAAGGCGCGCTCGCCGTTGCCGATGATCAACAACATCCCGCCGACGTGAAGAGACTTGAGCGCCTCGTCGAGGTCGGAGGCGCGGCCGTCCTTACCGTCCGCTTCGAGGATGTCGACGAGATCGTGCTCGAGGAATCGTTCACCAAGTACCGAGCCACACTCCAGGACGTTGCGAGCGGTCGCCCCCAACTCGCCGAAGCGGGTGCGCAGAAGCTCGCGATCGGTCGCGGTACCCGGGGCTTGAATGCCTCCGGCGAGGAGCCGGAGGTGGCACTCGAGTTTCAGCGGAGTGAGGGGGGCAACCTTGGCCAAGGCCTCGGGCAGCTCAGACTGCGGGTTGACCTCCATCGTCACCTGGCGACCGAGCGACTCGACTTCCTCGGGGGTGAGCGCATCGAGCTGCTCGATGGTTCCACCGAGCCACTCGACGTTGGGTTCGGCGCTGGTGCACAGCACGAACACTGGGTTCTGCGCTTGTGCGGCCGCGATTCGGCCAAGGATCTCTCGCGACGGGGTGTCGAAGGTGTCGACGTCGTCAAAGATCAGCAGGAGCGGTTGGCCACGCCCGCCCGCCATCATCGCCTGAACGGCGCTGGAGAAGCACTCGCGGCGGCGAACGCCGACCTCGAGGTCGCTGGCTGGACCCTGGAGCTGGAAAAGCTCGGCCAGCCCCGGAAGCACCTCGAACGACATGCCGGTGAGGTTGGCGACCCGGCCGAGGTCTTGTGTGGAGACCGCCGAGGTCTCGAGCCCGAGCAGCAATGACACCATGTTTTGCACGGGCCACAGCGGGCTTTGGGCGCCGGAAGGATCCGCTCCGACGTAGTAGGAGCGCCAGCCCAGCGATTCGGCGAGTGAAGCGATTTCATCGCCGAGCCGGGTCTTGCCGATCCCGCGGGGTCCCGCCAACACACGGACGCGGACGCCTGCTTGTGGACTGGTCAGCAGGGTCCGGGCTCGCTGCATGACGTGGTCGCGGCCAGAGAGGGGAAGCGGGAAGTTGCGAACGACGACCTCGGCGGTCGGCTCTCCCATGCGCGGCAGGGTGAGCCCGGAGCCGCGGGTGCTGCGATGCCGACGGCCGCTGCGGCCCGTTGCGCCGGAAACAGGCGGTGCTGCCGAACCGCACGCTGGGCAAAAACGATGCTCCTCGCGCATGCCCGCTCCGCAGGCCGGGCAGATGATCGTGCCTGAGAGCTCTGCACTCGTCGCGGCGATCAGCTCTTCGCGAAACTCGGTCGCCGAGCTGTAGCGATTGTTCGCGTCTTTCTCGAGCGCCTTGAGACAAACGGCCTCGAGAGGATCGGCCTGCGATCCCAGCAGCTGGCTGGGCGGAATGGGATCGTCGTGCAGGTGCTTGTGCAGCACGTCGACCGCGGAGGCGCTTTCGAACGGCGGCCGTCCGGTGAGCATCTGATACATGATGCAGCCGACTGCGTAGAGGTCGGAGCGCTGGTCGAGCTTGTGTCCACGCGCCTGCTCGGGCGACATGTACTCGGGCGTCCCGCAGACCATGCCTTGGCTCGTGAGTCCGGTGCCGGCCTCCGCCTGGTCTTCCATCAACTTCGCGATGCCAAAGTCGAGGACCTTGGCGAGTTCCCCGTGCGTGCGCAGCTGCTGCACGAGGATGTTCTCGGGCTTGAGGTCGCGGTGGAGAATGAGGAGACCGTGCGCTTCGGCGAGCGCCGCGAGAATCTGCAGTGTGATGTCGACGATGCGATCACGTGCCAACGGGTAGTCGCGCGTGATGATGTGCTCGAGCGTGTCCCCCTTGATGAACTCCATCACGATGTACGTGATGCCGTCGGGGGTCTGGCCGTAGTCGACGGTCGAGACGCAGTTCGGGTGGTTCAGGCTCGCAGCGTTGTGGGCTTCGCTTGCGAACCGAGCGTGACTGGCCTCGTCGTTGAGCAAGTGAGGCGCGAGAATCTTCGCGGCGAACGTCTTGCCGAGTGTCAGCTGTCGAGCTTCGTACACGCGGCCCATCGCGCCCTCGCCGATGAGGTCTTCGATCACGTACTTGTCCGCGAGGATCAAACCCTCGTACGGATCGCCGGCCTGCGCTTCGACGTGTCCAATGTCCTGGCCGCAGTGCGAGCAGAACAGCGAATCCACGATCGAGCGACCGCCACATTGTGGGCAAATCTTGTGCGATGAGCCGATCACGCGGTGTTCGGTTTCCTCCCCATCCTCGCCAGCATCATCCCACAAGCGGGGCTACAGATCGCCGCCGGACATATGGCTAGGGCTCGGATGACGCATGGGCGCTATGGGCGCAAATGGGAGAGTGGGGACTGCAAACCCCGACAGTGTGGGGGCTGTCAGGAGCTCGCGTACATCTGATGGAAATACTCGCGAAGAACGGCCTCTGCGTGCTCTGCTGGGAGCGCATCCAACACACGGTTGATCGCTGCTGAATCGCCCGCCGTACGGGCAGGGTCGGCACCTATCGCGGAAACCGCGTCGGGGATCGACAGCTGTCCCGAGACGAATGCGGCGGCCATTGCGGCCATCGGGTCGGCCGGCGGGCTGTCCTGTGAGGTGGACACCCGCAGCTCAGCGACACATTGGGCCAGGTCGGCGAGGAACGCATCCCGGTGGGGCACGTTGATCGGCGTGACGGTGAGGTGGACCGATTTGGGTACGTGGTCGTGCCCGAACTGAGGCTGGATGTACCACTTCTTCTCTCGCATGGCGTCCACGAGGGAGAACACATCCAGCGAATCTGAGCTGAACGCGAGCAGGCTGCCGTCGGGCTCGCCGAGCACATGGAGACCGTCGATCGCGTTGACCCCGTTGCAAAGATCGAGGACGCACGCTCGAACCTCGGTCTGCAACTTGCGGTAGCGATCGGCTCCGATGTAGCGCAGGACAGCCCAGGCGGCCGCGACCGATGCGCCTCCGCGGCTGCTTTGCACCGTAGCGTTCGTGATGCCGTATCCCGCCCAGCGCGTGTGCGAGAAGAGTTGGTACCGGCGTAAGTCCGGGTCCGAGTACATCACAATGGATGCCCCTTTGGGACAGTATCCGTGTTTGTGAAGGTCGAGCGACATCGAGGTGACCCCCGGGACTCGGAAATCGAACGCCGGAACGGCGTGGCCCGCCTGCTCGAGGAACGGTAGGAAGAACCCACCCACACACGCGTCGACGTGCATCAAGGTGCCTCTATCCGCTGCGGCGGCGGCCAACTCGGGGATCGGGTCGATCACCCCCTGGGCGTAGGAAGGCGCAGACCCGACGACCAAGACCGTGTTCTCATCGATCGCCGCGGCCATGGCTGCAGGGTCGGCACGGAAATCCTTGCGAACAGGGACGGACGTGACGTCCAGGCCGAAGTAGTGCGCGGCCTTGTGAAACGCGGGGTGGACCGAGTCCGGGACGACGATGTTCGCTCGCTCGATTCCCCGCTCGGCACGGCCATGGTCCCGCGCTGTCTTGACGGCGAGCAGGATGCTCTCCGTGCCGCCGGAGGTGAAGTTGCCGACCGCCGCATCGCCGTGCGCGAGTTCGGCTGCGATCTGGACCACCTCGTTCTCCATGCGAACGAGGCTGGGGAATGAGGTCGGGTCCAGAGCGTTCTCGGTCATGAACGCCGTGTAGGCCCGCTTGGCCACGGCGCCCACGTCCTCGCCTGCGCTGAACACGTAGGCAAAGCAGCGCCCGGCACTCCAGTCGAGGTCGTCTTTGCGAATCTCGTCGAACGCCGCGTCGATCGATTCAGGGCTCAGTCCACCGTTTTCCAGCGCATCCACGTTGCAAGTTTGACACTGAGTGTCAGCGCAAGCAAGCTCACCAGACGATTCCCATGCTCACCCCAAACTCCCAGCGGAGGCTGACGGGGGGGAACGAATAGAAGTTGGGCGCGATGATGCTCGGGGCGAATGGGCGCAGACCCAGGGTGACGCGTTCGGCGAGGATCGCTTCGAGCCCCCAACCGATCCCGAGCTGGGCCGAGGGGAGCATGGGGTAGAAGTATCCTCCGAAGGCGAGCGGGACGGACACGCCCATGGTCGTGTCGAACACGGTGTACAGCGCAAACTCTTTGCTCAGCCGCTTTCGGGCTCGGAAGCGGCCGGCAAGGCTCAGCTCGGTGACGCTGCCTTTTCGGTATTGCATCACGAAGGCGCCGCCGAGGTTGGACCGGCGTTTGCCATAGGCGCCGACCATCAACTCGCTGGCGAACCCCAACCCGGAGCCGCCGCCGTAGTAGGACAGATATCCACTGGACCCGGTCGCCGCGCCGCCCGAGAGCGAGAAGAATCGCCGCTTGTCCGTCGGCCGAAGGAGTCGCCGGTCCTCCGCGGGCTCAGGCTCCTCGTCTTCGCTCTCTTGGAAGAAGTCATCCGCAGGGAGCAGCGCGGGTCCCTCTGTCGCAGGCGGAGGCGCTTCCATCACGGGCGCGGGCGCCTCGGCAGGGGGAGTGGGTGGGGCGACGCTTCCCGGTGCATCGGGAAGCACGGGAGGCCCGGAACGCCCGGGTTCGGGCTGTCTCTTATACACATCTCCGAGCCCACGAGACCTCTCTACATCTCGT
>OJGU01001090.1_pt1 | contig 11503 bp, 10 predicted proteins | sample 1594741 | NCBI WGS metagenome assembly OJGU01 (sample SAMN05416841, study PRJEB24817) | seawater metagenome | isolation source: Sea water | place: Canada:Atlantic | collected 2013-07 | reverse complement strand
TCTACACTAGATCGCTCGTCGGCAGCGTCAGATGTGTATAAGAGACAGCAATGAGGTTGAGTTTTTGCGGGCTGAGGTGTTAGGTTGGCCGGATACCAAGTATCGTTTAAGGGATCTGCTCCGCTTTGTGATTCGTAGCGATATTTTTCAAAAGAAATAAGTGAGACCGCGATGACGAAACCATTGAGACTTAGTCGACGTGAGGTGCTCAAGGGCCTTGCCGGTGTAACCCTGTCACTGCCCTTGCTTGAAGCCATGGGTAAGGAAGTCACCGCATCGGAGCCGAAACGGTTTTGTGCCCTCTATACTGCCAATGGAATGTCTTTGCCGAAGGCGGAGAACGGGATCGATGAGTGGAGTTGGTTTCCGCGTCGTAAAGACCAGGCAGGGCGCTTTGTCTTTGGGCGATCTACTGAACCGCTTGCCCCCTTTCGGCAGCAGCTGAGTTTCTTGGGAGGCTTGCACCATCCTAGTGGTCCGAAGGCGGATCCACACACCTGTTCGGACATGTGGCTTACCGGAGCACCCTTGCACAATCCGAAACCTGGTTCTTATAACTCGGTCGGCTTAGACCAAGTGATTGCTCGGCATACCAAGCAACATTGTCGCCAGCCTTCACTGGTGCTGTCTGTCGATGCGGGAACGGGTTTTTCCTCTCGCACAGGAACGATTTCTTACAGCTATGAAGGAAGGCCGATTCCCGCTGAAAATAATCCGCGACGGGTCTTTGATCGTCTATTCCGTGGAGATCGTCACTCTTTGGAGAGCCAACGAGATGCCTTGAAGCACCGCATTCGTTTAGTGGATGCTGTTCTGGAAAGTGCTCGCCAATTGAATCGTCGTTTAGGGCGATCGGATCAGGATAAACTCGATCATTATCTCACCTCCCTGGATGAAGTGGAATCGCGTCTGGTAGCGTCTGAAAAATGGATTGATATTCCGGTCAAGCAACAGGATTACTCGCAGTTGAATTTGGATGCGACTCCTGAGGGAGAGCCTGCGGATTATTATCGCAACATGTTCGATCTTATCGCACTGGCCTTTGACGCCGATATCACTCGGAGTGTTGCCTTCATGCTGAACCGAGAAGATGGGATGGGGATTAGTGATACCTTTCCGCTTAAGCTGGGGCTCAAGCGGACCCACCATAATTTATCACATGCCGGAGACGTGGTTGGGCAGCGCGAGTTTGCAAAATATGATCGCTTCCTGAGCGAACAGCTTGGCTATTTCTTGGGGCGATTGGAAGAATTTCAAGATCAGAGTGGCTCTGTACTCGACAACAGCATTGTGCTCTATGGGAGCGGCGCGAGCACGACCCATCATTCCAAGAACCTCCCGACGATGATTGCCGGCGGGGCGAATATGGGGTTGCGACATGGCCAGTATTGGCGGAAGGATGAGGCGCGGATGTCGAACCTTTACCTGAGTATTTTGCATTCGATGGGGATTGAGGAAGCGTCGTTTGCGGATAGCACGGGCGTGCTTAATAACTCGATTTTTTCTAGCGTTTAGTCTGGGGTATTCATCGCGACTTGAGAGGCGGATTCACGGATTCCAAAGCGTCTCCTTGCTTGTAGTGGTTTATTTGGGGGCGCCCCGCTAGTCTGCAAGGAACTTATGACAGAGAACACCCAAATGTCCGATTACTCCCTTTCAAGTTTTGTGGATCGCACCAAGAATCGCGATCGAGGCCAGGGCGTCTTTGAACTGGAAACGGATCGAATGCTCGAGGTCAATCTCAATGGAGCCATTTGGACGAAGATGGGATCGATGGTGGGCTATCGGGGCAATGTGAAGTTCACTCGAGAAGGGGTTCTGAGCCAAGGAGTGGGGAATTTACTGAAAAAAGCGATGAGTGGCGAGGGAGCGAAACTGACTCGGGCCGAAGGTCAGGGGAGCGTTTTTCTGGCTGACAAAGGAAAGAAAGTGACCTTGCTGGATCTGAATAACGAGGCCATCTATATCAATGGCAACGATATCTTGGCCTTCGAAGATCGGATCACGAACACCATCGAGATGATGAAGAAATTCGGTGCGATGTTATCCGGAGGGCTTTTCAATGTTCGCCTCGAAGGAACGGGGTTGATCGCCATGACAACGCATTACGATCCCGTCACGCTGCAAGTGACCTCGGGGAATCCAGTGACCACGGATCCCAACGCAACGGTGGCGTGGTCAGGGAACCTTCAGCCGAAATTTAAGAAAGATATGTCGTTCAAGACCTTCCTTGGGCGCGGAAGCGGTGAGAGCATCCAGATGGAGTTTGATGGGGACGGATTTGTCGTGATTCAACCGTACGAGGAAGTTGTCTTGGCCGAGGGACAGTCCTAGAGTCTCGTTGGGGGGGCCACTTCCCTCGTATTTTTACCCTTTCGCTATCGGACCAGGCACGGACGCTTAGCGTCGAAGGTCCATTCCGGGATCAGGAATTGCATTGCGGCAGCGTCGTCTCGACCGCCTAGATTCATCTTCTTGTAGAGCGCATGGGCGCTTTCCAATTGTTCGAGGTCGATGTCAACGCCGAGTCCAGGGCGATCAGGGATCCTTAGGAGCCCGTCCCTGATCTGATAAGGGTCTTTCGTGAGTCGCTGACCGTCTTGCCAGATCCAATGGGTGTCAATCGCAGTAGTTCGTCCGGGAGCTGCGGCCGCGACGTGGGTGAACATAGCGAGGGAAATATCGAAATGATTGTTTGAGTGAGATCCCCACATCAGTCCGTGATCTCGACAGACTTCCGCGACGCGAACGGAGCCTTGCATGGTCCAGAAATGGGGGTCGGCGAGCGGAATATCGACGGCTTCAAGTTTAAGGGCTTCTTCCAGTTGGGGCCAATCCGTCGCCACCATGTTCGTTGCGGTGGGAAGGCCCGTGGCTTTGCGGAAATTAGCCATGATTTCTCGCCCGTTTCGTCCGTTCTCCGCCCCACAGGGGTCTTCAGCATAGGCGAGGAGGGAACCCTTGCCTTGGCATAGTGCAATGGCCTCATCAAGCGACCATGCTCCATTGGGATCGAGGGTGATTCTTGCTTCTGGAAAGCGTGCTTTGAGTGCGGCGATGGCCTCCATTTCTTCCTCGCCTCGACAAACTCCGCCTTTGAGTTTGAAATCGTTGAATCCGTACCGAATTTGCGTGGCTTCGGCCAAACGCACGATGGCTTCGGGGGTCATGGCTTCTTCGTCTCGAAGACGGAGCCAATCATCTTTTTCCTCCGTGCCCGCGCGGTAGGGAAGATTGGTTCGATTGCGATCACCGACATAGAAGAGATAGCCGAGCACTTCGGCGGCGTCGCGCTGCCGCCCGTTTCCCAGGAGATCTGCGACGGGTACGTTTTGATATTGACCTTGTAAATCGAGTAGGGCGGATTCGATCGCCGTCATGGCATGGATCGTGGTCCGCTGATCGAAGGTTTGCTGTCCTCGGCCACCCGCATCTCGATCTCCAAATTCCGATTGGATTTGCTTCAAGATATCGGTACACGCAGTGACTGGCTGGTCGATCACCAACGCCTTGGCATCCTCGATCGTCTGTTGGATTCTCTTGCCTCCAGGCACTTCTCCGACGCCCACTCGATTGGCACTGTCAGTGAGTAGGACCACATTTCGGGTAAACCAGGGACTATGCGCGCCGCTTAGGTTCAGCAACATGCTGTCATGTCCGGCGACCGGAACGGTTCGAAGCGCGGTGACTTTCGGGGCGTCAGGGGAGAGGGTAGGCATGGAAATTATTGCGGTCCGAGGGCGTTGATTAGTCCTTCCAGAGTTTTTTCCTCGTCTGAATTTAAATCCACGAGTGGGGGGCGAACGGGCCCCGCACCCTTGCCCACGAGTTTGGCGCCGGCTTTGACCATGCTGACGGCGTATCCTGCGCAGCGATTGCGTAGGGCGACCAGGGGGAGGAAGAATTGGTCAAAGAGCTGGCGTTGTGTCGCTGTATCGTCAGCGGCTACCGCGTGATAAAATTCCATCGCGGTCTTGGGGATGAAATTAAAGACGGCGGAAGAGTAGACCGGGACGCCGAGTGCTTTGTAAGGCGCCGCATAGATTTCCGCTGTGGGGAGTCCTCCGAGATAGGAGACTCGATCACCGAGTTTCTGGCGGATCGAAACCATGAGCTCAATCTCTCCGATCCCATCCTTGAATCCGATGAGATTGGGACAGCGATCGGTGAGTTCGGCGAGGGTGGTCGCATTGAGTCGGCACACCCCTCGATTGTAGACGATGACCCCAAGTTTGGTTGCAGCGCAAACGGCTGAAATATGAGCGGCCAGACCTGATTGTGGTGCTTGAGTGAGATAGTGGGGAAGGAGGAGAATGCCGTCGGCTCCCTGGCGCTCGGCTTCTTGGGCGAATTCAATGGCGGCGCGGGTTGGCCCTCCTGCTCCAGCTATGATCGGCACTTTCCCTCGGCACGTATCCGCCGCTGTCTTGATGATACTCGAATATTCACTTCGGGTGAGCGAGAAAAACTCGCCCGTTCCACCGGCTGCAAAGAGGGCCGTCGCGCCATAGGGGGTGAGCCACTCCAGTCGTCCGGCGTAGCCTGCCGGATCGAAGTCTCCCGCCGCGTCGAAGTCCGTTACGGGAAAGGATAAAAGCCCAGAGGAAATGGTGGATTTGAGTTCAGTGGGATTCATAGTCAATTAATGTGGGAGGAAGTTTACAAGACGAGTGAAACTTTGGCCAGCGATTGCCAGAGAGATTCTGAGTGCGTAGAGGCGGGCAAAGACCGGGTGGGCGAAGGCTAGAGCTCATTTGATTGGATGCGAGAAATTGACAAAGCTGGGGTAGATTATAGGGTTTTGGGGAATGAAGTTAGCTAAGAGTATTCTCCCGATTCTTGTATCGGCGATTCCGGTCCTTTCGTACGGGCAGACCTTTACGGTCTTGGAATCGTTCGAAGGCGTTGATTCCAATTCAGTGGTGGATTCCGCCGTCGCTTGGAATTCGGATCGAGCGCAGTTTTTTGTTCACGAATCTAGCGGTGCCGATGACCTTCGAGTTACGGATGGGAATCGGGCTTTGGAAGCTTACTTTGATGGCGCACTCAACGGTTGGGCGCAGGATTTTCAAGTGATTCTGAGTGACGAGGCTTCCCAGACACTTGTGGATGCGTGGGATTCTGAGGACCCTCATCGATACTGGCTTTTCTACGATATCACCTTTCAGAGTGGCGGTGGTGAGTGGGCGAACAATCCGTTTTGGATCGGCAATGACGGCACCTTTGGAGATCAAGTGGAGGTGAACGGAACCTGGGATGAGCCTGTCTCGGGATATATTGAACTGGATGCCGCTCGGAACGGCAATGACTTGGTTCTGACGGAGGACGGCAGAGTTGCCTTAGGCTTCGGCTTCAACGGAAATCTGGTTGATGCGAGCAGTGTGTATGTCGATAACATCCGATTGCTTGATACCTATGCGCCCGGGCGGGGCCCCACCGAAGTGCTTCTCGAAGGGTTTGAGGATGAGAATTTTGATAGCCTGGTTCCATCTGGGTTTGAGGTGTTTCCATATAGCCGTTCCGATGACGCGGATACGAATGTGACTGAGGGCGTTGGAAGCGCTCGGATTGAAGTCGCTGAAGGTGGCTGGACCACGACCTCTACCTTGGATCTTACACTTAGTGACGCTTTAAACGATGTGCTCTTCGAACTGCCTCAAGCCGAGCGTCTGAACTACATCCTGAGTTTTGACTACAAAGTGGCGCCTGACCCTGACGTCACGATCGGGTGGTTTCAATTCCTTCCTCAAGCCGATGGGCTTCGCTTGACGCCAACCTGGGGTGGGGGGGCGAATCGAACCTTTTCCATCAACCTTGGCACAGTGCCTTGGGAAGATCCTGTTCCGGTAATCAATTTCATTACCCAGGGCGGGTTTGATGGCTTTGTGGATGTGTATCTTGACAACATTCGTCTCATCAATACCCAAGGTGCCATTGCTAGTACGCCTGAACCGACCGAGCCCCCTGTTGTTCTTCCCCCCGTTGTCTTACCCCCCGTTCCTGGAGGTCCCGTTGAGCCACCCCAGATCATGGATATTGAGGTGACAGCAGATACCGTAGTCTTGACCTTCTCGAGTCAAAATGGCGGCAACTATTCCGTTTTCACAACGAGCGATGTGACTTCGGATCCTTCGACCTGGACGGAGAAAGCCAGCGGTATCGTGGCCACTGGAGCCACCTCGACCTGGCAAGATAGTCGAGCCTCGACAGGGGCGCTCTTCTATACTGTCCGTCGGAACTAGTTTCATCATACCTGAATCATACCGTGTCGAGGACGATGGTCTTCGGCACGGTGTTTTGTTTTTCCAAGAGACTTCCGGTTTTGAAACTGGGAGCACCGTTTCAAGCATTGCTGCCTCTGGTTGAAGAGCTATACTCTCGTCTATGCAAGATGCGGCGGCTCCTCGGGAATTCAACACTACCCATTGGAGCTTGGTGCTTGCCGCGCAGACGAATCCCAAGGACCAAGCAAGTAAGCGAAGTGCTCGCAAAGCTCTTGAGTCACTCTGCAAAGCCTATTGGTTTCCATTGTACGCCTTCGTTCGACAGCGCGGCAATTCTTCCCATGATGCACAGGACCTGACTCAGTCCTTTTTCGCTACCTTTATCGAGAAAGAAGGCTTTGCTGGAGCGGATCCTAAACGAGGACGCTTCCGATCCTACCTCTTGGGATCGCTTAAACATTTTCTTAGTCATGAGCGTGAACGACGCGCAGCGAAAAAACGAGGGGGAGGAGTCCCATTGCTTGAGTATGATGCAAAGGATCTTGAACGACGCTTTGTTCTCGAGCCGTTCCATTCCTGTGATCCTGACGAACGCTTCAATCGAGAGTGGGCGCAGGCCGTCAATCATCGTGCCTTGAAGTCCTTAAAGCAGGACTTTGAGCGCCGAGGTAAAGGCGCGCAGTTTGATGCCATGAAGGAGAGCCTGACGGGAGTTGAACCTGATTGGGGGGGCATGGCCCAGCGTCTCGGGATTGGCGATGGGGCGCTTAAGGTTGCTGTCCATCGGTTCCGAAAGCGGTATCGTGAACGGCTCCGAGCCGAGCTTGCTGAGACGGTTCTTGATCCTCGTGATGTTGATGATGAATTGCGATGTTTGGTCGCTGCTTTGCTTGCTCAGTAAGATTCGTTGTAATCCTGCGGGGATTTTCCGTCAGGAACATGATGACGGATGAGGAATAGCCCTCACCGAGAAGGACTCATTATGACTGATTCATCGCCAGATTTATGCCCCCGCTGTGGTGCCTTGCTTCCTAGTACGGATTCCCGGTCCCTTTGTGCTGCCTGCCTCATGCTTCAGGCAATGGATGGTGAGGGAGGGGGCGATGCCGAGACTCTAATGATGGGGCAGGGGCAGTCCTTGGCGCTCAATGGACCCAGCGAGTTTCCCTGTGATTTTGGAGGCTACCGTTTGACCCGTTTTCTTGGCCGTGGAGGGATGGGCACGGTTTATGAGGCGGAGCACCTAACGACGGGACGGCGTGTTGCTTTAAAAATGTTGGGACAACAGCTTGAGTCCGATGAGATGCGTCAGCGTTTTCTCCGCGAAGGTCGTCTGGCTGCGGGAGTCAGTCACCCCAACAGTCTCTATGTGTACGGTGCCGAGGAGATTGATGGTGTGCCGGTGATCACGATGGAGATTGCCGCGAGTGGGACCCTTTCAGACGAATTGAAACGAAAGGGACCGTTGCCAATTCGAGAGGCGGTCGACTCGACTTTGAGTATTATTGGAGGATTGGAATCAGCGCACGCTGCAGGGGTGCTTCATCGTGATGTCAAACCGTCGAATATCTTTGTCAGTCCAGCCGGTAGTATCAAAGTGGGAGACTACGGTCTCTCTGTTTCGACGGTGGCTTCGATTGACTCCTTCGCCACAGCGACGGGTGTTGCCTTGGGAACGCCTGCCTACGCTGCTCCTGAGCAGCTAAAGGGAGGCGAGGTGGATGTTCGAGGCGATATCTATTCGGTGGGGGCCACGCTATTTACCTTGCTGACCGACCGGGCGCCCATTGAAGGCAAGAACCCTGTGCAGATCGTTGCTGCAGCCCTTGATGAAAAACCTGATTCGATAAAGAGTCTTCGCTCAGAAGTCCCGCAAGGACTGTCTTACGTGGTCGCGAAGTGTCTCGCGAAGAGGCCGGAACAGCGCTATGCCAATTACTCCGATTTGCGGAATGCGCTCTTGCCGTTTAGCTCGGAAATGCCCCAACCCGCACCTCTGTCTCGCCGCACTCTCGCGGGGATTGTGGATGGTTCGTTTGCTTGGTTTTTCCCTGTTGGTTTGGTCACGGCTTACTATGGGAGAATGAACACGGTAGAAATGGTGGGGGGCGGCGAATATTGGCCATTGATCGGGTTGCTTGTCTGGCAGGTTCTGTATACCGGTGTCCCGGAGGGAGTGTTTGGAACGAGCATGGGGAAGTGCTTGCTGGGGCTAGGCGTCACTCGCAGTGAAGGTCAATCGTTGGGAATGGTCAGAGCCCTTGCGCGAGCATTCCTGAATTGGTTCTCAGGGCAGGGGGCTATTCTGGTGTTCCTACTTATGCAGGGCCTAGGCATTGAGGCTCCGGGGTCATTCGCTGCCGCCGGTGCGCTGTATGCGAGTTGTCAGATTTTGCTGCTCCTCGGGCCTTTCGTCACGATGCGACGGGATAACCGATGGGCTGTTCTTTGGGATCTGTGGACGGACTCGCGGGTGATCGAGAAACCCAAAGGGGTGTCGCGTCCTCGGGTGGTTGTCGAAGCAGCCGGTAAGGAGCTTGATCGGGACCAGGATGCGGAGTGGATTGGACCCTATACTGTGATTGAGAAGCTCAATTCAGAGTGGATTGTGGGGATCGATCCCACGTTGAGGCGTCGGGTTTGGTTGCAGCGTTGTCAGGCTGGAATGCTTGATTTACGGCGTCGTGAGTTGGCTCGCCCAGGACGAGCGCGGTGGCAACAATGCGTGGAATCAGTCGATACGAAATGGAATGTCTTCGAAGCGCAATCAGGTGTGTCCTTACCTGATTTGTTGGCGAGAGGAATGGCCCCTGCCTGGGAAAGCGTGAGACACTGGCTCTATGATCTCACGGTTGAGCTTGCCCAGGCGGCACAGGATGGAACCTTGCCCAAGCGATTGGGTTTGCGTCATATTTGGATCACTGAGAGTGGCCGTGCCGTGCTGCTCGACGAAGCGTGGCCAACTCGGTCGCAAGACCTTGAGTCCTTCGAAACGGATGACCAAAAAGGGAAACTTCGCTTTCTCGATTGTGTGCGGCGATGCTGTGACCCGACCACGATTCCATTGCATGCTCGAGCGTTGTTAGATGCTCTCAAGAATGGTTCCTTTGAGAAGCTAAGTTTCCTTGCTGGAAATCTCCGGTCATGCCTCAAAAAAAGAGCCCAAATCGACGCTTCTACCAGGGCTGCTTCGCTTTTCGCAATGCCGCTTCTGTTGATGGCCTTTTCAATTTTCGGCATGCTGTTGGCCGGGCCAGCATCGACTCGAGCCAAGTCCCTTGCATTTAAAGAAGCGAACCCCAATCTGCCTGCCCTGAATGATGTGATCCGATATAGATACTCGGTGCCGCCCCGCGAACGGCGATTTATTCACGTGCATTTGTCCGGGCATTACGATCACGAACGGTTCAAGGATTATTCTGACTGGGAGCATTATCGGTTGCTAGGGGAGTATGATAAAAAGGTGCTCCAGCAGGTCACGAGTCCGGGGCCTGATTTCACGCCGGAAGAGTTGCTTGAGGCAGATCGTCGATTGAAGGAATTGATGCCAGGTTTTCTAAAGAACGAACGACGGGCTACCCTATCTCGCAGCCTCTATCAGGGGCTCACCTTTACGAGCGCCTGTCTCATCTGGATCGCGGGCATTCAAGCGTTTACCTTAATACTCTTTAGGGGGACTATTGGGCAGTACCTCTTTGGGTTTGCATTGGTTGATCGGCACGGAATGCCAGCAGGAAGGATGTACTTGATGTCTCGCTGGGTAATCGCTTGGGCACCCCTTGTGCTGGCGAATCCTAACCGAGTTGCCTCCGGCGAGATTAGCGTCATTTTTCTGAGCGTGTGGCTCGTTGGAGTGATGGTTTCTATTTTTCGACCTCGGCAAGGCGTCCACGATCAGCTGTGTGGATGCTGGGTGGTCGCACGCTAGGGAGTCCGTAGCAGAGATTTCCATTCTTCTGCTCGTTTTCGAGTGAACCGAGTCTCAAGTCTTTGGTGACTTGAATGACAAGTACACTTGACATTGGTTTTGTTATTATGACAAGTTTACTTGTCTTAGTGAAAAGTGTGATTGATGTGAATGCTTTGAGGGAACTGAAATGGGTGGGGCTCACTATCTTGTTTTGTGCTGGCCTTTTAATATTTCGGGGATCGCCAGGCGGCGGTGCCACGCCCATCGTGATTGGGAATATTCTGCTCGTCCTTGTCGTTGTCTGGATGTTCCTTCGATGTCGTCGAAGTCACGACGAGGTGGTTCGCGCGGCCAATGACGCGGCCTTGGGGATAGGAGCTCCTGTCGGGTTAGGGCTTGCCCTAAGCTCCATTTTTATTGTGCGTTTGGTGCCTCAAGTTTCCGCCTTTGTAGGCGGACTCGTTCCCGATATGTCCGGGGTGGCATCCGTCACGGCCGGATTTGGTATGGGGGTGCTCTTTACAGTAGGATTGGTGGCCTTGAGCTCAATGCTCGCTTGGATCGCTTGGTGGATCAGCAAGCGCTAAGATGAAGAACCGAATCCGATTGCTTCGGGCCGAGAAGGGCTGGAGTCAGGCTGAACTGGCTGAGAAGGTGAGCGTGTCTCGAAACTCGATCAATGCGGTGGAGAATGGAAAGTTCGATCCATCCTTGCCGTTGGCGTTTCGAATTGCCGACGTTTTTGAACGGACCGTCGAAGAGGTTTTCTTGCGGGAGTCCGACTGAATGTGAATGGGACTTTTTGGGTGGATTGATGTCCTGCGATTCTCCTTGCCAGGAGCGGTGCAGAATCGGAAATTCGGGGCCGCATGTTCATCCGATTGAATCTTCTTTGTGTCGCCGGCTTGTTCGGCGTGTCCGGTCTTTCCCATGCTGATATCACCGCCCCAGCTGTTGATCCGGGGCGGCTAGAGATTACGGTGCTCGATCAAGGAATGCCGAAGCCGCTTATTCTGGCTCCAGCGCCGGACGGTCGGATCTTTTTTATCCAGCTGCATGGGCAAGTGAAAATCTGGCATCCCGGGGATGGTCGAATCACTGAGGCCGCCTCGTTGGAGGTTTATGACCAGCAGGAAAGCGGCCTCTTGGGCTTGGCACTCGATCCGAACTTCGAGCGGAATCAATGGATTTATCTCAAATACTCGCATCCCGTTCACTCCGAAGAATGGATTAGTCGTTTTACCATTCAGGGCGACACGCTTGATCGATCCAGCGAAACATTGATCATCAAGTTCCCCACCAACCGAGACAAGGATAGTTGCTGTCTCTTATACACATCTGACGCTGCCGACGAGCGATCTAGTGTAGA
>OJGU01001088.1_pt1 | contig 11528 bp, 9 predicted proteins | sample 1594741 | NCBI WGS metagenome assembly OJGU01 (sample SAMN05416841, study PRJEB24817) | seawater metagenome | isolation source: Sea water | place: Canada:Atlantic | collected 2013-07 | reverse complement strand
CGAGATGTAGAGAGGTCTCGTGGGCTCGGAGATGTGTATAAGAGACAGCTTCAGTCTCAATATCTTTGTTAACAGCGGCAACCCGAATTGGGAGGTACGCAGCAGCCACCGCAAGCAATAGCAACACGATACTGAGAATAACCTTCTCGTAGTGTTTTTTAAGAAATTCCATTCGTTACAACTTCAAGTCTGTCGTCACCCTAGTACTCTCGACCGTCATACGCCCGGCCGCCCGACATGTCCTCTTCAGACTCTTCCACCGGTGGGGGAATGGAGATTACCTCGAGAAGCATATTAACCGTCAATGGTTTTTCTTCTAAATCGTCCATTGATGATTCTTCCGGCATTCCATAACTCGCCCCTGCCCCGCCTTGAGGAGCCATTCCATAGCGACCGCCACCACCCGCCATTCCATAGCGTCCGCCGCCGCCTGCCATCCCGCCATAGCGCCCGGCATCACCGCCGCCGCCTGCCATTCCGTAGCGGGCTGCCAAACCTGGATCCATTCCACCCATCGCCCCGCGAGGCTCCGGAGCGTAAAGTCCCGCATTCGGATCTGCGGCTTCGTTGCTCTTCGCTGATTGCTCAACCACCATCCACTTCACACGGAAGAAGTGGTCGCTGTCATTGAAGCCAGCCATGACGTCGGAGAGCTCACTGGCGAAACATTGGAAACTTAGCTGGAAGGGATAGATGATCGCCCCAGTAATGCTGTTGGTGATGGCCTCGTCTTCAATATAGTTCTCACTGGAAGTGCCAAGCGAGAAACTCGAAAATGCTGACTCTTCGTCATCATAGTCGTCTTCATCCTCTTCCACTTCTTCTTCAGCCTCGGATACTTCCGGACGTTTAATCCCATTAATCGAATGAATCTTCGCATCAAAAAGGATTTGAGAAATCGATTCAATTTGTGTCAGTTGAAAGGCCATCGGCCCAAGGGTTTCAGGAGCAAACGAGACCTTGGGACGCACATCACTGAACGAGAAGCTGTATTTGGAATCCCCTTCTTTCGGGAGTTTCGTCCCTGCCTTGCGAGCAGCCCGCTGCATTGTCGCCACCCGCTCTTCAAGCAAACTCTTAAATTTGAAAGTATCTAAATCCTCTGGCGCTTCAAAGGGCTTGAATAGCTCCCGAAGGGGCTCGAGCAAGTTCTTTTCAGCTTTTGCCTGCTCAGCCTTGACTGCCGTGATGTTGTCGACACCAGCATTGGGATCCCCTGGATGCGGATCTCTCGTCAATAGGCTCTTAAGGTTTGTTAGTCCCTGCTCCAGATTTGCCTGAGCCCGCTTTTCCGCTTCCATTTGCGTGAAGAGGAACCACCCAGCGACACCCATTAGCGCCAAGGCGACAACGCCGCCAACGACTAGTCCAATATTACTTTTGACCCAATTCATGGTATTAGAGCTCCAGAGGGTTAACCAACTTGATCGTGATCTCGAATTTGAAGGTGTTGTCCGCTTGGCTAACCGGCGCTAGATTGCCGGTCAACTTTGTTTCGGCCGGGTCGAACAGATTCGTTCGTGAGTGCAATTGATTCAGCAGATTGAAGGCGAGCTGGTTATTAGCATTTTGGTTGATACCAATGCGATTCACTCCCGTGCAAACGAGATTCAATCGAGCCACGTAGCCATCTTCTTCACTGGTCTCCTCATCTTCCTCGTCGCCAAAGCCACCGCCAAACTCCCCATTCGGCATCAAGCCATAGCGAGCCATCATCTCGGGATCCATCTGCCACATTGTTGACTGCCCCCCGCCTTCGTCAGCATACAAATCCACTTCCTCAACTTCAGTAAGATCCAAGCCAGGAATATCAGGCTTGATGGATGACATCCAAATCCCCGTGTGAACACCAAGCATCCGTTCGGTTTCCCGCTCTGCGCCAAGAATGGCGGATCGAACCTCTGTCAACACATCGGGCCAGAAATACTTTTCATGAACAAAACGAGTCAATTGTTGAATCTCCTGCATCTGACTCGAAAGGCTCTGCTCCTCAGGTCGCAACTCGTTAAGCAACCGCTCCAGAGGCGCTGCCCTCTCAACCAAAGTGCCGACGCCCTTGTTCTTCTCTTGGGTCAATTGGGAGAAAAACCAGCCAATTGCCGCAATCACAAGCACCAAACTAAAGACCGTCGCAATAAAGTATGGCTTCTTTTGATTAAACTCCTGTCGTCGAAGCGACGATTTCGGCATCAAATTGAGCTCAACCGGACATTGAACCACTCTGCGCAGCCCCAACCCGACGACTTCACCGAAGGAATGAGCCACTTTTGCCAATTCTTCGAGATTGATTGAAGGATCGATCTGAATCGTTCGAAATGGATTAAAGTACTCCACCTCCACGTTCAGCTTTTCAGCAAAGAACTGCGCCGTATAAGGCATAATCGACGCTCCTCCAGCCAAGAACAGTCGAACAGGTGCCGATCCTCCCTGCTGACTCCGGTAAAACTGCATGGTCTGATTGACCTGGATATGCAGACGAGTCATGACTTGTCGGGCGATCTTAGAGATCTGCGCTTGTTTTGGATTGTCAGGATCCTCGTAAGCCCCCCCCAAACTAACAAAACCTTCTTCAACCTTAAACTTCTCCGCATCCGGGAATCGAACCTTCGATTCGTTTGCAAATTCCTGCGTGATGGCATTGGCTCCAATATTGATGCTTCTGGAATAAACCTTACCGTCCTCGAAAAAGAGGAGATTACTGGTTTTCGCACCGATATCGAGAAGCATGGTGCAGCCCTCCAAATCACCATAGTTGTAGCGAAAGGCATTACAAAGAGCCGAAGGAGCCACATCAACCAAACTAAGGGTCAATCCATTAGACTCAGCCGTCTTAAACAACTTTTCAACGAGATCCGTCTTGATCGCAACGAGAAGAACCTCCAGCTCCCCACTGCTGGTCGTTCCGAGAATCTGATAGTCCCATACGACCTCCTCGAGAGGAAAGGGCACATTTTGCTGTGCCTCGTATTGAATGATCTGGGTTACCTTTGAGGAATCAACAGGAGGAAGTTTGACGAACTTGGAAAAAACATGGAAGCCAGGGGCGCAGACGTTGATATCCTTGGTATTGAATCCGTGCTCGGATAGGAGTGCCTGAATGGCTTTCTTGATAACCCCTTCACGGGCCGCCTCTTGCGCACCAGCCAAACCGAGAGAATGGGATCCGAATGCCCGCAGGCATACACCCCCAGATTCCGTCGGCTCGAACTCGGCGACCTTTAGGCTACCGGCCCCAAAGTCGACTCCTAGAAACGATTTTGACTTCATCATATCCGCTGCTCTTTCTATACCAGGCAACAAAGAACCAGCATGGGAGAATCACCCAGCTGGTTAAAGTTGCGTTGTTCGGGTTGGTGGTTACTGGAATTCCAAGGTCGGGTCAAACAGAAAAAGCCAATTTCCACGCGCCAAACGGCCTCAAAACCATCGGAGATTGGATGTTGTTTTCGCTTGCTCATACAACGGTTTAAACGATCAACACCATACTCTCTTAGAAACTTTCTACTTGGCCCCAGTACCGAGCAAAACCACAGGAACGGTACGAACCAATATCTTCATGTCCAACCAAAGGGACCAGTTGTCGATATACTCCAAATCGAGCCGCACCCACTCTTGGAAATCCTTGACGTTGTTCCGCCCGCTAATCTGCCAGAGGCAGGTAAGCCCAGGTTTCACACTAAGCCGGCGTCGATGAGCCAAATCATCAAACTGGAGCGTTTCATCAACAGGCAACGGCCGAGGCCCGACTAAGCTCATTTCTCCCTTGAGCACGTTGAACAACTGCGGAAGCTCATCAAAACTCCGACGCCGAAGTATCTGGCCGATCCAGGTCACTCGTGGATCTTCAGATAGCTTAAAGACCGGACCATCCATCTCGTTCAAGTCTTCCAGTTCTCGACGGCGTTGCTCAGCGTCCGTCACCATCGACCGAAACTTGTACATCATGAAAGGCCGCCCATTGAGCCCGCTCCGTTGCTGCCGGAAAAGAATCGGCCCAGGAGAACTCAGCCGGATACTCAACGCGCAAAACAGCAGAATAGGCAGAAAGATCAAGATCGCCAGACACGCGCCAATCGTATCGATCAGCTGTTTCGCAACCGCCTGCCACGATGCGTCAGGAGCGGTGCGGAAGACCATCATGGGGTGCCCGTTAAAATCATCCAGAATGGTGCGGGAGATTTCTGTATGAAAAAAATCGGCCAGCATCCACACTTCCACCCCCTCGACTTCACAGGCTTGAATCACCTTTTCAACCTGACCAAAGAGCGTGTGTTTGGCGGACATCAACACACCGTTTGCTGAGTGTTCATGGAGCAAGCCCACGAACTCATCAACCGTCGTTTTGTTCACGTCAAGTTCAGCGACAATATGGACGTCTGACTTACCTTCGCTGAGCACCTCTTCAGAAAGTTTCCGCGTATCCTTTGGAGCTCCAATCAAAATGAATCGTCGACGAAACTGAGACCGTCCTAGATTTGATTCCGCATATCGACGAAACAGTTCCTCCTTAGCCAAAACAAGCACGAAGCTCACCACGCCGAAGAGAATAATCACCGCCCGTGACAACTGGATTCGAGCAAGAAACAGTATCATTACCACGGCAATCGTGATCAACGTGCAAGCCTTAAACAGACGCCAGGCCGTTTCCATTCGCGACGGAACAATCGGCCGATTATAGAACCCAAGGAATTCCAGGAGCACCAGAGACAAGGGCACCGTCAACAACATGATAGGAATAAAACTCTCAAGGCTCTCAATTTCTGGTGTTCCACCAAACCAGCTTAGAAAGCCCAGAACTCCGGGCCCAAGGAAGGCCTCATTCGACCTAAGAAAATAGGCCAACAAGAAGCCAAAGCCAAACAACACGCCATCGACAATCTTAAGAAGGTCGCTTCGAATTTGGCGCTGACGTTTTAACATATTCTAATCACGAATCCGAAACTGAAGCCGAAGACAGAAGACCCCTACAGATTGGCTTCTAAACGCTGAGAAGTCACGCTTTTCTGACCAGTTGCGGGTTGCTTCAGGGCATTCTCGCCTAAGTCATTGACAGGAAGCAAGTTCTGAGGCCGAGGTTGAAACATTGGCACCGCGTGGGCTAAGAAGCCCTTTATCCGCTCGAGCGTGGCCTCCTCTGAGAACCCAGGCGGCACGATCCCAAAACAGCTGACATAGGCCCAACGCTGTAGCTTTCCCGTCGTAAACAGCCCCTTTGCCATCCAGGCCATTCGCTCCCAGTGATGAGCGGTGGCAAGGCCGTCAGCAACAAACCAATAAATGTAGAATCCGGTATATTCCGTACCCTCGACCATTTTTCGGGATTTCAGCACCATAATCGGTAGCTCATAGGGCTCTCCACCCTCAACACGAAGACTCTGCAGATTTGTTTCATCAATCGAAAACCCTGCCCCAACCAGGCAAAATTGCGGCTGATGAATACTTGTCCGGTCTGTCCCCATGAGAACGGCTCGCACTTGCATGTCAAATCCGTCTCGGGCCTGGTACATCCGAACATTGATCGTTGTGTCGTCCGGCAATGCGTCAAGCTCCCCTTGACTCACCTCTTGAAATCTCCCTTGGTAGTCCAGCACCACATCAGGAAAGCCAATCCCCAACGTACCCTCGTCATCGAGCGCAACAACCTTGATCCCCGGCTGACCAAGCACCTGATTCGTCCTCCAGTAGGAAAGGAAGATCCCCGTCAGGACTATGAGCCCCAGCACCAAGCCTGGAAAAAACCACTGATTATTCTTCATGAGCATCGTTCTCGACGGGGCGATCTTCATTCAGGAAATGCCCCAAAATCATGACGCCGACAATGGCGACCAAAAAGGTAACAAAACCGAGCTTCTGCTCAATCAACAAGCCCTTCTCCGATCCATAGACGTCACCCACGACCACCACCGTCGTAATCCGTAGCACATTCCCTAGGACGGCCAACGGTAAGGATGAAAGCATCATGACACCGCGCCTCCAGGTGGATCGATAGGAGACGAACCCGAAGATCGTTGTCAACGCAAAGAGCGTGATGAGGCTACGAATTCCACTACAGGCGGGAGCCACGTCATATTGGAAGGTCCGATCCGCATCGAACATCATCGTGCCTTCCCGTACAATATCGAGCTGGAGCACATTCGAAGCCACCCCGACAGCGAGCTCCGAGACCAAGAGCCGCAACGGAAAGGTGATCACATTCGCAAGCGACCCGATCGGAATGCAAAAAACAATGAGGAAGAAAGGGAAAAGAATATGACGCATCCATTGCCGCCCCCAAACCAGCCCCATGATCCCATAAAGGCCAGTAATCAGCCCGACGATCGAAATTCGGGGCTGCTGAGCGATAAAGCCAACGATATGGAACGCCAACCCAAGCACAATCACTCCAAACGCCAAGGGGCAGGCCTGGAGCTCTAGCTTCTTCAACTCATCCCGCTTCCACCAGATAAGCCCCAAAACGACGAAGGGAATCAAATTCCCATGACTATCCTCGGACCCTGGAGCATTGTAAGCCGTGTACATCCACGAGAAGAGAGATGGCGTGTCGACATAGCCAAAGGTGGAATTCCCCAAGAACCAAAAGAGAGCCACCCAAGCCCCCAGCAGGACCAGAAACACGTTTTTTTGAGGGAGAACACCAAGAAACTCCTTGAATTCGGCCACAAAGCCCAATTTAGGTTCTTCCGCCGCACTGTTATCAGCACTTTCAGCCATATGATTAGAAATTAGTCCGTCACAAGGAGAATCATGAGAGTCTGACACCTCAAGCGTCTCGCTGCGTCACCCCTGTTTTGATCGCCCTCCCCCAAAGACCATCCCACAGAAGAAACCACAAGAATAGACTATTATACTTGAAATATCGACTCGCAAGCCGCTTCGGCTCAGAGGCCAAACGAAAGGCCCAGCCCAATCCCCATCGCTGCATCCAGTGAGGAGGATCCGCTTTTGTTCCCGCATTGACATCAAAGGCATAACCAACCGCCAAGAGAGCGCCACGCTGGATATTAGGCTTCCAACGGTCAATCCACTCCTGCTGCTTGGGAGTTCCCAGCCCGACCCAAATGAAATCGGGCGAAATCCTATTGATCTCCTCGACAATCTCAACCTCGTCTTCGTTCGAAAAATACCCGTCCCGAACTCCAGCAATCGTGATTCCAGGGTTCAACTCCCTTGCTTTCTGGGTGAGAAGCGCCAAGCATTCCCTAGAACCGCCCAAGAAATAGTGTTTAAATTCAGGGGCCGACCGAATGAGACACTCTCTCAGAAAGCTCGGACCATACACGCGATCCTTCATTCCGGCCTTCGCACGATTCATACACCAGACCAACGGCATCCCATCGGGAACAAAAAAATCAACATTAGAAGTCATCCGACGAAACGCATCCTGTGTCCGCCGCATGGTCACAATTTGCGTATTCGTAAAATCGATCGAAAAAACACCCGTCTGACGAACCAAACGATGGCAAAAGTCGGAAAACGCTGAATAACTCGTCACACACAGCGGCGTGCCAAGAACTTCGACCGTCGTCATGTAGTTTTCCTGATCTGTCGCGTTCACACCCAAAAGGACCCCGATTAAGACAGCCAACCTCTGGCAGGGTCAACAGAGAACTCGAACTGACAAACAATTTATCTTGTCACTTTGTTTTGAGTTTCAATAAGCTTCCCGCCCCTTAGGGGAATGGTTCACGAGCCATCTCCCAGAACGCCAGAGTAGCTCAGTGGTAGAGCAGAGGACTCATAAGCCTTTGGTCGCAGGTTCAAATCCTGCCTCTGGCACCATTTCCCAATCTTTGATCAAGAACCGTTTTTCCACGTTTACAATGGGTCTGAGTTGTCTTAACCACTGATATCTCTGATGGGCACGGATCCAAGGATTCAAGAATGATCCTTTACCTCTATCGGTGCCCATCAGAGATATCGGTGGTTAAAACAGGCCGTGCCCTTCGCTCGAAGGGCACCCACTCACCCATTTCAACGAGGATTCCGTGTCTCATGTGCCCTCAGAACTGTTCTCCGTTCCACAGGAAAGGTTGAGGACCCGGGAGCATCTCCCAATCTTTGACCAAGAGCCAGACAAGCCCTCGAATCTCTATTCACCTGGGAACTCATTCCGATCGCACTAATTCAGCAATCTGGGACCACATTTTGTCTAACTGTGTTCGGAAATCGATGTTAGCAGTCTTCAAGGCACCGACAATGCGCTCGCGCTCTGGCCCCTCACGCAGCTTTCCCGCAAAACTCGCTAAACTCTCTCGTGCCTCCGACGGAGCAACCAAGAGCTCATCAACTCCGTAATCCGAATACAACCCCTGATACTTTTTGCTCCACGAGGTCCCGATCGCGGGGACATTCTGAGAAAGTGCGGCAACGATAGCGTGGTATCTCGAACCTACCAGAAAACGCGCTTCGCCAATTATCCATTTGAGCCGCAGCGGATTTCGTTCAGGAACATATCGAACCCTTTCATTTTTCTCATAGCAGGAAAGCAGTTCATCAATAATCCCCTGATCCTGAAACGGAGAATGGTCTAGAAGCACGACATGAAGCCCCTGCGCCATAGATACATTGATCGCCTCGCGAATGAAGGCAACGTAGGCTGTCTGATCCTTTTCTTGAGCCCGAGAAAGCATCCAGTGGTTTGGCACGACTACCATGAATTCATCTGGAAGTTCATAGTCAGATTTTTCCCCCGCGGTGCCGATCGTAATATCAGGAAATTGAGTCACCCGAAAATCAGGTCCCATCAATTCGCTCACATACTCCTTCGAAAAACGATCACGAGCGTACACGAGGCCTGCACTAGAGAAAAGAGTTCGAGCGGAATCTCTGCATTGCTTCGACTGAAACGGCCCATAGGCCTGAGGCAAAAATATTAGCTTCACACCTCGCTGGCTTCGCTCCCTAGCGATTTTGGCGTCTATTTCGGTTTCTCGAGAACCAAAATCGGCGTAACGATAGCCCATAAAATTTACAACGGCTCGCAGATCTTGCTCTGATACCAATCCAATCTGGTGCCGATATCGATTTAGGATGAAATAACCTAGGTTGCCACTCAGACGGTTTAGTCGCTTCGGCCAAATAAGCTGTTTAAGCCCCAACTGGCACCGCCCCTCGAACGAGGTCGCCCCAGGGCGAATCGCTTGTCCCGCCGCGGGCACACTCGATCGAATCTTCGAGGACGCGACGCGCAACATCAGCTCATCGCCTTTGTTGCCCTCAGGCAGCAGATTACCACCGTCAAGATATATCACACTCATAGGCTAACATCGAAATGAACATTGATCCTTCAACCTTCGAAGAATCCTGTGGCACTTTCACAGGCCAAATGAAATGAGCCATCCTTTGGACCATCCACCCAAAGCGATGAATCGCAGCAGTCAAAGACATTGTCCCAGTTGACTCGAGCCCCACCCCAGCAAAACTCTACCAACACACGTTCGACGATCATGAAGAAGGCCCAACCGCATTATCCACTGTAACTTCCCGGTAAAGGAACAATACTTCCCTTCCGAACCTCTACGACTCGATCTAGGGCTTCTACCGCCTTTAGTCGATGGGTGACCAAAATGATGGTCACAGTCCAGGGAAGCGATTCCAACGCCCTCATCACTGACATTTCCGTTTCCTCGTCTAGGGCACTCGTTGCCTCGTCCAGCACAAACACGTTTGGTTGCCTATAAATCGCACGAGCGATTCCGATTCGCTGTCGTTGTCCTCCGGAAAGCATACTCCCATCATCACCGATCATCGTCTCAAGCCCATCAGGGCTACTCTCGACAACCCCTCTGAGACTGGAAGCATCCATTGCCAATCGCATTTTTTCGCGATCGATGTCACCACCATCCACTCCAAGAGCAATATTCTCACCTATCGTTCCATCTAACAAACAGATCTTCTGAGGCACATAGCCAATATTTGCCTGCCAGCCCCCAAGATTTTCATGGAGAAGTTTTCCATCAAGCAACATTTGTCCAGATGCAGGGATTTGGAGACCAAGAATCATCCTTAAGAGCGTCGATTTCCCACAACCTGTCTCACCCACGATAGCTATCGACTCGCCAGGAGCAATGGTGAGATTAACGTTCTTTAGAACAGGCGCATTCGAGTTAGGATATTCAAATGAGATTGACTTCAGTTCCAACCCCACATCAAACACCGATCTTTCAATCTTTTCTACCAACTTAATCGGATAGTGTTTTAAAGACTCGAGATCCTTGGACAAGTGCTGAAGCGACGGAACGTTGAATTGCATGGCGGCGAACGAGCCAGCTAGAATAGCGGTAGATTGACGCAACCTCACCGCCCCAACAGCTATTAAAGTGATCTCCGGAAGTATGTTCTCAATAGAGCCAGAGGCAAGCGTGAGAACCAGAACGAGGCCCATCACTCCGACGAGTGTAACGAATTCCAGGATACTGGGCAGCAAGCGGGACACGAGCTGCAATTTGTTTTGTGACACAGAAAACTCATCGACGCTTTGAGAAAAACGACGGACAAACCAACCTCGGCAGCCATAAAACGTCGCCTCAAGAAAGTGAGCCAAGGCTTCGTTCGCTCCTCGAGAGACGACTTTGTTCTGAAGTTTGGCATTCACACCGTTCTTGCGAAGGAAATTGGACAACAAACTTAAAATAACAACAATCGAGACAGCAATAAGTCCAAAGACGAAAATGATTCTTCCCTGAAGGGTCACGAGCATTGCGATCAAGATCAATGTGGTCAATACGAAGCTGTGGATCACACTAATCATAGGCTGAACCACGCCTATGATTAATTCCCTAGTATCGGTAACCAAATTCCTAAGTAACTCTACCCTTGAGGCCCCAATATGAAATTCCCATGGTGCTGCGAGGTAGGTCTCAAGCAGTTTCTCAGAGATCCTAACACGGATCCTGCGGCCCACCGTCAACTGGCACCAATACATCACAAAATAAAACCCCAGCTTAGCCCCCCCTACCACAAGGATCCCAAGAGTCGAATACTTCAAAAGGGTCAACGAACTCACCCCTGCCAGATCCGGCATCAATCCACCCACAAGAGGCAGTTTCTGCAATTGGCCGGGATCGCTCAGGACGGCAACTGTCGCGGGAATAAGCCCAACAAGAATGATGTCTAAGCCAGCCCCGATAACTGTCAGGCCAACGATCATCAGGCACTGAAACAGCTCGGTTCCAGTTAGAATCCTCCGTAAATTGCTTAACGACTTAACAAAATCGAAACGAGATAAAAAAGCCCTGATCATCAACTAGAAATAAAACGATCCACATCCGCAAAATTAAAGAAGTCACGATCTTTTCTAACACCTTTTCGGATCAACCCGACCTTCACGAGTCTTCCCATCCCCTAAGATTCACACAGCTCAACACGCCCATCCTAGACGGAGACGCTCATCGCATTCAAGCAACTTCAACAATTCCTCACCCACTCAAACAAACCTTCGGTCCCAGCACGCCATCCAACTATTGGCACCTTCAAAGATTCGATCAACGATACTGTCACTGTCTCTTATACACATCTCCGAGCCCACG
>OJGU01001087.1_pt1 | contig 11532 bp, 9 predicted proteins | sample 1594741 | NCBI WGS metagenome assembly OJGU01 (sample SAMN05416841, study PRJEB24817) | seawater metagenome | isolation source: Sea water | place: Canada:Atlantic | collected 2013-07 | reverse complement strand
AGGATTCCGACAACCGCTCGGTGACAATCTCGCCCATTTTTTCAGCGTAGAAGCGACGGTTCTGCAAACGGACGTAGCCACGATCCTGGATGGTGGAGATAATCGACGCGTAGGTGGATGGTCGCCCGATCCCCTGCTTCTCCAGCTCCTTGACCAGGCTCGCCTCGGTATAGCGCGGTGACGGCTTGGTGAAGTGCTGGCTTGGGTCCAGCTTCTTCAGCGTCAGGGTTTCGTCGACCTTGATATCCGGAAGCGCGATGTCTTCGTCTTTCTTGGCGGACTGCGGCGCCACTTTGAGGAAACCCTCAAATTTGATGATCCGACCCCGTGTACGGAGCTCGTAGTCGCCATTGGCAACCACGATGGACGTGCTCAGGAACTCGGCGTCGGCCATCTGACAGGCAATGAACTGGCGCCAGATCAGGTCGTAGAGCTTCTCAGCGTCTTTCTCCAGACCGCTTATATCGGCAGGCCTACGACTCACATCGGTCGGACGGATGGCCTCGTGAGCCTCCTGGGCACCCTCTTTGCTGCCGTATACCCTTGGTTTCTCCGGCAGGAATTTATCGCCGAACTGCTTTTTGACGAACTCACGGCAACTGGTCACGGCGTCCTGGCTCAGATTGGTCGAGTCGGTACGCATGTAGGTGATGAAGCCGGCTTCATAGAGGCGCTGGGCCAACATCATGGTTTTCTTGACGCTGAACCCCATCCGGTTGCTGGCCGCCTGCTGCAGCGTGGACGTAATAAAGGGGGCGGAGGGACGCGAGCGTGTCGGCTTGTCCTCTCGTTTGGCCACCTTGAACGTGCCATCTTTCAGGCGGTCAACATGTTCGACACTCTGTTTCTCACTGACTGGACGGTAGGCCTTATCGTCATACCGGGTCACTTCAAAACGAACAGCCTGCTCCGCCTGCTTCGAAGCCAGGTCAGCATGCAACTGCCAGAACTCTTCGGGAATGAACTTGCGGATTTCCCGTTCGCGTTCGACGATAAGCCGGACTGCAACCGACTGAACCCGACCGGCCGAAAGGCCGCGTGCAATCTTGGCCCACAGCAATGGCGATACCATATAGCCGACGACCCGGTCGAGGAATCGACGCGCCTGCTGCGCGTTAACGCGGTTGTTATCTAGATTCCCCGGATCCTTGAAGGCTTCCTGGATGGCGCGCTTGGTTATCTCATTGAACACCACGCGGCGATATTTTTCGGGTTCGCCCCCAATGGTCTGCTGAAGGTGCCAGGCTATCGCCTCCCCTTCACGGTCCAAATCCGTCGCGAGATAGATATGATCGGCTGATTTCGCCAACCGTTTGAGTTCGCTGACAACCTTTTCCTTGCCGGGCAGAATTTCGTATCGGGCGCTCCAGTTCTGGTCAGGGTCGACACCCATACGGGCAACCAGTTGCTCCCTGGATTTCCGCTTCTTGTGAACCACCTTCTCTTCCGGGCTCATCTTGCGGGTCAACGCTGCCTGTCTGGCGCGTTCTTTCGGATCTGACGTTGAGCCGCTACCACTGACCGGAAGGTCGCGAATGTGCCCGACGCTGGACTTCACAATGAAGTCGGACCCCAGGTATTTGTTGATGGTCTTCGCTTTCGCTGGCGACTCGACAATAACGAGGCTTTTACCCATATCGGAGATCTGTGTCCTTGGCGATAATCGGTTAAAAAATCAGCAAACCGTAAACTCGCTGTAAAATCAGTCGGCTAGAAAACAGTCCGTAGCCGCCACAAGTGTATAGGTGCATTGTTTTACAGGGTCAAGAAAAGCAAGACAACCCATTCTTTATTTCAAGGCGCCTTTTTCTCCAGTCAGAGACAGGAAAGCCCGGCATTTGCCGGGCCTCCTGAGACAGCGCTACTGATTCTGCTCAATGAATCAGAGACGCTCCCACACCGTTGCAATACCCTGCCCCAGGCCGATACACATGGTGGAAACACCAAGCTTACCGCCTTTGGCCTGCATGACGTTCAGCAGTGTTGTGGAGATACGTGCACCGGAACAACCCAGCGGATGCCCAAGGGCAATCGCGCCACCGTTCAGGTTCACTTTCTCTTCCATCACACCCAACAGCTTCAGGTCTTTCAGGACCGGCAGGGACTGACCCGCAAAGGCTTCGTTCAGTTCCCAGAAGTCGATGTCTTCGACTTTCAGGCCTGCGCGCTTCAACGCCTTCTTGGTGGCTGGAACCGGGCCGTAACCCATGATCGCGGGATCACAACCGGCAACAGCCATGCTGCGGATCCTGGCAACCGGCTTCAGGCCCAGAGCTTCGGCACGCTCTGCGGACATCAACACCATGGCTGCGGCACCGTCAGTCAGCTGCGAGGACGTACCTGCAGTCACTGTACCGTTTTTCGGATCGAATGCTGGCTTCAGCTGACCCAGCGACTCAGCGGTGGTTTCGGGACGAATGGTCTCGTCTTCCTCGATCAACACTTTAAAGCCGTTCTCGTCATGGCCTTCAATAGGAACGATTTCGTTCTTGAAGCGGCCATCCTGAGTGGCTTCATGCGCCAGGCGGTGTGAACGCGCGCCAAACTCGTCCTGCTGCTCACGGGTGATACCGTGCATCTTGGCGAGCATTTCTGCGGTCAGGCCCATCATATTGGACGCTTTGGCAGAGTACTTGGACGCAGCCGGGTTGTGGTCAAAGCCGTCGGTCATGGGAATGTGCCCCATGTGCTCGACACCACCCACGAAGAACACATCGCCGTTGCCAGTCTGGATCGCCTGGGCAGCGGTGTGGATCGCGCTCATGGCAGAACCACACAGACGGTTCACGGTCTGGGCAGCAGACTCATGAGGGATGCGGGTCAGCAATGAAATCTGACGCGCCACGTTGAAGCCCTGCTCCTTGGTCTGGTTTACACAGCCCCAGATCACATCTTCAACTTCTTTCGGGTCGAGCTTCGGGTTGCGCTCAAACAGTGCTTCGATCAGCGCAGCCGACAGGGTTTCCGCACGTACATTGCGGAAGCAGCCGTTCTTGGCACGCCCCATCGGAGTCCGCACGCAATCGACGACGACAACGTCTCTCGGATTAAGGCTCATAGATCTTTCTCCGTTCGGAAATCTCGTTCAGGGTTAGCCAAAGAACTTTTCGCCAGTCTTGGCCATTTCACGCAGCTTCTCGGTCGGATGGTACAGGGGACCAAGATCTGCAAACTTGTCTGCCAGCTCGACGAACTTGTCGACACCCATGTCGTCGATATAACGCAGAGCACCACCGCGGAACGGCGGGAAGCCGATACCGAAGATCAGGCCCATATCGGCGTCTGCCGGGTCTTCAACAATGCCGTCTTCCAGGCAGCGAACGGTTTCCAGGCACAGAGGCAGCATCATACGTGCGATGATGTCCTCGTCGCTGAAGTCGTTCTTACCCTGAACAACCGGCTCAAGCAGCTTGTAGGTTTCTTCGTCGACAACCTTCTTCTGCTTGCCCTTGCGGTCCAGTTCGTACTTATAAAAGCCCTTGTCGTTCTTCTGTCCGTAACGGTTGTTATCGAACATCACGTCAATGGCGGTAGTTCCTTCGTGCTTCATGCGGTCCGGGAAGCCGTCAGCCATGACCTCGCCAGCGTGCTTGCCTGTGTCCATGCCAACCACGTCCAGCAGATAGGCAGGGCCCATCGGCCAACCGAACTTCTCCATGACCTTGTCGACGTGCTGGAAATCCGCGCCGTCACGTACCAGGTTCACAAAGCCACCGAAGTATGGGAACAGCACACGGTTGACCAGGAAGCCCGGGCAGTCGTTGACCACAATCGGGGTCTTACCCATGGCCTTGGCGTAGGCCACGGTGGTGGCGATAGCCTTGTCACTGGTCTTCTCACCGCGGATAACCTCAACCAACGGCATCATGTGCACCGGGTTAAAGAAGTGCATGCCGCAGAAGTTTTCCGGGCGCTTCAGGTTCTTGGCCAGAAGATCGATGGAAATGGTGGAGGTGTTTGACGTCAGGATGGCGTCTTCCCGAACATTATCCTCGGTCTCACGAAGAACAGCGTCTTTAACCTTCGGGTTTTCAACAACGGCCTCAACAACCAGGTCGACGTTCTTGAAGTCGCCGTAGTTGAGTGTCGGCGTGATGCTGTTCAGAACGTCAGCCAATTTGCTGGCGTCCATCTTACCCTTGTCAACGCGCTTGGAAAGAAGCTTCTTCGCCTCTTTAAGACCCAGAGCAATACCTTCCTGGGCGATGTCCTTCATGATGATGGGCGTACCCTTCAATGCGGACTGGTAGGCCACACCGCCACCCATGATGCCAGCGCCCAGAACGGCCGCCAGTTTCACGTCATTGGCTTCCTTTTCCCAGGCCTTGGCCTTTTTCTTCAGCTCCTGATCGTTCAGGAACAGGCCAACCAGGCAGGCTGCCACGTTGGTTTTGGCCATCTTGGCGAAGCCTTTGGCCTCAACCTCGATCGCTTTGTCACGGGTAAGGCCGGCATGCTTCTGCATGACCTTGATTGCCTCGACCGGGGCCGGATAGTTCTTGCCAGCCTGGCCGGCAACGTACGCCTTGGAGATCTCGAAAGCCATCATGCTTTCCATGGCGTTCAGTTTGATCTTGCCCTTCTTCTCTTCACGACGCGCCTGGTAATCCAGCTTGCCGTCGTTGCACTGGTTGATAATGCTGATGGCTGCCTCTACCAGCTTCTCACCCTCAAGTACGGCATCAACTGCACCAACTTTAAGGGCTTTGTCGGCACGGTTCTCAGTGCCGCCGCAGATCCATTCAACCGCGTAGTCAACACCGACCAGACGGGACAGACGAACAGTGCCGCCAAAACCTGGGAAAATACCCAGCTTTACTTCCGGAAGACCTACTTTGGCCTTCTTGTCCATCACCCGGTAATCCGTGGCAAGACACATTTCGAAGCCGCCACCCAACGCCATACCGTTGATCGCCGTTACGGTGGGGAAAGGCAGATCTTCAATCGCGCTGAACACCTCATTGGCCTTGAGGTTGTTGGCAACGAGGTCTTCTTCCGGCCCGGCAAACAGGTCGGTGAATTCCGTAATGTCGGCGCCAACAATAAAGCTGTCCTTGGAACTGGTCACGACAAGGCCTTTCAGGCCCTTCTGCGCTTCCAGTTTGTCAGTCGCGGCGCGGAGCTCTTCAATCGTGAGACGGTTGAACTTGTTCACTGACTCGCCCTGCAAGTCAAAGTTCAACTGAGCGATCCCGCCTTCGATCTCTTTAACCGTGATGGCTTTACCTTCGTAAATCATCAACTGATCTCCAGTCTGTGTTTGGAACTGCTGAAACAGCCGCACAAGCGTTTCGCAAGACGACCGCTGATGCAGCGAGATTTCGGTCACTGTTTTCAATCAATACCCGATCAAGCGATCCAAGAATTCATACAGTCGTTTGAATCGTGGTGTGACACGATGAAAAAAAACGGCTCGTTTGTCAATTTGTTTCTGGATGAATCAACCCGACCAGCCTCGAAATGGACAGCCGAACGGCATCAGGAGGCGAATGGAATTGTTGTTTATCAAGCATGTAGTTCGAGGTATTGATGCGAAACGGCAGGTTTATCACGTAAATTTTAAATTTGTTTACATTTACTCCCGTAGCGCCCCCTAAAACAACTTGATTGGTCGGCGGAGTTACTTTACCTTCAGCCTAAGACTTTAGTCCACAATAATAAAACAGCCTTAACGGAGACCCATCCGATGAAAGACGCTCGCTTGCGGGTACGTTCCCTGGTAACGGCGCTCGTGCTGTTGCTGATTACTTCCTTTACGGTCCGCGCCCAGGAAGGCGACGGCTTTCTTTCGGACCTGCATAATTTCCGGGTCAATAACTACATGGCACTGGACGCCTACTATCGGTTCAGCGCAAGCGGCGATACCGAAACCCTGAACGAGATTGTTGCCAGTATCAATGCCGCCAACGAATCCATGAATTCGGTCGCGGATAGCAATGCCAGCGTATTGTCCGGAGCACAGGTAGAAAGCCTCAATGTGGAATTTGACAAGTTCAAGGATCTGATGCGAAGCAATATCAACGACGTACGCAACACCGGCTACCCTGATCTGCGCCTGATGTCCGATATGGCGAACCAGGCGTTAATGATGAACGAGGTGGCTTCGGAAATGTATGCGGTTGCCCGTGAAAGCACCGAAATTGCGACTTCCCAGAGAGTTGAAGCCGCACGTTCAGCAGCAGTCACTATGGCACAGATGATGGCCAAGTACTCTGCCCGCACCCACTCGTCAGTGGCGCAGACCTTCCAGGGCTCCTCGAACGACATCCCTCTTGACGAGCAGGCAAGGCAGTTCGACACATTGCTCTCCCAAATCACCGAAGGCGGCGTCCAGGGCCCACTAAAAACGGCTCTGGACGACCTGACCTCCAAGTGGCAGTTTATCCGCAACTCCTACATCAATTACAACGACAACAACGTTGCTTTTGTGATCGACCGCTATTCCAAAGGCATTCTCCGTGGCCTGGAGACAACCATTGGCCTGCTCCGCGAAAACGCCTGACATCCCTGCTGGCTGGGGCGGCCTGTTCCCCCAGCCAACGCACTCTCTGTCCTTTCCAGTCAGTCATTGATACCTGTCAGTATTGGTTTACACTTTTAGTATAAGGTGTTGCTTTGGTGCACAAAGAGCTTGACCCATCCGCTAAGGAGCGATGCGATGTCGATCTATAAGAAGATACTGGTGGCAATCGATCTGACCGAAGAAGCCCCCCAGGTACTCAACAAGGCCATCGAAATAAGCAAGGCCCACGGTGCCGAACTGATGTTGGTACACGTGGTCGAACCTGTTGGCTACGCCTATGGGGGCGACATTCCAATGGATCTGACGGAACTTCAGGACCAACTGGACAAGGCCGCGAAGGAACAGCTCGCCGGATATGGTGAAAAGTACGACGTAGGGACAGACAATCAAATCGTAACCGTGGGACGCCCGGAATCCGAAATCCATCGGCTGTCGGAGGAACAGAGCGTGGACTTGGTGATTGTCGGAAGCCACGGCCGCAAAGGGTTCCAGCTGCTTCTGGGATCAACCGCTAACGGTGTGTTGCACGGCACCGTCTGCGATGTCCTTGCGGTTCGTATCCAGTAGCCGGACTGTGGTCGCGGCGCCTCAAACGGCGCCGTCGCCTTTCATTTTTGCTTCCAGTTTACGAAGCTGACTCTCTAGGGAAAAACTCACACTTGAGGCCATTGAGAAGAAGTTCAGCAATGCCTTCAGGTTACTGTCCCCCTTGCATACCGAATGGATGCGCTGCCATAACGCCTGGTTCACCAACTGCAGACGTTGATTTCTCTCAACCAGTCCTTTCAGGTCCCAGTCTGGCTCTTGATGGTTGCGTTTTGCCAGGTACTGCTGCAGAAGGTAGTGAGACACACTCCTCATGATGAACTCATCGTTGCTGGCAAACGGTAAGTGATGCACGGCCATCGATTTCAATTCGGACAGCACCGGACACCCGCTTGTCGCCATTTTCAGTCCCAGCAATGACCTCAGGGCTTCCTCAAGTGTGGTGTCCTTGGAATAACTCCTACGGTCGTCGGTCACCTCTACATTCACCCTCTGATAGGCATCTTCTGCCTGAAAGGCGTTGACAACCGGAAGTATTTCAACCGCGGCGGGACATCGCGGCGACTCTGACGGTTTCAGCGGGCAGTTGGAGCATTGGCAGTGCTCCAACTTTGTCCAGCTCGGCAGATTGCCCGTCGAGTCGGCCGGTCGATCGGTTACTTTAAAAGTTTCTGAACGTTTGTCTTCAAGCTTGAAGTGATACGTTACATTCATTGATTCGCCTGTTCTTCCAGCTCCATCCAGCGCTCGATGACCTTCTCCAGGTGGGCTTCCTTGTCCCCGAGGTCCGCCAGGGTCGTGGAGACGCTCTCAGCGGGCCCGGAGTAGAATTCCGGATCGGAAATCTGTGCCCGAAGCTTTTCCAGTTCCGCCTCCAGCTCTTCAATCTGGCCCGGAAGTTTTTCCAGTTCAAGCTTCAGTTTGTAGCTGAGTTTTACGGGTTTTGTTTTCTTGGTGTCCGCCACGGTGGGTGCTTCCGGCCTTTTTTCCGGTGCCGGGTTCTGATTCTTGGGCGGTTTGGTGGCCTTCCGGCTTACCCCCTCGGAGGGAAACCGACCACCCTGCCTTCGCCAGTCGGTATAACCGCCGACGAACTCCGCGACTCTGCCAGAGCCGTCGAGGAATACCGTATCAGTGGCAACGTTATCCAGGAACTCCCGGTCGTGGCTGATAACGATCACAGTGCCGGCAAATTCCACCAGCCGGGATTCGAGTAACTCCAGGGTTTCCACGTCCAGATCGTTGGTTGGCTCATCCAGCACCAGGATATTGGCCGGCTTGCTGAAGAGCTTGGCAAGAAGCAGGCGCGCACGCTCGCCACCAGAAAATACACGGACAGGAGAACGCGCCCGTTCGGGGCTGAACAGGAATTCCTGCAGATAACCCAGTACGTGCTTGCTCTGGCCATTGATTTCGATGAACTCCCGGCCCTCTGAAAGGTTATCCAGTGCGTTGCGTTCCAAGTCGAGCTCACCGCGAAGTTGGTCGAAGTAAGCAATCTGCAAATTGGTGCCGAGGCGAATCCTGCCATCCGTGGGCTTCAGGTCTCCCAGCATCAGACGGACCAAGGTAGTCTTCCCGGTGCCGTTCTCACCAACGAGACCAATCTTGTCGCCTCGGAGCACGGTCATGTTCATGTCGCGAATAACCGCAATACCGTCAGGATAGGCAAAGCCGGCATCACTGGCTTCCACCACCAGTTTTCCGGAACGGGCAGCGTCTTCCACCGAAAAGCTCGCAGTTCCACCGCGTTCGCGACGTTGCTGGCGTTCTTCACGCATGGCCTTTAGCGCCCTCACCCGGCCCATATTGCGGGTCCTACGAGCCTTGATCCCCTGGCGAATCCACGCCTCTTCCTGCTTTAGCCGCTTGTCGAACAACGCATTCTGGCGATCTTCCTCCTCCAGAGCCTTTTCCTTGAGGTCCAGGTAACGGTCGTACGTAGCCGCGAAACTCACCAGATGCCCGCGGTCCAGTTCCACAATCCGCGTGGCCATACGGCGTATGAACGCACGGTCGTGACTGACAAACAGAATCGCGCCACGGAACTGACCAAGGGCCTCTTCCAGCCAGGCAATAGCGGGCACATCCAGGTGGTTGGTAGGCTCATCAAGTAACAGGATATCCGGCTCGGTTACCAGGGCGCGTGCCAACAGAACACGTCGCTGCCAGCCGCCGGATAGCGTGTTCAGACACTGCTCCGGGTCGATGCCGTATTGCTCGAGGATAGCGCCGACTTTCTGATCCAGGCGCCAGCCATCCAGAGCCTCAAGTCGCTCCTGCACTTTCATCAGCCGGTCCAGACTGGCTTCATCCGCAGTCTGGGACAGTCGATGAAACTCCGCGAGCAATTCCCCGGTCTCCGGGAAAGCACCGGAAACCGCTTCATAAGCGGTTCGAGTATCATTGACGGGTAGATTCTGGGGCAGCACTGACAACACCGCACCGTCGTCCAGCCGGACAACACCGCCGTCCGCCGTTACCTCACCGCTGACGATTTTCAGTAATGTGGATTTTCCCTCGCCATTCCTGCCAAGAAGACACACACGTTCACCCGCCTCAATGGTCATAGAGGCCTGGTCGAGCAATGGCTGCATGCCAAAAGCAAGGGATACGGCATCCAGCGTTAACAATGGCACGTTACTGATTCTCCGTTGTGGCAGTCGTTTTCAGGGTAATCGGATCGCCGACGCAGATGGTCCCGTCCGATTCATGGATGGCGTTCATTCCGAAAATAACGCCGTCGGAGGTCCGCCTATAGGTTCCTAGCGTTCTTAATGGCTGCAAATCTCCTGACTTTACGCCTCGGTCCGGATCCACAGTGGTCACAACGCAGCGGGAACAGGGCTTTACCAACGTGAATCCCGTGTCTCCGATGCGCGCAGATGTCCAGTCATCCTCATCCCAGGCCTTCGCGCCCTCAACAACAATGTTCGGTCGGAACCGCCGCATCTCGATGACCGAATCGAGGCGTGAATTCAACTCTTCAAGGGACGCAAGATTGACGATCAGGAATGGAAAACCATCGGCAAAGCTGACCCGACGATACTCGGTAACCCGGCCTGTATCAACGCGGCGAAAGGTTTCCTCGGGCATAAAAACAAAGCGAAATGCCTGGCCACAGTAGCGGGACAGCGCAGCAGATGCCTTGTCCTCTCCGTAAATCGCTTTCGCCCAGTCCCGCCAGACCCTGACACGACACTCCTCAGTGTCCGGCAACAACGGAAACTCACCCTCCCCCGGTATATCAACAAAGACCTGCCCTGAGTCCAACCGGGTTTTTATCATGGCGAGTTCCGGATTGCTTCGCTGGGTAACGAACTCGCGCTCGGAATCAACGATCATCCAGCGACGGTCATCGGCCGGACCGAACTCGTCCAGAAGAAATGAAGAAACCTGGATTCCGGCCAGGGATTTGACCGGATAGACGTACAAAGAATGTACCTGCATGGGCGCTCCCGAAACACTGACAAAAAGGCATCCAATATGGCCTGGCAGTATAACCGAGAACAGGGTGTGAAGACTGTGGCTTGCTGGCTAAAAATGAAAAACCCGGTCTCTCCTTTCGAAAAGACCGGGTTTTTGGAATCTGGAGCGGGAAACGAGATTCGAACTCGCGACCCCAACCTTGGCAAGGTTGTGCTCTACCAACTGAGCTATTCCCGCAATGCTGATCGGCTGTTACCGACAACGGAGGCGTATTCTACGGATCCCGACGAAGCCGTCAACCACTTTTTTGCAGGTTTTTTCCAGCCAGTGTCTTGTTGTCACATTTCAGGAAACCGGAACTGTGCAGCCACTCCTGGTCTGGGTAGTACTTGAACACCAACTGCCCGCCTTTTAGGTTGTCCACCACACGCTTGACGATCTGGTTATCCACCGCCGGGCAACCATGACTTCGGCCTATACGTCCGTACTTGCTGACCCAGTCATCATTCACATAATCGGCGCCATGAATAACGATGGCCCGCTGTCTGGCGAGATCGTTGATGCCCGGTTCCAGACCATCCAGCCTGAGTGAATATCCATGCCGACCGTAATAGGATTCCCGTGCCTGAAAAAGCCCGATACTGGACTGGTGGCTGCCCTCAACATTGGAAAAGGCGGTGGATTCGAAATTCCCCGAATTCTTGCCGTGCGCAACCAGGTCCCGAAGCAGCAACTCCCCCTTTTCAAGGTCAAAGATCCACAGCCGTTCCTGGCTGGACGGCAGGGAGAAATCGATAACCGCGAGCCGCTCGGGCATCTCTACACCATTCGAGACAGCGCAGCGAGACGCACTGATGGCTGTCTTGAGAACTTCGGCATCAAGCTTTGGAGCGACTGTGCGCAGGCGGTCGACAAGCTGATCATCCAGCGAATCGCCAAGCGATGAGAGAGGAAGCGCTGCGCATACAGCCAGAAGTAAGCCGGCGGGCAAAAAACGCCGCATCTTTTGCATTATACGTCCCCGATAAAATGAT
>OJGU01001086.1_pt1 | contig 11537 bp, 7 predicted proteins | sample 1594741 | NCBI WGS metagenome assembly OJGU01 (sample SAMN05416841, study PRJEB24817) | seawater metagenome | isolation source: Sea water | place: Canada:Atlantic | collected 2013-07 | reverse complement strand
ACGAGATGTAGAGAGGTCTCGTGGGCTCGGAGATGTGTATAAGAGACAGGATTTCGTCCGCGACGGCCAAGGGCCGGTGCCGCTGCGGCTGGTGACGTCGATCTCCGACGCGTCGGGCTTCGGCTATCAGGCTTGGTTCGAACTCGTGAGCGACGACGGCTCCGGCAGCGGGCTCGAAGCCTCGGCGCGCGGGCGGGTGTCGTTTCGGCTGCCCTCGGCGGGCCCAAGCTGGCGTCTCCCCGAGACCGCGGTCGGCCGGGATGACACGGGCGCGTTCGCCATCGTCGCGGACGATGGTGCTCGGCGACGTCGCATTCCGCTCGAGGTCCTACGGGTCGCCAGCGGGGAGGCGTATGTGCGTGGCGATCTGAGCGCCACCTCCAGGGTTGCGACGGACCCCGAGCGGGCGCTCGAGGGAAGCCAGTGATCGAGCGGCTCGTCCGAGCCAGCGTCGAGTTCCGTCGAGGCGTGCTGTTTGCCTGGTTCCTGATCGCGGCGGTATTGCTGACGCTGGCGCTTCGGCTCGAGCTGGACGCGCTTCCCGACGTCACCAGCAACCAGGTCCAGGTCCTCACACGAGCCCCAGGGATGACTCCCGAGGAGGTCGAGCTTCGCATCACGCGTCCACTCGAGGGCAGTCTCGGGGGCCTGGCGGGCCTGGAGAGTACCCGCAGCCTCTCGCGCTATGGCCTCTGCGCGATCACGCTGGTGTTCGAGGAAGACGTGGAGCTGATGGAAGCCCGGCAGCTCGTCGCGGAGCGTGTCGGTGGTTGGTCTTCGGGGGACCCGCAGATCGAGAAACCCGAGTTGGGCCCGATCACCGGAGGGCTGGGGGAGGTCGTTCAGTTCACCGTGTCGTCCGCGACCCGGACGCCCTCGGAGCTGCTCGAGTTGTTTGAGCTCCGCGCGGCTCCGATCCTCAAAGCGACACCGGGCGTGGTCGAGGTCAACACCTGGGGCGGGGCACGCCGTACGTTCGAGGTTCGCGCCGATGCGGATCGGATGGCGCGTCGGGGCGTCTCGTTCGCCGAGCTGCGCGATGCGGTGGCCTCGTCGATCGGCAACCAGCCAGGCGCGACACTGGACGTGGGCGATCGTCATGTGCTCCTGCGTGGACGTTTCCTGCCCTCGGCAGTCGAAACGATCGCGGAGCTGCCGGTTGTAGTGGGGCGCGACCGGGTCGTGCGAGTCCGCGACGTCGCGACGGTGGCCGAGGGCCACGAGCCTCGCCTCGGTGCCGCAACGCGCGATGGGCGAGGCGAAACCCTATACGTGATGGCCCAGATGCTGATGGGGGCCAACGCGCTTCAGGTCACCGCAGACGTCCGCGACCGGATGGACGCGGTGCGGACCGTGATGCCCCCCGACGTCCGGATCGAGGTCGTCTACGACCGCAGCGAGCTGATCCTGCAGACCCTGCGCACGGTCGCACTCAGCCTGGCCGAGGGCGGCGCCTTGGTGGCCCTGGTCCTGTTCCTGATGCTTGGCAGCGTGCGGGCCGGCCTGATCGTCGCGCTGACGATTCCGGTGGCCATGCTGGGTGCCACCGCTGCGATGTCGGTGGGCGGCCTGTCGGGCAATCTGATGAGCCTGGGCGCGGTCGACTTCGGCTTGCTCGTCGACGGTGCCGTTGTCCTCGTCGAACATGTGTTTGCCCGGGCCGGCGCGCGCTCGGACCGTCCGTGGTCGGATCGAGTGGCGGACGCTTGCGCCGAGGTTGCACGTCCCTCGTTCTTCGCGGTGGCGGTGATCCTCCTCGTGTATGTCCCGGTGCTCGCGATGACGGGGGTCGACGGCAAGCTCTTCCGGCCGATGGCAACCACGGTCGTGCTCGCACTGCTCGTGACGCTGGTTTTCAGCCTGACGTTCGTACCGGCGGCGTCGGCGGTGCTGCTGGGCGAGCGGGCGGTTCCGAAGAGACGGCCGTGGATGGTCCGCGGGGTGGAGTGGTTGCACCACAGGGTGCTGGACCGGATGCTTCGCTGGCCGCTGACGGTCCTGGCGACCGCGCTCTTCGCATTGGCGGCGACGGTCGTGCTCGCAGCGGGCCTGGGTTCGGAGCTGACGCCCACGCTCGACGAGGGCGCGATGGTCATCCAGACGACTCGAGACGCACGCACATCGATCGGGGGAGCCGTCCGGCAGGGTCTCGCGCTTGAGAAGGCCGTCCTGGATGTGCCCGAGGTTCGCAGCATCGCGTCGCGGATCGGCAGCCCCGCGGTCGCGACGGACACGATGGGGCTGGAGCAGGCGGACATCTTCGTCGAACTGGCGCCACGCGGTCAGTGGCGAGACGGGCTCACCCGAGAGGCGTTGCTCGACGAAGTCGCCGCGCGCGTCGACGAGGCCTCTCCAGGATCGGACCCCGCGTTCACACAACCCATCCAGATGCGTTTCAACGAGTTGCTCGGAGGGGCGCCGTTCGACGTTGTGCTCAGCATTCTCAGCCAGGACCGCATTGCGGCCTCGCAAATGGCGTCCTCGGTCCTGGAGGTCGTCTCCGACATCGAAGGTGTCGTCGAGCCGCGGGTCCTCGCCGAGGATACGGTTCCGATGCTGGAGATCGAGCCCGAGCCGCTCGGTGCCGGGCTCCGCGGTCTTTCGGTTGGGGATGTTCTCGACGCGGCAGGGGCGCTGCGCCTGGGGCTACGTGTCGGTCAGACCTACGACGGCGCCGTCGAGGTACCGGTTCGTCTCCGCCTCGGCGAGCGTGCTCCCCATCCCACGCTGATCGGGAGCCAGCGGATCCCGGGGCCAGAAGGAACGCTCGTGCTGCTGGAGGACGTCGCGCGGGTGAAACGAAGGGACGCCGAGATAGCGCTTCATCGCGCCGATGGGGAGCCGCGGGTGCTGCTCGGCTTCAACGTCCGGGGGCGAGAGCTCGGGGCGGTTGTGGCCGATGCTCAGACGGCGGTGCAGCAGGAGGTCCCGCAGACGCCGGGTGTGCGGCTGGTGTGGGGGGGGCAATACGAAACGCTCATCTCGGCCCGGAATCGGTTGATGTGGGTCGTGCCTGTGGTCCTGCTGCTGATTGCCACGGTGCTGTTCATCAACTTCCGGCGCATGGGGCCGGTGTCGTGGGTCCTCGCGCACATCCCGTTTGCGGCGATCGGCGGAGTGGTCGCGTTGTGGTCCCGGGGCATGTCGCTGTCGATCTCCGCGGCCATCGGCTTCATCGCCCTGTGGGGGATTGCGGTGATGAACGGCACGGTGCTCTACGCGGAAGTCGTCCGCCGCGAGGACGAAGGGCAAGCACCCGACGAGGCGACCTTGAGTGGAACGCGGGCGCGGGTCCGGGCGGTGACCATGACGGCGCTGACCGACATGCTGGGCTTCTTACCGATGGCACTTGCGACCGGGGTGGGGGCCGAAGTGCAGCGACCTTTGGCCACCGTGGTGGTCGGGGGCCTGATCACGTCGACGGCGCTGACGCTCGTGGTACTCCCGACCTTGCGGGTTGCCGCGATACGGTTTCGGAGCCGCTGGAGGACACGTCGTGCGAGTGCTGGTAGTGGAGGACGAGCCACGGATGAGTGAGTTGCTGCACCGCGGACTCACCGAGGACGGACACACGGTGGACGTGGGGGCGACCGGTGCGGCGGCGCGCGAGCTTGTGCGTTACGCGGACTACGACGTCGTGGTGCTCGACTGGGGCCTTCCAGACGTGGACGGGCTCTCGCTGCTCCGGGAGTGGCGGGCGCAGGGCGTGGCGACGCCGGTCTTGATGCTCACGGCACGAGGCACCGCGGGGGAGAAGGTCCTGGGCTTGCGCACGGGGGCAGATGACTACTTGGTCAAGCCGTTCGACTTCGAGGAGTTCGTGGCCCGCCTCGAGGCGCTGCATCGCCGGGCGTCAGGGGGAACCGCGGGAGGGGCGTCGCTGGGCGATGTCGAGTTCTCTCGAGTCCGCCGCCAGCTGAGCCGAGACGGCCAGACGCTCGACCTCACCGGGCGCGAGTTCCAGGTATTGCGTGTGTTGCAGGACCGGGTCGGAGACGTCGTCTCTCGTAGCGAACTCATCGGCACCGTTTGGGGCCCGCATTTTGATGGCGAACCAAACGTCGTCGATGTCTATATCGGCTACCTGCGGGCGAAATTCCGCGATCTGGAGGCTGAGCGGGTGTCGATCGCGACCGTTCGCGGTGCGGGCTACCGGCTCGTGGTCGGGACAAAGGAGACCCCTTGAAGCTCGTACCGCGCTTGGTCCTGCTCGGCGGGTTTCTTCCTCTGGTCGGGGTCTTGCTCGCCGTGGCGATCGCCGGGCACCTCTTCCGTCAGTCGCTCCTCGACGACGTTGACCAGCGGCTCATGGCGCAGGCCGCCGTGGAGTCGGTGAGTATGTTTGACGGACCTCAGGGGCGCCCGCACTTGCACATGCTGACCTCGAGTCTCGCCGACGAGGTGGCCGCGTTCGCCCCCGATACGACGGTGTTTGGCCCCGATGGACATGTTGTGCTTTCGACACTCGAAGCACCACCCAACCTTCCCGAAGGGGTCGCCTGGGTTGAAGCTGCCGGGGAGCCTGAGCAAATGCGGTTCGCGAGCCTCGAAGGAGGCACCCGGGCGCTGACGATCCGACTCGTGCGCCCCGAAGGGGACTACACGATGCTTCTGACGACATCGTTGCGGCCGATCGACGCGACGATGCGGACCTTCTACCGTGCGGTGCTGGGCACGGTGGCAGGGGTGTGGCTCGTGCTCATGGCGGTGCTGTATCAACAGGGACGGTCCATCGTGGCGCGGGTCCATACGCTGCGCCGATGGGCGCCTGCAATTCGTCAGGGCAAGCTCACGCAAGATGTTCGCCGGCAGGGCAACGACGAACTGACCGAACTCGGGGATGCGCTGCGCGATGCCGCGGCGACCCTGGCCGAACACAACGAGGCGCAAGAGCGCTTCTTGGCCAACGCGGCGCATCAGCTCAAAACACCGATCTCGGTGCTGCGGACCGAGGTCGAGCTCGCGCTGCGGAAGCCCCGGGATGCTGAACAACTTCGAGACGCGCTTCGGATGGCGCGTGGGCAGACGTTGCACCTCGGCAAGCTCGCGACACGGTTGCTCGACTTCGAGAGCCTCCGCTCGTCGCCACTCGATCGCCAAGAACATCGGCTCGCCGAGCGCATCGATGTGGTGCTCGCTCGGATGCGGCCTCGCGCCGCCCAAGCCCAGGTGGTCCTCGAGCGACTCGGCGACAGCGAACTCGCGGCATCGATCGACGCGATGCTGTTTGAGCAAGCGCTGGAGAACTTGGTCGACAACGCGTTGCGGTTTGCGCCCCCGGAAACCGCGGTCGAGGTGACCGTCGAACGGCGCGAGGACATCGCGACCGTGATGGTGCGTGATGAGGGGCCTGGAATCCCGGCCGTCGAGGTCCCCCATCTGTTCGAGCCATTCGCCCCGGGCCGGGGTCAAAAGGCCCAAACCGGGTTGGGGTTGGCGTTTGTGGCGGACGTCGCCCGCAAACACGGCGGGCAGCCCTTGCTGGCACCACCGGGGACGCGGACAGGTGTTGGCTTCGAGGTCCCGGTTCGCTGAAAGGACGTCGCCTGAGGACTCCACGCGGGCACGGATCCTCCCGCGCGGGACCGCGCGGACCCTGCTATCGTCGGCGCATGCTGCTGGGCCTGCCGGTCGCCGGTCTTCTTACCGTCTCCAGCGTCGCGGGCCCGCTGCCTCTTCCGGAGACGGAGCCCACGACCGCTCCATCCAGCGCCGCGGATCTGGAGGCGGAGGCGCTGTACAACGCAGGGGTCGAGCGGTTTGAGGAAGGGGAGTTCGAGGCTGCGTTGGTTCCCCTGGAGGCGTCGCTGGAACTGCTCGACGATCCGAACACGCGGTACGCATACGCGCAGACGCTGAACAAGCTCGGTCGGTGTCCCGAGGCGGTGCGCGAGTACGAGAGGATCCTCGACGCCGTGCCCGAAGGTAGCGATGTTCAGCGCGTCCTCGAAGGTGCGATCCGGGCCTGCGCCGGGCAGATGGCAGAGGCGCTTTCGGAGGCCGAAGCGGAAGAGGAGGAGGCGCAGGAGGAGGAGCCAGCGCCTCCCGCGGTTCTCAGGCTCCCCGTCCCCAAACCAACCGCAGTGGGTCAGGATCCCGGACGCAGCTGGAGACAGGGAGGCGTCGCGGCGATGGCCGTCGGCGGGGTCGGCATCGTGATTGGCGTGAGCGTTGCGGCCTACTTCAGCGTCCGCGGACGGGAGTTCTCAAACAACTTGGAGCTCGCGCTGACCCGGCAAGATGCTGCCGGATGCACAGTGGACGCTTCGACCCTCGAGTGTGAGCAATTCGAGGCCGACATCGACACGTGGAGGGCGAATGGCGACCAAGCCAACCGTCTCGCGCTGGTCAGTGGAGTGGTGGGGGTCGGCCTTGGGGTCACGTCGCTGGTCGCCGGCGGGCTCGTGTTCCGCGAGGGGACGCTGAGGACGAAGCACTGGCGCAGCGGACGTCCATCCGCGGGCTTTGTTCCAACACCGAACGGCGCCGTGGTTGTGGGCCGGTTTTGAAGACGGTCGGCCACGTGCGTGGAGCCAAGTGCCATGCTACTGAAAACGGCATGAAGTGCCATCTTTTGTCCTCGGTCTTGCTCGTGGTGCTCTCCGGTTGTTCTGCTGGCGAGCCGGTCGCCGGAGCGATCCTCAGTCAGCCGCTGCGCGAGCTCGAGGGGAAGACCGCCGAGGCGGTTGAGTTGTTCGTTGTCGCGCCCGGAGCGACGCAGGAGCTTTCGGTCCGGGTGACGTGGGCGTTCGAGGTCGACCAGGCAGACAGCGACTCCCCGTTTGGCAACGTCGAAGTGGTTGTGGAGAAGAACGAGATTCGGGCCTCGACGGTCACATGCGCCACCGGGGATCCGGAGCTCTCGACGCTCCTCAACGGGGACCGAGTGTGGATGCTTCCGCTCGCTTGCGCGTACGAGGCGGAGGGGCAGAGCGGGACGGATATCTCCGCCGAGCTGTGGGCCAACGGGCTGCTCACCCGCAGCTGAGAGCCCGCCCGAATTGCTCGACCGGACGGTCTGCGCCGAGTTCTGATCGCCCCAGGACGATCCGGAGCTCGCAGACGTCGGAGTCTGTCTCTCGCCGGACGCGGTCGAAGGGCTCGTCGAGGCGCTTCCGTTCACCCCCGGGTGAAGAATCCGAGCCCGCTCAGCATCGAGAGCACGCCCGCGATGTCCTCGCGCACGAGCTGCTTGTCCCCATACTCTCGCGACAACGCATCCGCCGAGGTCGTTTCACATGCTTGCAGTGCCGCGAGCAGCCGCACTGCGGCGGGCTGACTTCCGCGGTCGGGCCAGTCGAAGGTGCGTCCGCAGACGCCAACGATGAGGTCGTCGTCGTGGCACTCGAATGCGAGCTGTGCGTGGGGACGGCGGGTGAGCACTTCGGTGGCCGCCACCTCGAGGCTGTCGTCGACCATGGGCAGACCGCACCGTCCCCCGAGGGTGGCGACCTCGAGACCCGCGACAACATCGGGCCGCAGGCGCGGGGCGGTGCGGTCGATGACGAGACTCAGACCCATGGAGGGTCCGTCGGCCTCGAACCCATGCACGTGCGTGCCGGGCCAGAAGACGATGTCCCCGGGCTCCACGTCGACGGTGAGTTCGGCGCGGCGGCTCGGCGCAACCCGGCCGTTCGGGTCCTCGATCCACGCGGCGTCTTCGGCGTTCAGCGTGAGTCCCTCCCAGAAGGAGCCGCGACGTTTGCCCTCTAGGACGAACTGAAAGACGCACTCCTGATGCGGGTCGAGGTGAAACCCAAACGGGGTTCGGCGGTAGTCGCCGAAGAAGGCGTTGTAGCGGTAGCTCCGGGGGCCGGTGCGGGCCAAGGTCGGCGCGAGCAGAGCCTGCAGGCGGTCGAGCGCGCCCCACGACGCGCATTCGAGGTGCGGCGCCATGACGCCGAAGTCGTCGCCAAGCTCGGGGCGCACGGCCTCGATCCAGGCCTCGAAGCTTTGGTGGGCCTCGGTCGGGACGAACACGGAGGGGTCCAGGAGCACGCCGCCGCCGCGGTACAGCTCGATCGGTCGCTCGGGGGCTGGAGAGGTCGCCTTGCCCGACGGCTCCGGGGAGAGCCCCCAACTCCGCTTCACGGCGTCGATCTTGCTCGCGGCGGGGCTGCAGCTGCTTGGAGGGTGAACGGTGCGAACCCACTCGAAGACCTCCTGGGTGGAGAAGGGCATCTGCGCGTTGCGAAGGACCGCCGGCACGCCGTCGTCGAAGAGCTCGAGCATGGCATCGGCCAGGGCGGAGAACGCATCGCTCGAGGGAGTTGTCGGCGCGGTCATGGGGACACGCCATACCCGACCGCGGGCAGGAGCGCGAGTCCTGCAGGCGCAGCGGCGGCACGGGGGGCTTCTCTCGCTCCGGGCGTCGGATTCAGGCCGCGTCCTCGGCGGGCGGTGGGGGGGCGGCGCCCTCCCGCTGTCGTCGTCGCCACAGGACCCAGCCCAGCAGACCGAAACCAGCAAACACCGGGATGAGGACCTCCACCCAGGCCGACGTCAGCAGCGAGGTGCGGATCAGGCGGCCGTGCTCGTCACGGCTCACCGGGAGCGCGTTCCCAGCGGAGGCAACGTGATGGAGCACGCTGATCGGCAGGCTGGCGGTCGGAATCTCCTGGTGGCACTCGACGCACAGATTGCGCCGGTCCATGTGCTCTCGCTGCTCGGCGGTGAGCGGACCCGATCCGCGGAAGTGGCTGCCCACGGTTTGGATCTGCCGACCCGTCGCGTCGAGCACGGCCGACCAGGCGCCCTCGAGGCCCTTGACCTCGGGGCGCTGCACCTGGGTTCCCTGTGGGAGCACGGTGCCGTCGGCGGTCTGCAGGTCGACCGTGAGTCCACCTGGCGTCAGGCGGGTCCCGCCGAACCCGAAGCCCATCGCCTTGGACGATCCATGACAGGACTCGCAGCTGCGGGCCTTGCCGATGGTGTGCGGCTGAAGGGGGGACATGTCGCTGCCAACTTGGCCTTCGGGACCGGCCCCTTCGGTGCCCGGCGGGGTTCGGAACATCTCGTTGCTCACCCGCTCGTTGCCGTCTGCATCGATCACGGTCACGGAGACCTGGCAGCCGGGGACAATGGGCGACACACGACCCTCACCGTTGACGCCCAGCGCCGGGTCTTCCCATCGCAGGTACGACCGCTTCTCCGTGATCTCGCCGGCGAGCCAGGTTTCGTAGCTCGACTCGTCCGGGTCGGCGGCGTGCTCGGGCTCGAGGTGCTTGCTGCCGGCGGCGACCCAGTCGAAGGAGCGCTTGCCCTCGCTGTAGTCCACCTTCACGTGGCAGCCGTAACACTGCGGTGCCCACGACGCGTGGCAGCTGTAGCACTCCATGGTGCCCACATGCTTGGGTGTGTTGACCATCGCGACGATGGCCTCGGGGCTCATCGCTCCGGTCTGCAGAGACTCCTTGAGCGGGGCGATGCGGAGGTCCCGGCCGGCGGCGGTGTGCACGATGACCGCGTTGCCGTCGCGGACCACATCGGGCATCGGGTTGCCGCGCGCGGTCACCAGGTAGCCATCGCGGACCGGGTTCACGTCCCCCGCCTCGAGGTGCTCGGGCACGGTGTCAAGGACGCCTCGGCCCGGTCCCTGAGCCTCGCCGGCTTCGTTCTCGTCGCCCCATCCCAGCGGGAGTTCCCACGGGTAGGCCTGCGGGGTGCCATGGCAGTCGGAGCACTCGATCTCGACCATGCCGAGGTTGGTGCCCGACAGGAAGCGGTCGCCATGCACGTCGCCCGAGGAGTGGCAGTCCTGGCACAGCATCCCGGCTTTGTAGTGCACGTCCTGCTCCATCGCGAGGTAGTGCTTGCTGTGAAGTCCCGGCTGGCCGCCGCCGCCTTCGGTGTACGGGGAGTCCCATGCGGACTCCATCAACCCCTGGTACGAGACGCCGATGCGCTTGCCCCGGTTGTGGCAGGTCGTGCACGTCTCGACTGGGATGCCGGCGTAGGTCACCCCGTGCACGGTGACCGGTGCGTCGCGTGTGCCTTGCAGGCGGTGCACGAGGGGGCGGCCGGTCTTGTTGGGTCCAAGGCTGGTGTCGGATCCCTCGTAGCGCCCTTCGTTGCCGTACGGCATGTGGCATGCACCGCAGCCCATACCGCGGTAGTCGCCACGGCGGGCGCGGCCTTTGACGCCGAGATGGCAGCGCTGGCACTCGGCGCGGATGTACGTGAACGCGGCCTCGCGAGGGTCGTCGAGCGAGTGTCCCCCAGGGGCAGCGGGCACCGGCTGATGCTCGGAGACGAAGACGCCCGGGTGCGCCGCGGACTTCTCCTCCATGTACGCGCGGTAGGCATCCGTGCCCAGGCGTGCATGCGGGTCATCAGGGTTCTTGGTGGCGTAGTTGGCCCACACGTGGTCGTAGCCGTCGTCCGCGGGGGTTCCGAACGACCAGGTCGTGCCCTGAATCTTGCCAGCCTCGGTCATCATGAGGCTGTTGTGCTGTGCTGCGACGAGTTCCTCGTGGCAGCGACCGCACGTCTTGTCGTTGATCCACGGAGAGGCCGGGTCGGCGTAGAACTCGTCCGGACCACCCTCGTCGCTCAGGGCGGCCATCGCTCCGCTGTGAGCCTCGGGCGCGGTGACCCCTTGTGGCGTACCGCCATGGCAGATCGTGCAGCCGTCGGGTTCGCCCACGTCTCTGCCCAGAGCCATGACGGCCTTCATCATGCCGCTGTCGTAGGCGCGGATCGGCTCGATGCTGGCGTGGCAACCACTGCGGGTGCAGCCCTCGCCAGACCAGGTGGGGGGGTCGGCGGGCTGGAGCTCCGCTTGAACCACTGCGTCGGTGGAGGGGACAGGCTCGGCCGGCGGTTCGCATCCCACAAGACCGAACCCGATCAGACCCACGAGCACGGGGATCCAGGCGAGTCCGTGTCGGAAGGCGCGCACGGGCGGAGAGTACAGGGGGTGTTCCACGTTCGTGGCTGGAATGCCGATCGGCCGGGCAGATCTGGTCGGGCCCCGGACGTACGGATGCGCGCGTTGTGGGGTCCTGCGCGTGGGGGTCCTGCTAGACTCGGTGGGTGGCGCTGACGCCGACTGGCCTGCTTGCCGCAGCGTGGATGCTCGAGCTCTCCACGGGCGTGCCGAGATCTGCGGAGGAGGCCATCGAACTGGAGTGGACCGCGCCGCCGCAGTGCCCCACAACGCAGGAGGTCCTTGCCCGGGTCGAAGTGGGTCCTGCGCCGCATCCCGTCGTCGCACACGCGGAGGTGTCTCAGGGCGAAGCTGGCTGGTCGCTGCTGCTTCGCATCGAAGGCTATGGGGGCGCGGACGTTCGCTCGCTGGAAGGCGAGTCCTGTGAGGCTCTCGCCGATGCCGCGGCGCTGTTGATTCAGGTGGCGACGGGTCCGCAGCCCGAGGACGACGTCGCGGCCGAACCCGAGCCTCCGCCCGAGGAGGAACCCAAGGTCGAGCCGGCAGAACAAGAGGAACCACGGGCGGAACCTCCCCGGCCGGATCCCGCCGAGCGCACTGCCTGTCTCTTATACACATCTCCGAGCCCACGAGACCTCTCTACATCTCG
>OJGU01001085.1_pt1 | contig 11545 bp, 10 predicted proteins | sample 1594741 | NCBI WGS metagenome assembly OJGU01 (sample SAMN05416841, study PRJEB24817) | seawater metagenome | isolation source: Sea water | place: Canada:Atlantic | collected 2013-07 | reverse complement strand
GGCATACGAGATGTAGAGAGGTCTCGTGGGCTCGGAGACGTGTATAAGAGACAGGATCACTGGTCGATTCCTTTCTGGCAAGGAATCGATCCCGGTTCCGAGTGTGCGCCGGACTCCGGAAATGGATGGAAAACGTTGGATTACGATTCAAGGTGCGACGGAGAACAATCTGGCCGGAATTGACGTGGGCTTTCCTTTGGGGCATCTGATCGCTGTGACGGGAGTTTCCGGTGCTGGCAAATCGAGCCTAATTAACAAGATTCTTTACCCCGCATTGGCGAGAGCCCTGCATGGCTCGACGGAAGAGGTCGGACGACACGAAGGGATTCAAGGGCTTTCGCAAATCGATAAGATTATCAACATCGATCAATCCCCGATTGGGCGCACTCCGAGAAGTAATCCCGCTACCTATACCAAGGTGTTTGATGAGATACGCAACGTCTTCACTATGCTTCCTGAATCCCGAACCGCTGGCTATCAAAAGGGACGCTTTTCATTTAACGTCAAAGGCGGACGGTGCGAGGATTGCCAGGGGGATGGATCAATCAAGGTTGAGATGCACTTCCTAGCCGACGTCTACGTGCCTTGTAAGACCTGCCGCGGAAAGCGCTTTAACGAGGCGACCTTAGCCGTGACCTATAAGGGGCATTCGATCTCTCAGGTGCTTGACCTCTCAGTGGGGCAAGCCCGAAAGCTCTTTGAGAATCATCCAAAGATCCGGGGCATCTTAGATACCTTGATCGATGTTGGGCTAAGCTATGTCAAACTAGGTCAATCTGCTCTGACCCTCTCAGGCGGTGAAGCACAGCGGGTGAAACTCGCCCGTGAACTGGCCAAGCGAGGCACCGGGCGGACGCTCTATCTCTTGGATGAGCCAACGACAGGCTTGCATTTTCAAGATATTGAAAAACTCTTGTCCGTGCTCCAGCGTCTGGTCGATGGCGGGAACACGGTGATTGTGATTGAACACAACCTTGACGTGATCAAGGTTGCCGATTGGATCATCGACATCGGGCCGGAAGGAGGGCGGGCTGGTGGACGCTTGGTCGCTGAGGGACCTCCTGAGACCGTGGCTCAATGCGGGGAATCTCACACTGGAATCTTCCTGAAGGATGTGCTCTGAGTGCCGGTCAACGATCATCGAAGTGAGTCTCGCCGGTTTCCTTCGTGGAGATGGCGGGATGCTTATGTCAGAATGTCGGGGAAAATTGTCTTCATCGAGCTGTTAGCTAAGTTTGGGTAAGCTCTCAATTAATTGGCGCTAATGATCGAAGCCTTGAGATTTCTTTGGGTAGGGAATCAGAGGGAGTGAGCCAATCTCTAGATCCTTGCTCGTGATTCGGACGGTCTTCCGTCCCCTTGGAATGCTTCTGAAAACATGGATCTTCGCTCCTCGGATCCATTCTTTCGACGGAGCACGGGTTTTCCCCAGCTCTATATCGATCGAGAAGTCAATGATGCTTGAACGCATAGAAAGGGGACGCAGATTCTGGACACGATAGCTTTCGCTTTTGACTGGTAGGCAGGCTTCACTACGGCTTTCGTTAACCAAGATGTAGCGAAGCCGTTCTGGGTCCCGTGTTGGTCCCATCGTTTTCATCCCAGTATATTGATAGCGCTCATCGTCTTCGTTGATAAAGCGGAGAAACTGTTCGTTTATCAGAATCTGTGTCTTATCGGTAAGTTGATCCTGTAGACGTGCGATCCTGATTCTGCCGGAGCCGAGTGGAACGCTGGCGGATTCTTCTAACGGGATTTCGGCAAGTTTTTGAAAGGTGCCTAATTGCACGGTAAGTTCGACGTCAAGATCGAGGGGCTGATTGCCATAGATCTTAAGTTGCTCTTCCCTGATCTCATAAAGGTCGAATCCAGTCTTATTCATTAAAGGCGGATTAATAATCGTCTGCTTGGGAACAGCACGTGCCAACGAGAAGACGCGTTCGAGCAGGTCGCCCGAGGATTCGTTGAGTAAAATAGGGATTCGTCGGGTTGGGAATCTAAAATAGATCGACGGGATGGTCTTTACTGGCGCCTTGTCATCTGTGCGGGTTCTGAAGGTGGATCGGAGGGCGAGTGGCAGGCTGTAGTTCGGGGAGCTGAGGCCATCGATCGTTAGATTGCTATACGGCAGGTTTGCCAGCCTTAGAGGGTCGCTGGTGGTTACGCCATAGACTTGGCTGGGCATCTCGATATTGACTGAAACCTGGGATTTATTCGCTAGCTGACGAGTCGGCTCACTGGGGACGAGGCTGCGAGTCAGTGATGGGAAGAGCAGGGTCGTTAGCAATACCACGACCGCAAAAAGGCTTATCAATGTCGGTTTCTTCCATCGCGTGAAGAATCGCAAGGATAGAATCGTAACGGCTCCTAGAAGGAAGACGTTGTTCGATGCGAAATATTGCAGCCCGTTCTCAATAGTCCGAAACAAATCGCCGAAGGAAGTCATTCGCAGACTGTTCAGGGCGAAAATGACGAGCATGTTTCCAAGGAGGATGGAAATCGTGGTCATCGATAGCTTTTTCCAATCGCCCGTGAGAGCCCCCAGCGCAAGTCCTAGGACGACCCATGCGGGAGTATCGGAGAGTAGGTCGAGGAATAGATGCGGAAACCACGCTTGGAGCCCGTAAGACGCGAGAGCGAGCATTCGAGCGAGAAGTAACGGCAGGATTGCGCCGAGAGATAGAGCCAGAAGTTTGGCCAGAAGCAGGTGTTGGGGGCGAACGGGGAGGGCTCTCCAGTGAGCTTCTTCGTCCAGAGGTGGATCGGCGATTCCCATTGCTGCCGCCAAGAAGAATGGAATAATGATGAGTGAAGCCTCAAGGAGTTCAAATAGCGTCGCGATGAGCGGACGGGTCTGTGATCGATCAAATTCTCCGGCGAATCCCGAGACGGCGCAGAAGACGTAGCCCGTGAGTGCCGTCGCGTAAATTAACAGACCAGTGCGATGAGCCAGGAATTCCCTTTTTAGTTGATGGAGGGTTAGTTGCATGGCCTTAGTCCTTCTTGTTGAGTAGAATACTGCTTTTCTTAAATTCTCGTTGCGTGGAGCCAAGATACCGAGAGGCGTAGACGATCACTTCATCAGCTTTGAACCCGGTCGGTAAGTTTTCGAGACAACGACCGACATGAAGCGAGCAAAACGAAGAACCTGTGCATTGGACGGTAACCCAACTATCCATGTCGTTCCAATAGGTGTCGTGTTCTCGGTTTCGGAAAATGAAATGCCACGATTTGACTGATGAATTCCACTGAGAACGGAGCTCATGATTATGGCGAGCGGAGTTCGATGCAAAATGTCTAAATCGAAATTCGACATATCGATCACGGCTTGGAGCGCTAGGCCAATGCATCGTCAGCATCTTTCCACCGGACCTCAGTGTTGAGGGTTGGTCCCCGTTGACATTTAGCTCTAGCCTCCCGAATTCGTAGTGGTCGAAAAGATCGAAATCAACCTTTCCAATGATCGAAACGTTCTGGCCTTCCCATTGCTCGATCTTCATATCAGATGGCAAGGGGACGACGATTTTAGCCTGCTCTGTTCGTGTTGGTTCTAACTCTTCTTTTAGGGATACGATGATTTCGTTCAAGACCCGTTGGATTGGGAGTGTTCGTTCAATATAGGTGTTGATATTCTGGGTGTTTTCATCGATCTCGAACGATTGGTCAGCGGTGTTGATTGTGAGACTGACTCGATTTAGAAGAAGGACGCTACGTGGGGGAATATTGGTAACGGTGACTTCTAGTTCGAGTTTGTCCCTTGTATCGTTTCTCGCTGTCAGAGGGCTCGGGGCGGCTGTGACTGCGTCAATGCTGATTGCGATCTTATCTGTTGCGAGAGCCTCTCGATGCAGGCTTGGTATTGGATGCTTTAGTAGATCAACGGGCCATGACGCGAGGAGGCTACCTGCTGCGAAGGCGCTCAGGGCGCAAAGCGCGCTTGATCTAATAGTAAGACGATAGCGGTATTGAAGAGCTGCTATCAAGATTGAGATGCCCGGCAGCCAAAGACACCAAATGAGGAGCGCCGAGATTTTGGTGGGTGAATTCCGCATGGTAATAGAGATGTCTGGCGAGAACGTTTCGATAATGGCATTGAAGATGACAGCGAGGAAGGGAATGCAGAGAGCTGCGATGGTAAAATGAAGTAACTGGTTGAACAAACTTGCCAAGGCGAAAGTGGTGAAAAAATAGGTGGCTCTGACCAGCACGAAATCTAGCATGATAGGGCCAAGATCTGATCTGCCACCGAGGGACAGCACAATGATCGTGTCTCCGATTAGCGGAACGCCAATGAGCCATACTCCAATCCATAGAACTTTTGCTCCGACGACGGTGATCGTTCCTAAAGGTTTGGTAACCCAGAATGCATCCGCTTCGCGACTCGAGTCGGCGAAGGCTAGGAAGGGTACGAGAAATAATCCTGGGGCGAGCGTGAATAGGAAAGGGAGAACAGGGTTGTCGTTGAGTATTGGGGTGCCCCAAGCGTTCTGGATGTTCTCCAAACGACCGCTTGCTGCGAGGCCGGTGTAGGCCCCGGCGAATAGCAATATGCCCAGAAGACTGATACGATGTTCCCGGGTCTCCTTGATGAACTGATGCCAGATGAGGAAAAGTTGATGGTGCATTGGCTTATCGGAGCCGGGAGGGCTCGTTCTTGAGGTTGCGGGCAATGACGAGGTAAATCTCTTTGAGCGAGAGGGATTCCACTGTTAGATTCTGGAGCTTCGGGAATCGTTGGCGTGCTTGAGATTCGAACTCCGATTCGTCGTAATGGGTCTCCGTGAAGCTGAGGAGGCGGCCTTTCTGTCGTGGCATAATCCAACTGGCGGGAAGATTATCTATGTCGTCTTCCGGTTCTGCCGTTGTGAGAGAGACTTTTCTGTAGGAGGCTAAGAGCGTTTCGACCGATTCGCTTAGTAGAAGACGTCCCTCATTGATGAGCCCGACGTGATCCGAAATTCGTTCTACTTCATCGATGTCATGTGACGAGATAAAGATGCTCCAGCTCTCCTGGGATGTGAGTTCAATAATCCCATCGAGAAACTCCTCTCGAACTAAAGGGTCAAGGCCACTGAATGGCTCATCGAGGACTAAGAGCTCAGGTTGAAAGGCGAGAGAACCGACAAGCGCCGCCTTCATTCTCATGCCTCGGGAGAGATGCTTGAGTGTTCGATCCATGGGCAGATCAAAATCATTGAGTAACTTGGTGGCGAAGGAGGTGTTCCAAGTGGGGTAGAGCGGTTGGAGATAGTTCATGAACTGGCTCACCGTCATCCAAAGGGGAAGTTTTTGGTTTTCTGAGACGTAGCCGATACGTTGAAAATCTGTGGAACGGAGATGACGACTATTTCTACTGAGGACCTGAGCGACTCCCGAGCTTGGCGTGATAATATTCAGCAACATTCGAATGGTTGTTGTCTTACCCGCTCCGTTTGGTCCTAAGAAGGCGTAGACGGAATCTTTTTGGACGGAGATATTCAATTGACTGACGGCATCGCTATTTCGAAAACTGCGGGTCAGACCCTGGGTTTCGATTACTGGGCTTGCTTGGGACATGACTACAATTCTTTCCAGTGGTTTCTTAGGGCTTTGATAAGAGCGTCTCGGTCTAAGTCCAATTCCTTCGCTCTCAAAACGAGGGCTTCCATTTGAGGGCCAAGTAGCTTGGATTGTTCCTCGGGCTTTGGATGTTCCGGTCGACAAACGATGGTTCCGACGCCCGGCTGTATTTCGAGGAAGCCTTCGCGTTTCAGGATGGCAATCGCCTTCTGAATCGTATTCGGGTTCACCTTTAGCTCCTTGCTGATCGATCGGACAGAGGGGAAGGCATCACCAGGCTTGAGCTGACCGGAGACCATTGATTTCTTGGCAGCATAGAGCACTTGCTCATAGACCGGCATTCCTCGCTTAAGCGTGATTTCAAAAGGTAACATGAGACGATGTGTCCTGTGTGTTAAGTGTATTAGTGCAAGTAATACACTAATGCAAGTTTTATCTGAGCGGACCCGGGAGCTGTTGTCCCTTGACTTGAGGGGTATCCTTCGCATCGAGCACTCTGCTAGCAGGGCGTTCGTCTGCCCTGAGTATCGCAATATTGCTGTCAACTTGGGCTCACTGAGTCTAGCATGTTCAAAGCAATATCGTGAGTTTCTCGAGGCATAGGGCTGAGGGGGAATCACGACTCCGGGCGAAACCCTCGATGGGGTAGTGGAATGGTGAGTGCGAGTAAAATATTCGAGTTCAGACGAAAAGGAAGGTGCGTTTTTTCGGGCCGAGTTCTCTGGCGGTCTTTGATGCTGATCTCCCAGGTCTTCCTCCTCGGCTGTGAGCATCTTGAATCCGAGAGAGATGCTCCGGTTCTGTTTCCGGCTTCCTCGGCAAGCAACTTTCAGCAACTTGTATCAGTCCATTGGCTAAAGGCACTCTTGGATTTCAAGGATCTCAAAGATCCCCGATACCGGCCCGTGAGCTATGAGAATGATCATTTCGTCATTCTTGAGGCCAGTTGGGCCAGTCTCGAAAAGGCTGCCCAATACCATGCCGGACACGTGCCGGGGGCGATCCACATCAACACGGATGATTTTGAGAATGGTTCTCCAAGATGGCGACTCCGGAGTGATGAGGAACTGCAGGGTGTGGTTGGTAAGGCTGGAATCACCCCGCAATCGACGGTTATTGTCTATGGGGAGCAATTAATCGCAGCCGCCCGCGTTTGGTGGATTTTGAAATACGCCGGTGTCGCAGATGTCCGTTTGTTGGATGGGGGATTCAAGGCTTGGAAAGCGGCGGGTTATCCGGTGGAAACAAGGCCTCAAGTAGCAGACCCGGTAACGTTTTCCGCTCCTGTAATGGCTTCCGTGATTGCTAATACCGAATACGTCCGCCGTCAGCTCGGCAGCAATCAGGTGGTGTTGGCTGATGTTCGGAGCGAAGGCGAGTATCGCGGCCTAAAGAGCGGCTACTCTTACCTCGAGGCCAAAGGGCGCATCCCTGGAGCGATTCATCTCGGCAATGCGGATGATCAGAACTTACGTTACTCTCAGCGCAATGGTCGTCTGCGTTCTCCGTCTGAGGTTCGGGCGCTCTGGGCAGAGTCCGGGCTCTCTACTCTCGAAGAGGGACTGCTCGATCAAGAGCTCATCTTTTATTGTGGCGGCGGGTGGCGCTCTAGTTTGGCCTTTTTCTATGCCTCTCTGTTAGGGGTTGAGAAGATTAGAAATTATTCGGATGGGTGGAGCGCTTGGAGCACGGTGTATCAACGGGATGCTACGGCACGGGGGCGAAGTCCTGGCTGGCGACAGGACCCTTCGTCGAATCCGATCGCCTCGGGGAGGCCTTGATCGGTCCCGGATGTTTCGGGTCGGGATTGGTGTGAGTGCTGAAGTCGTTGATTCGACTTTGATCCCTAGTTCTCTGGTGTCTTCCTATTGAAAACAAGTCAGTTTTCTGGAAACACGGAAGATCTGCTCGAGGCACAGCTTTCTACGAGTTCGTGAGATTGGTTGCTTTCCGGGCAGGACCTGGGATAAGAAGACGAAGATGAATCGCCGAGAGTTTATTCGTGTCACTCTGCCTGCCGGACTCCGTTCGTTCCTTGGTTGTTTTCTGGGTGTCGTCGCTCTTCAAGGTGTCCAGGCCTCAAAACCGAATGTTCTCTTCATCATGGCCGATGATTTGAACTGTGCTGTGAGCGGGTATGGGCATCCTGAGTGCCGGACGCCGAATCTTGATCGTCTTGCCAAGACCGGCGTGCGTTTCACCCGAGCCTTCTGTCAGTTTCCTCTCTGTGGCCCGTCTCGGGCGTCACTCATGACGGGCCAGTATCCTGTGGCCAATGGAGTCACCGGCAATGGGGGGCAGGTTGATCCGGATCGAGTCACCTTACCTCGGCACTTCGCCAATCACGGCTATTGGACAGCGAGGGTCAGCAAAATCTATCACATGGGAATTCCTGGCGACATCATCGAAGGTAACGCTGGTCGTGACCACCAAGCGTCCTGGGGCGAGTCCTATAATCTCTCGGCGCTCGAGACTCTGACACCGGGCAAGGTTGAGAACGTCACCGAGCCGGAATCACCGGCGGTTTATCCAAGGGAACGAGCGAAGTGGCGCGCGGCAAAGCAGGACGGCGGGACTTATGACATGCCTAAAGCCGTTCGTGGCGACTACGCTGTGGTTGAGGTGGCAGATCATCTGACCGATTTACTGCCGGACACGATGGCTGCCGATAGGGCGATTGAGCTGATGCGAGAACGGGCCGATCAAACCGACCCCTTCTTTCTCGCCATCGGCTTTGTTCGTCCCCATTTTCCCTTTGTTTCTACCGCGAGCGCTATTCGACCCTATGATGCAGATCGAACGGCTGTGCCCAAGGTGCCGGCCGATGATCATCTCGATATGCCACCGCAAGCGCAGGAGAAACTCCTGGGATTCGAAGACGATGCGACTCGAAGACTCCGCCGAGGCTACTACGGCGCGATCGGGTTTATGGATCAACAGCTTGGCCGTTTGCTTGATGAGCTCGATCGATTGGAACTTCGTGAGAAGACCGTGGTGGTCTTTGTATCTGATCACGGTTACCTGCTTGGCGAACACAAGATGTGGAAGAAGGCGCGCCTCTGGGAGGAGGCGATTCGGGTTCCCTTGATCATCTCTGCCCCGGGGATGAAACAGGGGGCAAGCTGTGAGCATACGGTCGAACTACTCGATCTCTATCCGACTCTCACGGCCTTGGCAAATCTTCCCGCTGAACCTGGGGTTCAGGGCCAGTCCTTGGTACCTTTGTTGCGAGATTCGGAAGCAACATTATCCCGAAGGGATGCCTTAATCCAAGTGAGGGGTGGTTTCGCCCTGCGGGAGAATAAGTGGGCCTATATGTGGTATCCCGCCTCTGGAAAGCATGCCCAGGACGGCGAGATGCTTTACAATTTGACGAGTGATCCACATCAGCATTCGAATCTCGCAGCGAATCCCAGCTTCGCGCAGGTTAGAAATCGGTTTCACACCCAACTCGCTCACCGGCTCGCAAAGGCGAGAGGAGTCATGGAACCGACTGCAGAAAATTAGTGAGTGGGTTGGTTCGTTGCCTCATTGTTGCTGTCGAATCTTCAGTATTCTCGTGGATACCAGAAGCGGGGGCGTTTTCCCTTAGTGCAATGGCGTTTATCGATTCGAATGCTTCGAATGATTGAACCGAAATCGCTGTCACCTGTCTGACGATTTAATGCGGTGCAACGATTCAAGGATTGGCCTTTCCATGCTCGTGGCCTTAGCGCTCGTTTCCTTAGGGCGTTTGTGGTGGGAGCGAGAAGCGTTGAGATCCTATTTCACTTCGAGTCCGTTCGCTGCTTCTGGAGCGTTGATTCAGAACGACGAACCTGGGGCTCCGCGCTTAAAACGTGACTCAATACTTCTTGAAGTCCGTAGAAAGCGCGCGATGACGAATAGTGATCGCTACTACAATCCTGACCGAAAAGGCGAGGCTGCCTATCGTCAGAAGATTCGTAAACATCAACGTATTGCGAGTTACTTGATGGCGAGTCGTCGGAACGATCCTGATTATCACAGGGTGATGAACGTGCTGGCAACCCGGGGCTTTGGGATCCTTGAATGGATTGAAACGTGTCGGGCTATTATTACCTACCAAGGTCTCGTGAGCGAGGTGGATTCGGCAGATGCCTATTCTCAAGTCTCGTTGACCTTTACCGGTCTCTTTGGGATCACAGATCACGCGTTTTTCCATAACCTTTTGAGCATTCCGCTTGAATTCAATTTGCGCGAATCTGCCCTGGGGGGCTCGGTTCCGGAGCTTGTGATTGGGGATGAGTTTTATACTGACGACGATTGGATGGGATCTGAATTCAGGCACGCGCGGGCGTTGTATACTGGGCCACGCCGAGAACGGGTCGGACCCTATCTCAGAACCCAGTATCGCGATTTCGTCTATCGTTGCCGCCTGCGAGCTTCTGGAGAGGTGGTGCCGGAGTATCGCATGGCCATTCGACACCTGCGTTGGGCGGGGCTGATTTCGGATCAGGATTTGGCCGGTATTGAATTGAATAATTCGTTTTTCTTCTCCGATCTAAAGAAAGCGCCGATTGTGAATGAACCAAGAGTTATGCCGTCTTCGATCAGGCAAGAAATCCGATCGCCGCTCATGAATCCGATGCCTTAGAGTTTTGTCAGTGGATGTTCTCGTTCTCGCAAGGGGAGAGCCACGGCCCTTCCTCCTTGTCGGTGTGATTCAAACACGCCACATATCATCTCGACTGTGTTGCATCCTTCTTGGGCATTGCAGAGGGGTTGACGATCTTCTTGAACGGCCTGAACTAAATCCCTTACCGGCACGATGTGATGTTGTACGTCTTCAATGAGCTTCGGTTGGTTTTCGGCGATTCCGATGCCGGCAGAACTGATCGGAATCCATGGACGGGCTGACTTGCTTGGCTGAAAGGGGTTGCCGGGAATCCAGTGGGCGAGGGGATCAAGGTCACATTGGATCTGAATGATTCCTTTGCTCCCGATGAGCTGAAGTCCGAAGCCAGCGTTCTGAGTGCCATCGTTCGCGATGGAATCGAAGCTTGCGAAGACGCCACTGGATAATTCATAGCGTGCGTGGAGTTCGTTCGCTGCGAGCGGGCCGAGTCCTTCGGCGCCTTCACGAACGTGAGCCTTCGTCACTCCCTCTCCCTGATGTTTCATGACGGCGGAGCAGGTGCGTGGGCTACCGCCGAAGTATGACACAAGATTCAGCACGTGGGAGCCCAAGACCCAGAGATCCTCATCGCCGCCTCTTCGGTCACCTTTTCCTCGGCCCTGTATCTCAAGGAGTTTGCCAAGGCCACCGTCAGTGATGAAGCGATCGATCACCGCGAGCACCGGGTGATAGCGATTGCGGTGGGCGACGGCAATCTTGGTTCCTCTTGCTTGGCTCAGGGCAAGGATCTCATCTGCTTCCGCAGGTGTGCGACAGAAGGGTTTTTCAACGTAGATTCCCTTGGTCCCTGACTTGATGGCGGCGACCGTCATGGCATGATGTTGGTCAGCATGGCGCGGGCAAACCGAGACGAAGTCGGGTCGGAGCGCGTCTAGCATTTCTTGATAGCCTGCGAAGCCCTCTTTGGTTCTTAGGCGCTTCAAAGCCTTTGTTAGCCCCTGAGGATCCGCATCGGCGACTCCGATGATCTGAGTGCCAGGAATGTGGTGCCAGACGGTGTCTAGGCCGTGCCCGTAGTTCCCGCGCCCGGTATGTCCGATAACCCCCACGGAGGCCTTATGGTCAGACTGTGCCCAGAGCGAGGGAACAGCCATTGTTGCGAGACCTGTGTATTGGAGAAAGCGACGGCGTTTCATGGAACTGGATCATCGGCGGTTAGAGAGTCTTGGTCAAGTGGATCGGCTAAGCCGTTCTTCCGTGCTGGGTGTGATTAAAAGTGCGGGGAAAATAGTTGCAGAAAAAGCTTGTACTAATTCATTAGTAGGTGGCTTATCCTTGGGATGCGAAAGAAGAAAGGCAGCTTAAATTTCACGGATGAAGAACTCTCAC
>OJGU01001084.1_pt1 | contig 11553 bp, 9 predicted proteins | sample 1594741 | NCBI WGS metagenome assembly OJGU01 (sample SAMN05416841, study PRJEB24817) | seawater metagenome | isolation source: Sea water | place: Canada:Atlantic | collected 2013-07 | reverse complement strand
CCCCTCCACGCCGGGGAACGGCACGCGCTCGACCGTTGGAGCACGAAGCTCGGCACGAAGGCGGGCGACCTGTGCCCAAGCCCGAGCCGTCGCGACCGCAGGCGAGCGGCTGACTCGGCCAACCGTCGCTCGTGCCAACGCTGGCGGGACGCCCTCCTCGACGAGCGCTGAAACGATCTCGGCCACGTCCCCGCCGCGGGCCAAGTTTTCCTGAACCCAATGCCGCCAGGACGCCGCGAGCCGAGGTCGGGGCCTCCGCAATGCTCGTCGCCGCATCAGCCGGTGGTTGGCGGTGGCATGGGGGCGACCTCGGTCGTCCCGCTGTCGCTGCTCCCACCCGTGCTGCCGGATCCGCTACTCCCCGAGCCGCTACTGCCGCTGCTCCCCGACCCACTGCTGGTTCCCTGTGTCGGGTTGGGCATCGGCGCGATCTCGGTGGTCCCACTGTCGGTCGGATCGGGCATCGGCGCCACGTTGGTCGTGGTCCCCTCGGTGGGGTCGGGCATCGGTGCGATGTCCGTGGTGCCGCTGCTGCCGGTCGTCTCCTCGTCGTCGTCACACGCCGGTACGGTCAACGCCATCGCGAGCGAAGCACCAACGAGCGCTCGACCGCGCGGCCTCGGTGTCAGTCTAGTCTTGTTACCCATAGCTACGAGGTCCAGTGGACCTCACGGTCACCGTCGCGGTCAAGCGGCCGCACCACGCCGGAGAGCCTGAACGGCTACAATCGCGGGAATGGCCCGACGCGTCCGCAAGGCACACCGACCGCAGCAAGCACGCTCGCGGTTTCTTGCCGACGCCGTCCTCGAGGCCGCAGAGCGTGTCGTTCGCGAGGTCGGGTGGTCCAAGGCCAAGGTCTCGAGAATCGCCAAGGTTGCGGGGGTCAGCGTGGGATCGCTGTACCGATACTTCCCCGGTCGGGACGTCCTGCTGCGCGCCATCATCGACCGCACGCTGGAGTCCGACCACGCGGTCTTCCTTTCATCGATCGAGGCCGCCAAGGGGGACACCCTGGAGGAGACCCTCGACGCGTTCGCCAACACGTTGCTCGCGGACGAACGGCTCACCCACCCCGCGCTCCTGAGGCAACTCGTCGACTTGCTCGACGCGGCCGGGCGTCTCGAGACCGTTCAGAACACGTTCGATGACATGATTCGCCACTTCGCCGAGCACATCGCGGCGCAGCACCCAGAGCTTGGACCCATCGAGCTGGTGCACCGACGCAGCCACATCGCCTTTTGGGGAGCGCGTGCCGCATTCGTCGCGCGGGTCCGGGTCGAAGATCCGTTCGACCTCGCCGCGTTTCGAGCCGATGCCATGTACCTGACCGCCGCGATGCTCAGAAGAGACGAAGCAGCAGCCAGCCGATGAACAACAGCGGCAGGCCGGCCGCCGCGAGCGAGGTTGTCAGGTGCAGCGCGAACGCAAGGACGTCGGTCAGCGATGCGGGACCGGGCTCCTTGGCGAGGCCCAGCTCGCGCCGGACCTCGTCCACGGGTCGACGCAGGAGTGCCTCGGCATCTCGGCCGTAGAGGTTGGCCGACTGGCGACCGCGCACGAACGCGCGGAACAACCTCGATGGATTCGTGAACACACCCAACAAGAGTCCCCCAGTGTTCAGCACCCAGGCGGCCCGAACCTCCCAGCACCCCGAGCCGAGTTCCCATGCGCTGATCTCCGCCTCGCCGATGTTGTTCGTGGCGTAGCCCGTCACGAGGTGATGCATGTCGTGGAACACCACGGCTCGTTTCCGGCCTTCCGTGTTGGGGATCGTCACGGGGATTCCCAGCACCGTCACCGTGACGGTCGCCTTGCTGTATCCGCCGTCCTCCCCGAACCCATTGGCTTCGAAGTAGGCGGTTCGTGCATCGAGGAGGGTCGTCATGTTTAGAGTGTGCGACCGGACCTGGAGTCCGGCGACTCGCGTTCTTCAGCCCGACAACATCCGCAATATCAAAGACTTAGCGACAGACAGGCACAACGTCTACACGTTCAGTCCCCCTCGCCCAGGGCCGCGAGAGCCTCCCGCAGTCCCGCGACTCTGCCGGAGGACTCCCCTTGCGCGGCAACGGCGATGCTCAGGGCGCGCTCGTAGAGCAGCCGAGCCTTCTCGGGGGTTCCTTGTTTCGCCAAGGCCTCCGCTTCGACCGCAAGACACTGCCCGGCCACGTCGTGTGTCTTGCCGAACTGCCCCTCGAGGACTGCCCGAGCGGCCCGAGCATCTTCCAGTGCGCCGGCGAGGTCCCCTGCCGCGAGCTTGGCCTGCGCGAGGTTGATTCGGACGGGGGCCGCCTGGGCGTGCTCAGCCCCGAACTGTGCCTCGTAGTAGACGAAGGCCTTGTTCGCGAGCGCCAACGCCTGCTTGTGGTTGCCGTCGCTCGACGCGACTCGGGACAACACCATGTCCACTGCGACGGCCAAGATGTGCCCGGGCGGTGCATCCCGCTGCACCCGCTCCAACAGCGCCTTGGCCTCCTCCATTCTGCCCAAGTCGACGAGCGTGGTGCCCTTGCCGTACCGGGCCTCACCAGCCGCCACGTGGTCTTCCCCATAGGCTCGCTCCCGGCGACGCACCGCCTGTTCGTATGCCTGCAGCGCCTCTTCATGTTCGCCTCGGCGGGCAAGGACATTGCCGAGATTCATGTAGTGCGTGCCCAGCTGCGGATCGTCATCGCCGTTCTCTGCGCTGAACACCTCGATCGCTCGTCGCGCCGATTCCAAGGCGACGTCGAACTCCCCCGCCTCCAACTCGATGGACACGAGGCTGGCAAGGACCGTGGCCTCCTCTCTTGCGTTCTTCAACTCGCGCCACACGTCCGCCGACTGCGTGAGCAATGCGCGAGCCTCTGGCATGTCTCTCCGAGCCAGGGCGACCTCCCCACCCCGCATGAGAATACGAGCTCGTTTCGCCTTGCCCGCTCCACCCGCAGCCTCTTGAGCACTCGTCGCGACCCGCAACCAGTGCTCCGCGCCGTCCAGGTCGTTCTGATGTTGGGTCACCCAAACCAGCGACAACGCGATGTTGGCTGACCCGGCGTAAGCACGCGTCATCACGGCCAGCTCGTACGCCGCAGTGAAGTCCGAGTTGGCCGGGTCCAGTTCGCCACGCCGGGCGTACACCTTGCCACGCTGGTAGAACGCCTCGGAGGACACCGATGGCCGCCCCAGCGCCTGAGCACGACGCACGGCCACATTTGCCTCCTCGAGAGCCTCGTCAAACAAGCCGCTGAGCGCCAGAGCGTCGACGCGCTGCAACAAGCCCGACAGCTCGGCCATCTCATCATCGCTCCCCGGTCTCGACTCCGCGCCATCACAGTACAGCGGATCGACCAGGCCCTCGGCCACCTGCACGGGCTGCAACCCTTCCGGTCCCTCCACCAGCAGTCCGACGACGGCATCAAAGCGCACGATCAACTCGTCGTGGCAAGCAAGCACCACCGCGGAGGCGTCGACCTTGCACCCCTGATCCAAGACCTCGTCCAGTCGGTGTGCATAGTTGCTCACGATACGGACGGCGCCGTGCTCTGCACCAAGCGAATCCTCCAGCATCGACCGCCCCTTGGAGGACCAACTTCGATCGAGGCGCTCCGAGGCCGCGCACGAGTCGTCCCGCTTCAGGTCCGCGCTCATCACTCCGACCGCCGCGAGCCCCATCAACCCGATGCCACCGAACCACGCGAGGGTACGAGACCCGCCTCCCAACGCATCGAGCAGCGCACCCATGGACGCGTAACGCCTCCGAGGGTCTCGCGACAGCCCTCGTCGCAGAACCTTGAAGATGCGACGCGGAACGTTGGAGTCGGCGCTCGGTGCCTCCACCCGTTCCTCGCAGATGGCCTCGACGAGCTGGGTCATCGTCTTCGCCTTGAAGGGTCGATGCCCATACAGCGCTTCATGCAACGCAATGCAGAAACTGAACTGGTCGGACGCTGATGTCACCGGTTCGCCGAGGAACTGTTCTGGGGACATGTACGCAGGCGTTCCCAGGAAGGCATCGCTTCGTGTCGACGCACCGCCGCTGAGGCTTCCACCAGATCCGTGGCTGATCTCCTCCGATGACGAGTTGGGCGTGAGTTCCGTGACGAGGCCAAGGTCCAGTACACGAACACGACCGTCTTCTCCGATCATCGCGTTGGCCGGCTTGAAGTCTCGATGCACCAGCCCATGCTCGTGAAGTTCGGCAAGCCCGCGCGCCGCCTGGCGATACACCGCCAAGACCTCATCGGGAGTGTGGCTCGCCGACTGCCACGCGCGGAGGGTCTCGCCGCGAATGCGCTCCATTGCGATGTACAGCGCGCCTTCGTGCTCTCCGATGGCAAACACCTTGACGACATTGGGGTGAGAGAGCTGCGCCATCGCCTGCGCCTCTCGCCTTGCTCTGATCATCCCCTCATCGGAGGTTCGTTTCGCCGCCAACACCTTGATCGCGATGTCCCGCCGGAGCATGGGATCCCGCGCCGCGTAGACGACCCCCATCGCCCCCGCCCCGAGTTTCCCTTCGAGCTCGAACCGCCCGAGCCTGTGCGGCACCTGACCGTGTTCGCCCGCAGCGGCGCTGTCGCTGTCGCGCGTGGCCCCGTTGGGTCCCGCGCCCAACCGCCGGACCAGCGCGTCTGCCAGCCCCATGATGGCGTCGGAGGGCGGCCCGGGACGACGTCTGGTGGGATCACCGCCGGGCTGATCTATCATCGCAGTCCACGATGCCCGACTTCGGACAGGCTGACGATTCCACGCTGCTTACGGCGTGGAAGTCGGGTGACGCCGGCGCCAGCGGCGAACTCGTGCGTCGACACTATCGCTCGATCTACCTGTTCTTCTTTTCGAAGGTGGGACCGGACACCGCGCAAGACCTGACGCAGACGGTCTTCGAACGGGTCCTCGAGAAGCCGCACGAGTTCCGCGGAGACGCGACGGTTCGGACGTACTTGTTTGGCATCGCGCGATGGACTCTCGTGCATCACCATCGCAAACATCGTGCGCTCGCCGAGACGTTTGATCCATCGCTCGACCCGTTGGAGATTCCCGAGGACGTGATCTCGATGACCTCTGCGCTCGCCGCCCGCCGCGAAGAGGTGCTCTTCGTTCGTGCCATGCGAGATCTCGCGCTCGACGACCAACTGGTGCTCGAACTCAAGTACTACGACGGCATGACGGTGCGAGAACTCGCCGCCGTATTCGAGACTCCGCGCGCCACCATGGCCGATCGTGTGGCCCGGGCACGGACCCGTCTGGCGGAAGCCGTCGGGCATCTGGAAGGTTCCGCGAAAATCGTAGAATCGACGATGGCGGGCCTCGACGCGCATATGAAGGCAATTCGCGCGCAGTTCGCAGCCCGCTTGAAATCGCGGTGATACAGCCGGAGCCCGGACAAATCCGGGGCCTACGGACTGCCCTTCTTGGATGCAGCGACTCGGAATCATGATCGCGGGACTGGCACTGTCGGGTTGCTTTGCGGACCCCCTGGCGGACATCGACATCGACGTGGATGACGACGATGCAGGCTCGACGACGGCAGCGGTCGACGTGGGCGAGTCCACCACAGGAAGCACCGGCGGGACGGAGCCCGACGAGACATCCGGAGTGGGAGTCACGACCCTCGACCCCGACCCCAGTACGACGACCGGATCCGAATCATCGAGCGGCACCACCGACGGTGAAGAGAGCAGCGGGTCCACGAGTACGGGGAGCGAGTCGAGCGAAACCGATGAAGGTGAGAGCTCGACCGGTGGCCCACTCGATTGCGACGGCGTTCCGGATGGCACCGCAGAGCTCGACGAATGCGGCGTCTGCAACGGGCCCGGTGGACCTTGCTGGGGATGCACCGTCCCGGCCGCATCCAACTACGATCCGCTCGCCACGCTCAATGATGGCACCTGTGTTTGCGACCCCGGTCCAGGTGCCATCGCCGATCAATCCAACCTGAGCAGCAGCGCCGGCTCGGGCGGACAAGACCAGTGGCAGTCGTTCACCGTCGGCGTGTCCGGGGGCCTGGTCCGACTGGACCTGGGCGTCAGCTCGCCGATCTCCGGACCCTCGCCAGGAACCCTCCGCTTCTACGAGGGCGAAGGCACCGCAGGCGTCGAAGTCGGGAGCCAGGAGGTGACCTTCGAGGATGTCTTCAACACCGTGCAGGAGTTCGACCTCGACGAGCCCATCCCCATGACGGCCGGCGGCGTCTACACCGTGCGCTTCACCGTCCCCGCCGTCACCGTCGGCTGGGTCGACCTCGCCAACGACGTCTACCCGGGCGGTCGAGCCAGCTACAGCGCCGGCCAGGACTTCGTGTTCCGCACGACGATGACGCAGTGCGTCGCCGAGTGACCGAACGTAACCATCTGTTTTTCTTGATTTTTCAGACGCGGAAAAGAAAAAACGACGATCAGCTGAGACAAACCCCCCCGCTGGGGTGACTGGACGCGTGGTGTCGGGGAGAACACCCATGCGCACATACGATCATCGACTCACGGGGACGTTCGCGGGGGCGGTGTGCCTGCTTCTCAGCGGGTGCTACAGCGGCCTGAGCCTGTCTGATACCGGCTTTGGGAGCGGCGGGGACACCGGTATCGACATCAGCGACACGGCTGTTGGCGGGACGGGGGACGGAGACTCGGGCGACGACACCGGGGAGACCCCCGAAGGCAACGACGCGCCGGCGCCGCTGCTTCGGCTGTTGTCGACGCAGGAGTACGAGAACACGGTCACCGATCTGCTCGGGGTCGAGTTCTCCAACGACGTGCTGTGGTCCGATTCGCATACCGGATTCGACAACGGCGCTCGGGCCCAGATCGATGAATCCCTGCTGACCCTCCTCATGCTGCAGTCCGAAGCGGTGGCGCAGCGCTACGTTTCGGAGCGCCTCCCGCTGGACTATCCCTGCCTGGCGCAGGCTGAGCCGGCGACTCTCGACTGCCTCGACGGCTTCATCGACTCGTTCGGGTTTCGCGCGTATCGCCGGCCCCTGACCGACGCGGACCGGGAAGCTCTGCTCGGGTTTGTCGATGGGCTTCAGCTCGAGGCCCCGACCAACCCAGAGCTCGCGCAGTTTCTGGTGACCCGGATGCTGCTCTCGCCCAAGTTCCTGTACCGGGTCGAGGGCGGACGCGTCGACGGTGACACCCCCTCCGAGGTGGACGACTACGACCGGGCGTCTCTGATCGCCTACACGATGACCGGGTCGATGCCCGACGCGCTGTTGTTCACCGCCGCCCAAACCGGCGAGCTCGACGATGACGCCACGGCGCAGCACGTGCGGAGGTTGGCCGAAACCCCGCGCGGGAAGGCCCAGATGCTCCGGTTCGCGGCGCAGTGGTTCCGCGCCACCTCGCTGGGCCACATGCGGGACCTGCCCTCGGAGTATCCCAAGCTGCCCACCCCCGAGACGGGAGCATCCCTCGCGACCGAGTTCGATACGTTTATCGAGAGCACGCTGCTGGGCTCGGGCACGCTGGCCGACCTGATGCTCTCGACGAACTACTTCGTCGACGCTCAGACCGCGCCGCTGTACGGCCTTCCCGCACCGGCCGGCATCGGCATGACGCCCACGCAAGCGCCCCCCGGTCGCTCTGGCGTTCTGGGTCTGGCCAGCGTCCTGGCGAGCCATGCATCGGGCGCGCTCACCCACAAGGACAAGCCCATCGCGCGGGGCATGCTGATCAAGAACCAGCTGCTCTGTGAAGAGATCGGGCTGCCCTCGGGCATCGACATCAACCAGGCGGCCGAGGAGGTCCAGGAGGACGTTCCGGACTTCGACCTCATGACGCCGCGTGAACAGCTCGAGCTGATCATGAACCAGGGTGAGCAGTGCATCGCTTGCCACGAGACGTTCATGCCGTACGGCTTCCTCTCGTCGAACTTCGACGCGCTGGGGCAGTACCAGACCCACTTCGGAGAGCGTGCCCTGGATGCCAGCGTGGCCGAGCTCCAACTCGACGGCGAATGGAAGGGATACGCCGACCTTGCGGCCTTTGTCCCCGAGCTTGCCCACAGCGACCAGCTCGCGGCCTGCTACGTGAAGCAGGTCGCGCGATTCATCTCCGGTTCGATCGAGAGCGACCTGACCGAACGCCTCGAGGCCGACTTCGAAGGCTTCACCTCCGACGAAGTGATGCTCGAGCTGTTCGAGCAGATGCTCCTGCACCCCGCCGTCTACGAAAGGAACCCTTCGCCATGAAGCGCCGCACGTTTGTCTTTCGCTCGTTGAAGGCTGCCGCACTGCTCACCCCGGTGCTCTCGATTCGGCGAGCCGAGGCGCGAGAATTCCCCACGATGCGCGGCCTGGTGTGGGTCAACAGCACCGGCTATCCCTACCCGGAGGATTTCTTCCCCGGAGGCGATCCGAACGACTTCACGCTCTCGCCGATCCTCTCCGACTTCGAGTCCGTCCGCGACGAGATCGTCGTCGTCGACGGCATCTCGATCGCCGGAACAGGGCCCGCACCGCGAGGCAACAACCACGTTCGGGCGCCGGGCAAGGTCCTGACCGCCAAGGACATCGTCCAGGTGCCCGGGGCCGAGGACGGCACGCCCGGCGGGGCCTCGATCGACCAGTGGGTCGCCGGCGAGCTGGGGCTGCAGACCCTCGAGCTCCAGGTCAACAACGGGGGTTCCAACAACCACATGCGGCACCGGCCGTTCGCGAGCGGTCCCGGCGCGTTCAAACCCCCGATCGACAACCCGCAGAACGCCTGGAACCTGCTGTTCTCGGGGTTCGATCCCACGAGCACCCCCGAAGCGATCGAGGCGACCAAACGTCGGTTGCGCATGCGCAAGTCGGTCCTCGACGACGTCACCGACGAGCTTTCGCGCTTCCGCTCCGAGCTCACCGGCGTGGAGACCCTCAAGCTCGACATCCACGAGGACGCCATCCGCAAGGCAGAGGAGAGTGTCGCCCGCGACCTCGAGCTCGAGCCCGTGTCGTGCACGGTGCCGGGACAGACCGACGGGTCGAGTGCCGTGCCCGACCGAGCGCAGGCCCAGTTCGACCTCGCCTACGCCGCCCTGACCTGCGGCCGTGCCGATCTCGTCGGCATGATCTGGGGTTTCTCGGGCCAGCACTGGCGCTACGAGTGGGCCGGCGTGACCAACGTGGCCGACTCTGGGCACGACGAGGTCCACCACCTGCCCGGGGCGCGCCGCGAGGACTACATCCGAATGGCGCGCTGGGACTGGAACCACCTCCGCGACTTCATCGAGCGCCTGCGCGACACACCCGATGGCGGCGGCACGATGCTCGACAGCACGCTCATCATGGGCTTGAGCTTCTTCGGTGTGCACCATCAGCTCGACCGGATTCCCGTGATGTTCGCCGGAGGAAGTGCATCCGGTCTTCAGACTGGCCGCGCAGTTCGTCTGATCGAGCCGCGGTTCAACGACACGGTGCTCACCTCTTTCGCCCACTTGATGGGCGCCCCCTCCCTGACCGGATTTGGCGACGACACCGCGTGTGGTCCCGTCCCCGGTCTGTAGTCCGCGAACAACACGCTCCGCATGTCCGCCATTCGCCCTTCATACCGCGGCTCCCTCACCGCGTTGGCCCTTCTGCCGCTTGTCCTGGGGGGTTGCTACGACGGCCTCGGCAACCAGAGCCCCGCCGACACCGATCTCCCACCGAGCTCCGGTGGTCGTGACACCGAGGGCGGCACCTCGGGTACCTCGGCGGACACCTCCGGCTCCGGCGGTGAGGATGAAGCCGAAGCACCCGCCCAGGCGCTGCATCGGCTCAACCGACTCGAGTACGACAACACCGTCCGCGATCTTCTCGGCACCACGCTGCGGCCCTCGGAGGCGTTTGGCCCCGACGCCGAAGCCAACGGTTTTGACAACCAGGCCGAGCAGTTGCTCCTCTCCTCGAGCCTCATCGATGCGTACGACGTCGCCGCGCGCGAGGTCATCAATGACACGCTCGATTCGGTCCCGGTGTTCTCGGCGCTGTTCGAGGATGAGTCTCTGAGCGTGCCCGGAGGCTACGCAGTGGGCTCCCTGTGGGCGCTCAGCGGCAACGCCTTGTCCGTTTCGGTGACCGTGCCGGTGGCGATGGACGCACAGATCGTCCTGTCCGCTGGCGCCGGCGTCGTGGGCCCGGCTCCCGCCGCGCAGGCCCTGTTGCGCATCGATGGCGTCGACCAGCCCGCATTCACCGTCGAGGGTAGCGCCGCCACCCGAGCGGTCCGCACCGACCCCGTGTTCTTGGACGCCGGGGAGCACACGATCGCTCTGGTGCCGACCAACCACATCAACGACGCGGCGGGCAACACGTCCAACAACATCTTCGTCGAGTCGCTGCAGGTTCGCTCGGTCGACATCGAGTCCCCACCAGGACGGGCGCTCGTCTACATCTGCGAGCCCGTCGCCGCCGGGGACGTCTCCTGCTACGAGTACATCGTCAGCAACTTTGCGACCCGCGCCTGGCGACGCCCGGTCCGCGACGATGAGCTGTTGGGGCTCATGGGTCTGTGGGAGGACATGGTCGCGGCGGGAGAGTCCCCCGAGCAGGGGCTGCGCTTGGTCATGCGCGCCGTGATGCTGTCGCCCAAGTTCTTCGCCCGCATGCGGACCGACCAAGACGACGATGGTGATGGATGGCTGGACGACTACGTCCTCGCAAGCCGCTTGAGCTACTTCCTGTGGAGCTCGATGCCCGACGCGCGTCTGTTCGAGATGGCCGAGGAAGGACGTCTGGCCAGCGACGAAGGTCTCTCCGAGGCTGTCGAGTTCATGCTCGACGACCCCAAAGCCGACGCCCTTCGCGAAGGGTTCGCGGAGCAATGGCTCTCGACCCGTCACCTCGCCGCATACGTACCGAGCCCCGACGCGTACCCGGGCTTTGACGACGCCCTGCGCGAGGCCATGATCGAGGAGTCGAAGGCGTTTTTCGGTGACTTCCTGACCAACGGCGCTCCCCTGCGTGCGCTTCTCGACCCGGACTTCGCCTTCCGCAACGATCGGCTGGCCGCCCACTACGGCCTCCCCGCGGTAGGTGGCGAAGCGATGGTGCGCGTCCCGGCGGCGCCCGGCGAGCGACGCGGCCTGCTGACGCTCGGAGCATGGCTGACCGCGACCTCCGGCCCCGACCACAGCTCACCGATTCGGCGAGGACAGTGGGTCACCGACCGGGTCATGTGCGTCTCTCCGCCACCTCCGCCACCGGGTGTGGAGTTCGAGCCCCCCGAGTTCGGAGGCGACGAGCCCGTACGGGACGCCCTCGAGCGTCACCGCGCCGACCCCGGATGCGCCTCGTGCCACGCCCTGCTCGACGTCGTCGGGATCGGGTTCGAGGAATACGACGGGGTCGCTGCCCCGGTGCTGGACCCCAACGTCGACAACCTCGGCGAGCTCCCCGACGGCACCACCTTCTCCGGCGCCGATGCGCTGGCCGAGTTGTACGCCGACGACCCGCGCTTCCTTTCGTGTGTGACCACGAAGCTGTTCACGTACGCGCTGGGCCGGCCCGCCAGTGACGACCACGATGAAGAACCCTTGGAAGCGCTCGTACAGGCCGCAACCGATTCCGGATACGACCTGTCTCTTATACACATCTGACGCTGCCGACGAGCG
>OJGU01001083.1_pt1 | contig 11557 bp, 12 predicted proteins | sample 1594741 | NCBI WGS metagenome assembly OJGU01 (sample SAMN05416841, study PRJEB24817) | seawater metagenome | isolation source: Sea water | place: Canada:Atlantic | collected 2013-07 | reverse complement strand
CTGGACTCCGCTGACACCGCTCTGTCCATTCCACCGAATTGGGGACGGCCCCTAGTCGATCCGAGCCGCGATCCAGCTGCGCAACGCGTCGATGACCGGCTTGCGGAGCTCGGGCGGCTCGTTGTGGAGCTCGTGATAGTAGCCCTCGAACGACTGAAGAGTCTGGTCGTGGTCCTCGGGAGCCGGAAGCGTGGTGAACGCTTCCAGACTCGCGGTGTGGTCGCAGATCTTGTCGCCCGTCCCGACGTACCAGTACAGCGGCACCTTCAGCCCGCTCACGCCGTCCATCACGCGAGCCCGCGCCTCGTTCATCCGCTGGAACCAACGGGCAGAGACGACCTCGGTGCGCCGAGGATCCTCGGCGTATCGGGCAACCTGATCCTTGTCCCGGCTGATATCGGCGGGGTCGAGCCCGGAGGGAAGCGTCATCCCCGGGGCCACGAACGCCGCGAACTTCCCAAGCCAGACTTTGAGCATGGGGGGCTGCAGTGCGAGGCGCAGCAGCGGTGCCGAGAGCAGGACGCCGCGCACGTCGGCGGGCAGAATGTCGGCCACCAACGCATTGAGCACGATGAGACCTCCCATGCTGTGGCCGAAGACGAACCAAGGCACGGCACCGGGCTTCGCCTCGGGCCGCTCTTGGGCGTACGCGTCCATGACGAGCGCGAGGTCACGGCCGTACTGATCGAAGCTCTCGATGTGTCCCGGCGCCCCGCCGGACTCGCCCTGACCGCGGTGATCCGGGCCGATGACCCAGGCACCGATCGACTCGAGGTCGGCGGCGACGTCGGCGTATCGCCCGACGTGCTCTCCAGCGCCGTGACAAATGACGACGACGCAGCGGATGTCCGCAGGTGTCCAGGACTCCGCCCGCAGCGTGATGCCATCGGGGGTCTCGATCTCGCGTCGCTCGTGCTTCATGGGACGGTGCGCCGCCCATGAGGCCGCGAACTAGAAGATATCCCGAACCCAGTCGGTGATGCGACGGATCGTCCCAGGACCTTCGTCCCGAGTCGAGCGCTTGCCCGGAGTGAGTTCGGCGGCATCCGCCATCGGCTCGTGCGTGGCGCCGTAGAGCACCAGGCCGACCCCCGTAGCGAACTTCGGGTCCGACACCATCGAAGCGAAACCGCCCTCGGCAAGAGACACGACGCCGTGCCGCTCCCCGCCGGGAATCGAGGTCGGCACGCCCTGCCGCACGGGCATCTGGAAGATGTCCTCCGCGATTTCGATCATGCCCGGCATCTGGGAGGCGCCACCGGTGAGCACGAGGCCACTGGCGGCGAGTTCCGCACAACCGCTGGCGAGCAGCTCTTGCTGCGCCATCAAGAGGATCTCTTCCACCCGCGGCTCGATGATCTCCGCCAAGAAGCGACGCTTGAACTCGCGGGGCGGCCGGGGACCCACGCCGGGGACCTCGATGACATTGTCCCCCTCGACCATGCTGATCAGCGCACAGCCATGCTTGCGCTTTATCGCCTCGGCCTCCGACACGCTGGTGCGCAGCCCGTGGGCGACGTCCTGCGTGATGCGGTGGCCGCCCATGACGATCACCGAGGTGAACACGTTGCTGCCCTCGGAGCACACCGAAAGGTCAGTGGTTCCGCCGCCGATATCCATGATCGCAACGCCGAGGTCACGCTCATCTTGGTGCAGCACCGCTCGCGAACTGGCCAGCGGCTCGAGCACGACCTCGATCACTTCGAGGCCCGCGCGGTTGCAGCACTTCACGATGTTCTGCACCGAGGTCAGCGACGCGGTGAGCACGTGCGCCTTCACTTCCATGCGCACGCCGTTCATGCCGATCGGATCGCGAATCTGCCCCTGCCCGTCGATGATGTACTCGAGCGGGATGGTGTGCAGGATCTTCCGATCGAGCGGAATGTTGACCGCCTTGGCCTGCTCGATCACCCGGGCGACGTCGATGTCCTCGACCTCGCGAGAGCGCATGCTGACCTGTCCGAAACTGTTGAAGCCCTGAACATGGCCGCCGGCGATGCCGACATAGACGGACTGGACGTCCGCTGCTGCCATTTGCTCGGCTTCGGCAACCGCGGCCGCGATGCTGCCCGTGGTCGCTTCGATGTTGACCACAACGCCCTGCCGAAGGCCCTCAGAGGGGCTCGTCCCGACGCCCAGCACCTCGATACCGCTCTCGGTGACTTCACCGATGATCGCGGCGACCTTCGTGGTTCCGACGTCCAATCCGCAGATGATTTCTCCAACCTCGGCCATGACTGCTCCGTTTACTCGTATCGCGGCAGACGACTCTTGCCGCCGCGGGCTCCCTTCTTGGAGCCCTTCTTCTTGTTCTTTTTTGCGTCCTTCGCAGCGTCCAGCTGTAGCCGGTGCTCGAGCGCCCGTTGGTGTGCTTGCTCCGTCGCGTCTTCGACGAATTCCGGAGCGTCTTTGGTGGGGAAGAAGCTCGCGACGATGCGGTCCTTCCCATCGAGGGCCGAGTTCGCATCGAGATGCGCAACGGCGAGCTTGTCCGACTCTTCACCCAGCGCCGCTCGAAGGGCGTCGTACCGGGTCAGCGCAGCTTCGACGTTGGTCCGCCCGAGGCGAAGCTGGCTTCCGAGGTCTGCGGTGTACAGCGTCGCCGCACCGGTCTCGTCGATGTTGACTTCACTCAGGCGCGGTCGCTGCTTGGTCGAATACGCGTCGAGAATGCTCAGCGCCCGTGAGACGACCTTCTGCGCGCGCTCGGGCTCGGTGAACACGAGCGAGGGCTCGACGCCGGTGACGATCGGCAGCGTGCCGCGCTCGCCCGACTCCAGAGGCTTGAACGGGATGCCGTCCTCCCCGACCAAAAAGAAGTCACCGGCGAGGAGAACCGCGCGCGGGTTGTGCTCTTCGACCTCGACAATGAGCGTGTCGGGAAGCTCTCGGGTGACGCTCGCGCGGCGGACCCAAGGATGCTCGGAGACCGCGGCGGCGAGACCTTCAACCTCGAGCGAGAGGATGTTGGTCCCGGGCGTGATGCCCATCAGAGCGCGGAGTTCCGCGTCGCTCACGTGGGACGTCGGCTCGAACAACAGGGCGCGGGCCTCGAAGCGCGGGGATGTCGTCGCGTAGTCGTAGGCCTCCTGAACCCCCAGGAGCGCCCCGTAAGAAAGGCCCCCAGCGACGCCGAGCCGCAGCCCCCAACGCGCGGTCACTCGGGCCCATTTGGGCAGTCGCGAGAAGGCTCCGGGGGGGATCTTCTCCCCGCCGCGAGTGCGCAGAGAAGTGTCGGTACGGGGCCCTGTGGCCCCGCCGGTGGCCGCTCGGGGCTGCCGTCGCTGATTGCCCGCACGTGCCGAAGTGGCCTTCTTGGCCCGTCGCCGTGGTGGGCGACTCTTGGTCTGCGTGCGCTTCGACATCGTCGGATTTTTGCCCAATTCGGCCAGCTAGAGGGCCTTATCTCGGCAATACAGGGACACGGCCCTCAAGGCAAAAAACCGTCATCTGCCGCGGGTGCCCCCCGCGAAGCCGGTCGGAACACACCCAAGTTCCGTGGGGCCGAGGTCGGCGTGCAAACGCCCCAAACCACAAGATCCGCTCCCCTGCGGAATTCGGACGATTGGGGGCATTTTTCAGTTGTCAGCGGATCCGACCTGCCTACAATCCAATCGCAACGAGCTGCTCATGCAGCACGTGCCCACAAAAGACAGGCGAGAAGACAATGGCGAAGGCAAAGAAAGCATCCAAGAAGAAACCCCGCGAAGTGGTCGTCGTCGGCTCCAAGGTCAAGGACGTTGTCCGCAACGCCGGCCTGCGCAGCGACGGTGAGCTGGTCCAGGCCGTGTCCGAGAAGGTCCACGACCTCCTCGAGGCAGCCATCCAGCGCGCTCAAGACAACAAGCGCGGCACCGTCCGCCCCTACGACTTGTAGGGCCACTACGCTCAACACCCCGTGCTCGTCGCTCGTGGCGAGCACGAACGACAGAAGGCGTTCCGGAATGGCTCCGGGACGCCTTCTTTCGTTTGGTTGTCGGACGCGCGAGCGAAGGAGACGCGGTGGCCCCCGTTCGCTGCGAGATTCGCCGGGCTATCGCATGAAGCCGTCGCCGTTGTCCGGTCGGCGGCGCAGGAACGCGGGGATGTCCTGCGGGTCACCGGTGGCAACCTCGGGCGCGGGCCAGCCACCACTCGACGCCGAAGACGCGTTGCGCGACTCGGGCTGCGACTGCGGTTGCGGTTGCGGTTGAGGCTGCTGGACGCGGCCTTGGGGCTGCTGAGCTCGCGGAGCGGCGCCACGAGTCAGCGAAGGTGCGGACTTCTGCTGCGGGCTCCCTGACATGAATGCAGCGGCACCTTGCGGCTGACGCATCGCGGGTCCGGGGGTGACCATCTGGCGACCGCGAGGACCCATGGATCCGGCGGCGACGATCGAGCTCTGTCGGCGATGACCATGATTCTGGATCGCGTGCTCGAGGACCTCCTCGGCCGGCTGATGCTGATCGAAACCGGTCGCGATGACCGTGATGCGAAGGGTGTCGCCCATCGACTCGTCGATGACGGCACCGAAGATGATGTTGCAGTCCTCGTGGGCGGCTTCCTGCACCAAGGAGGCCGCTTCTTCGACTTCGTGAAGCTTGAGGTCGGGACCCGAGGTGATGTTGATCAAGATGCCCTGCGCACCTTCGATCGTGACGTCTTCGAGCAGCGGGCTGTTGATCGCCTGCTGCGCGGCGACGACCGCCCGGCCCTCTTCGCTCGCGATTCCCATGCCCATGAGCGCGCGGCCCTGGTCGGACATGATCGTGCGCACGTCGGCAAAGTCGACGTTGATGATGCCCGGGATCGTGATGAGGTCGGAGACGCCTTGGGTCGCGTGCTGCAGGACCTCGTCGGCGAGTTTGAAGCTGTCGAGCAAGCTGGTCGACGTGCTGGTCACATCCAACAGACGATCGTTGGGGATCGTGATGAGAGTGTCGACCGCCTGCTCCAGGGTCTCGATGCCCGTGCCGGCGATACGCCCACGGCGTCGGCCCTCAAAGCGGAACGGCTTGGTGACAACACCGACGCACAGCGCTCCGCACTCGCGAGCCACTTGGGCCACGATCGGCGCGGCGCCAGTTCCGGTGCCGCCGCCCATGCCCGCGGTGACGAAGACCATGTCTGCGCCTTGAAGCGCTGCGGTCAGCTCTTGAATGCTCTCGAGCGCTGCCTCGCGACCTCGGTCGGGGTTGGCTCCCGCGCCCAGGCCACGGGTGATTGCGCTGCCGAGCTGAATGCGTGTAGGGGCCAGGTTCTTTTCGAGAGCCTGAACGTCCGTGTTCGCGGTCAGGAACTCCACGCCCTCCACGTTGTGGCCGATCATGGTGTTGACCGCGTTGCCGCCGGCACCGCCGACGCCGATCACCTTGATGCGGGCTTGGTCCGGATATGCGTCCTCGAGTTCGAAATGCGCCATGTCGTGGTCCGTCGTCGGGTGTTGAGATCTGGCTCCGCGCGCGTCACGGCGCGGGGCACTGTCGACCCATACAGGCACGCGATCCCTCGTCCCAAAAAAGTGGCTGATTCCGAGCGCTTACCTGTGCCGAAACGGATTACATGCTCAACTGAGCAGCGCTTTCCAATCGAGACCCAGCGCGCCCCGCATCGCGGTTCGGGTCGCCAAGTCGAGGGACGCACCCAGCCAGTGCTCCAGCGCGAGCACCCCCTGCCCCCACAGCATCGGCAGCCCATCCATCGCACGCAGGCCGTGCGCACGCGCCTGGACGACCAGTCCGGCCTCTGGCGCTGGGTAGACGAGGTCTGTGACGACGGCCCCCGCGGGCAGCTGGGCCACGTCCACGGGCACAGGAAAGCTCGCCGGCCCCCCCTGCATTCCCACGGTGGTTCCGTTGACGAGGATGTCCGCCGCGCCCAGAGCCGCCGGCAAGTCCTCGTATTCGAGGGCCGTGACGCCAGGCCAGGCCGGCAGGGCGCTCGCGCTCCGGGAGACCCAATGCACGTGCGCACCGGTCTCGAGCAATGCGTGGACCACCGCCCGGGAAGCCCCACCCCCGCCCAACACGACGGCCCGGCGTGGGAGCGTGTTCAGCAAGGAGCCGAGCGCCTCGATGAACCCCGCGCCGTCGGTGTTCCGACCGAGGGTTCCGGATTCCGTGAAGCACACCGTGTTGACGGCCCCGATCGCCTCGGCCTCCGGCGAGAGCGCGTCAAGGAGCCCCAGGGCGTGGGTCTTGAGCGGGACGGTGAGGTTCAGGCCGCCGAAGCCCAGCGTCGCGGCACCGGCGAGCGCGGACGCGAGTCCGTCCGGTTCGACATCGAACGCGAGGTATCGATGCGGAAGGCCCAACGCCTCAAAGGCTGCGCCGTGCATCTCCGGGGATTTTGAATGGCCGATCGGATGTCCCAGCACGCCGAAACAGCGCCCCAGGATCACGTTCCGTCTCCAGGCTTCACGGCAACCACATTCGCGCGCAACGACCCATCGGACAAACGAACGTCCACTGTATCGCCGACCGACGTGTCCGCGGCACAGGTCAGCGCGGCCCCATCGGCGGTGACCACCACCGCGTAACCGCGCGCCAGCACCGACAACGGAGACAACGCGTGGAGCGACGCCGCCGACTTCGCCAAGCGCAACCGGCCGCGTTCACCGATCGCCCGGCCACCCCGCTCCAAACGGCTCCGCGCAGCCTCCAGCCGCGACCGTTCACCGCCTGCCAGGCCAGCGCCACTGGCATGCAGCCCGGAGCGTGCAGCCTCGAATCGGGCCCGAGCCCCCTTGGAGAGGCCGGTCCCTGCCCGCTCCAGGCGGCTTCGCAGCGAGGCGAGCCGCTGAGCGTCCGCGGCGACTTTCGCCCGCGGATGAACATTGGCCAGACGCCGCTCCAGGGCCCTCATTCGGGCGCGGGCCGGGGTCACCATGCGTTGCCCGTGCGCAACGAGCCGCCCTCGGTCGCCGTCGAGGCGCGATCGGACGTCGAGGGCCGCACGTTCCACCGCCCGTGCCATCCGGCGCTGCATCGTCTCGAGCCGCTGCTGGAACGAGGCCCGATCCGGCACCACGAGCTCGGCCGCGTGCGACGGTGTCGCGGCGCGAACGTCAGCCACCATGTCACTGACCGAGATGTCGACCTCGTGCCCGACCGCGCTCACGACCGGCACCGGGCACGCAGCAATCGCACGCGCCAACCGCTCATCGTTGAACGCCCACAAGTCCTCGACTGACCCTCCGCCTCGGCCAATAATGATGACGTCCACGTCGTCGTACTCACACAGTCGCTTCATGCCGCGCACGATCGTCCGTGGTGCATCGGGTCCCTGCACCACCGCCGAGGCCAGCAGGATTCGAGAGGGGCACCGGCGACGGGCGACCTTGAGGATGTCGTGAATGGCGGCTCCGTGGGCCGAAGTCACCACCCCGATCCGTCGGGGCCACCGCGGGAGGGGGCGTTTGCGGTCCTGTTCGAACAAGCCCTCCGCCGCAAGCGTCTTCTTGAGCGCCTCCAGCTCCTGCATCCGCGCGCCGAGCCCAGCGGGTTCCGTTCGCTCGGCGTACATCTGAAACCGACCGGACTTCACGAAGATGCCCAAGCTTCCGTGGACCCGTAGCATCTGGCCGTCGTGCATCTGAAACTTCAGCCGCTCGACGTTGCTGCGCCACATGGTGATCGGCAGGTTCGCGAAGTCGTCCTTGAGCGTGAAGTAGGCATGCCCCGAGGCCACGATTCGCAGGTTTGAGACCTCGCCCTCGACGCACAGCCGGGGAAAACGTAGCTCCAGCAGTCGGTTGGCCCCTTTGACCAACTGGCTGACCGTCAACACGGGCGGCTTCTCGCCAGGACCGGGGGGGCCGGAGCCGGGCCGCCGGAACGAGAGCTGAGACTGCGCCATGACGCGGATGGTAGCGCTCTCGCCGGAAATTTGGAGTGGAGCCTCGTTGCCCGGTCTACTCGGTCTGTGAAGGTGCGTGCACTGGCAGCGTTCGTGGCGCTGTGCGCCTCAGGGTGTGGGAAAGTCGACTTCTTCGAGGAGCTGCAGTCCGCGGACTCGGTCGAAAAAGACACCGAGGCCGGCGACACCGACACCGACGGCAGCACCGACGGGGATACCGAGGGCCAGCCGAGCGGCGACTGCGAGTTCCCGGCCGACGATCGTTGCGGGAGTCAGGATGGCATCGAGCAGTGCCACCCCGACACGCTCACGTTCGAGACCTTCGACTGCCACCTGCTGTGCGGCGAGTTCGTAAACCTCAGCTGTATTACGACCGGGTCGGCCCAACACGCTTGTTACTGCGTGGAGCCGGGAGCCAACAAGCAGCTCTCGTGCACCGAGCTCGAGTCCTGCCTGTCCGGATGTACCTCAGGTGCCTGCGAGGACCAGTGTTTCGGGCGAACGACCGCCTCCACCATTCGGCTGTATGGGTCACTGGTGTTCTGCGCGAACGACGACTGCCATCAGGTCTGCATCGACAACCCCCAACTGTGCGGCCTGTGCATTCAAGAGACCATCGCCGAAGGTCGAGGCATGTGCGGGCTGCCACGGTCGGTCTGCAACAACGACATCAACGACGACCCCAACGCCCCGTGGGGTTGACCGCGTGATCGACTTCGACGCAGTTGGAGCCTCGCTCGACCGCGCGTGGTCGGGCGCGGACCGGGATGAGGAGCGCTTCGCGGATTTGGCCGCCGATGCCCTCGAAGGCCTCGCGGAGGACTTCGACGCCGAGCGCTTCTTCGATACGATGCTCGACCCGCAGCGACCCGGTCGACAGCACCTGGCTCCGACCGGCGCGTTCGGGCAGCCGGGCTTCACCGCCTTTCACGGTGAAGGGTTTGTGCTCGAGGTCTACGTGTGGTCGGACTCGCTGTCGGCGATCCACAACCATCCCTTCTGCGGGGCGTTCACGGTGCTGCGCGGACACAGCGTGCAGGCTCGCTACAAGACCTCGCGGCCCAGCCGCGCCGGCGCACGCGGCCAGCTTCTCGACGTCCACCTTCAAGCGCTGGAGCGGGTCGGCGCCGGCGAGGTCCACAAGTTCTCGCTGCGGCGCTACCCTCTGATTCACGCCCTGATCCACGTCCCGGTGCCGACGGTCTCGATGGTCGCGCGCACGGTGCGAACCGAGGGATACTTCCGCTACCTTCCCCCCTCGATCGCGCTGCCGATGGAACCCCTGCCCGAGCCGGCCGCGCGTCGGGTCGCGTTGCTCGAAACGTTGGTGCGCATCGACCACCCGGGCGCGCTGCAGCGCGTGTGTGCGGCGCTGCGTGGCTCCGATTTCGAGACGGTCGTGCATCTCCTGTCAACGACCTGGCCCGCCGCCGACGATGAAGCCCGAGAGTTGCTTTGGGCCGCAGCCAGCGAGCTTCACGGAGACCGCCGGGAGGCCATCGAAGCCGCGCTGTTCCGGGCGCGGCGGCTCGAAGAAGCCTCGGCGATCCGTGCCGGACTCCGAGACCCCGAGCACCGGCTGTGCGCGACCACGTTGGCATACGCCGAGGCGCGTAGCCACGTCGAGCGGGTGCTGGGTGAGGCCGACACGAACACGATGCTCCATGCCTTCATCGACGACGCGGGTCTGTTCGATGCTGGAGAAGAACCCAGTGCGGCGATCGCCCACGGCCTCGTCGAGGGACACAGCGACACTGCCATCCTTCGCGCGCTGAGTGAGCAGTACGGAGCCGACGCGATCGCCGAGCAGCGAGATGCGATCGTGCGCTACGCAGACGAGTCGATCTTCTCCGTGCTTCGTCGCTGAGCCCTGACACAGCACCGCGGCATTGTCCGCCGCCCGGCCTGGTGCTCTGCCGACGATAGGAAGACAATGCTCGGGTGAGCACGACATGCGACCTGTGTGGCTGCGCGTCCCAAGGCGGCTCCCGAAACTTCGGCCTCGAGTTCTGCGAGGTCTGTGAAACGGGCCAACTCAGCGGCCGCCTGCACGGTTGGGGTGGCGAGTGCCAGATGGAGGAGTTCATTCGAAACGATGACCCCGAGCCGTTCCTACGCGTGGTCGCGTCGGTGACCGGTGCCCAGCCCCTCATGGCAACGTTCGAACGCCGCACCGCCAAACACACGCTCAAGCGGCTGTTCTCCTCCAAGATCAAGTCCGGGGACGCCTTGTTCGACCAGTCGGTGATCATCACCGGGAGCCGCACCCGCCCTGTCTTGGAGACACTGGTTCGTCACGACGGATTCCAGTCGGCGGTCATGTCATTGACCGCACACGGTGATGTGGTCACCGTCAACAGCTCCAGACTGACCGTGGTCGCGCAGCTGACGGACTTCGACCTGCGCGCCGAGGTCCCGCTCGCGACGGTCGCCGTGCTGCGTCACCTCGCTCGCCTCGGTTGACGACGCCGGGTACCCTTCGCCGCATGCCAGAGTCCGTCGCGATTCCTGACCCGGTCGCAGGCCCCCACGCCACCGGCTCGCTCCGCGTCGATCATCGGGACGGCCCCGGTGCGACCCCCCTCGTGTTGCTCGGCGGGATGACACAAACCCTCGCGAGCTGGTCCGGACAGCTACGACCGATGAGCGCCAAACGTCCGGTCATGGCCTATGAAGCGCGCGGGCAAGGCGGGACCGAACTCTCGGTCGAAGACTGCGGCTTCGCGCAGCACGTCCGCGACTTCGAAGCGCTGCTGGACGCCAAGGGTCTTCAACAAGTCGACCTCGCGGGATTCTCCTTCGGTGGTCGCGTCAGCCTCGCCGTCGCCGCGACCCTCCCGCATCGCATTCGCCGCTTGGTCGTCAGTGGCGTCGCGCTCGACCGGGGGGTGCTGGGCAAACTCATCGTGTCTGGGTGGATCGCGACGCTGGGCACCGGTGACCTCGAAGCACTGGCCAGAGTCAGCCTCCCGGACATCTTGGGACCGGCCTATCTCGAGAAACACGCACACCTGGTCGAAGGCATGGTGAAAGCTGCGAAGACCCGCAACCGCTACGACGGGGTCAAGGCGCTGTTCGAGCAGACGATGAATCTCCCGGCAGAAAGCCCATGGCACCCCCGGGCGCTGGCCCCGAAACTCCAGGCAAGCGTGCTCGCGATCGGTGGCAGCTTGGACCGACTCGCCCCTCCCAGCGAAGTTCAAGCCCTGGCCGCGCTGTGCGGGGGCGACTTCCTCGAAGTCCCCGATGCGGGACATACCGTCGCGATCGAGGCGCCCGGGACCTGGAGAGACGCGGTCGAGACCTTCCTCGATCGGTAGCGCGGGTGGCGAGTCGCCCCCGCCGGCCGGGTCGGGTAGGCTCCCCCGGTGGCGGGCAGCAGCTTCGGCAAGCGCTTCGTGGTCACCACGTTCGGCGAGTCCCACGGGGGGGCGGTCGGCGTGGTGATCGACGGATGCCCGGCTGGACACCCCTTCCCCAGTCTTGCGATCACCGCGCAACTGCAGCGGCGCCGACCGGGCCAAAGCCGGTTGACCTCCAGCCGCGCAGAAGCCGACGCGTTCGAGGTGCTCTCGGGCGTGGACCCGACCACCGGCAAGACACTCGGCACCGCGCTCGCGCTCGCGGTCCGAAACAAGGACACCAAGAGCCACCACTACGAAGAGCTGGCCCTGTCTCTTATACACATCTGACGCTGCCGACGAGCGATCTAGTGTAGATC
>OJGU01001082.1_pt1 | contig 11560 bp, 9 predicted proteins | sample 1594741 | NCBI WGS metagenome assembly OJGU01 (sample SAMN05416841, study PRJEB24817) | seawater metagenome | isolation source: Sea water | place: Canada:Atlantic | collected 2013-07 | reverse complement strand
GGCGGCGCTACGCCGGTCGGTCGGTCGCGCCCAAGCGGGGCGTCAGCTCGCGCCCTTGTGGAACAGCACCGTGGGCACCGTCTTCAGCAGGATCTTGATGTCGAGCCACAAGCTCCAGCGGTCGATGTACTGCAGGTCGAGCTGCATCCACTCATCGAAGTCGACTTGGTTGCGACCGCTCACCTGCCAAAGCCCGGTGAGGCCTGGCTTGACCGAGAGCCGACGGCGCTGCCACGCCTCGTAGTCGTCGACTTCCGAGGGGAGCGGCGGCCGGGGTCCCACGAGGCTCATGTCGCCCATCAGGATGTTGAAGAACTGCGGCAGCTCGTCGATGCTGGTCTTCCGAATGAAGCGCCCCACCGCGGTGATCCGCGGGTCTCGCTTGATCTTGAACACCGGGCCGCCCATCTCGTTGAGGTGCATCAGCGCCGCCTTCTTGGCCTCGGCGTCGATGACCATCGAGCGGAACTTGTACATCGTGAACTTGCGACCGCTGCGACCTGCGCGGACCTGCTTGAACAGCACCGGCCCCTTGGAATCGAGTTTGATGGCCAGCGCGGCGACGATCATGATCGGGCCGGCGAAGATGATCCCCACGACCCCGCCGAGGATGTCCAGGAGCCGCTTGCCCACCAGCTGCGCTTCCGCGGTCGGGGTCCGCCGCAGCCCGATCATCGGCTGGTTGACCCCCGAGACGTTCGCGAGCTCCATCTTGCCGCTGGCCGGCACCTGAGGGGGAAGCGTGAGCAGCACGTCGACGCCGCGATCGTCACAGGCCGACAGGGCGTCGCGGAACGTGTCCGGAGACTTGCCCGGCACCGCGAAGACAACCTCGTCGACCGGCATGCGATCCAACAACGCGTCCAAAGAGCCGACGTAGCCCAACCGCGGACGGGCCTGCGGGCTGCTCGATTCGCCCATCACCCCCACGAAGCCTTGGATCTCGAGCCGGATCGGGCTGGCCTCGCTCAGTTGCTGCGCGAACTCGACCGCGCGCGACCCCGTCCCAACGATCACGACGCGGTGCGCGTCACCGCGACGGCGCCGGGCCATCCGGACGGCCTCCAGCAACAGCACTCGGCCCAGCGTCAGCGCGAACAGCTGCAGCGCCGCGAAGAGGATGACGAAGCTTCGCGAGATGAACGTCAGCTTGAACAGGAAGGCCAACAGGATCAGCATCCCGACGCCCATCGTGACGGCCTGCAGGTACCGCCATGCGATGCGGCGATGGGCGATGCGGAAATCGTAGGACTTCGTGTATTGCAGCGAGAGCGCCCACAACGGGAGCAGCGCGAGCAACAGCAACTGATAGTCGTCCGGCGCCAAGGGCGGTGGCCGCTCGCCGTACCAGGCGACCACGCGGCGAACGAAGCCGGAGACTTCCGCGGGGTCGCGGGCCGCCTGACCGACCCAGCTACGCAAGAACAGGGCGAGGACGAACGCCCCGGCGCTGACGATCGTGTCGAGCACCAGGAGCACGCGACGGACAAAGGTGGTTCTGCGACGCCACATGGGTGGGCAAGGCCAGACGAGCGCAACCGGGGGTGACGGAACCGAGCGAAATGCGCAGCAACCGCGACCAGAGAGCATGTTGTCAGGTTTCGAAGACCCTGAAAAGGCCGAGAGCGCCCCTCATGCGTTCCGGATCGTGACCCGACGACGTGTCCCGCGGAGGGCCGCGGCGCGGTATGCTAACCACCTCTCCGAGCCCGATGGTCAACTCGAACCGAACTGGCCGAACCCTCGTTCCCGGCATGCAGCACGCCACGCCAGGCTCCGGCCACGGCAGTGGGGGCAACGGGGCGGGTCTGGACGCCATGCTGGAGGTTGTCGGAGACAGCCCAGCGGCGGGATCCGCCCACGCATTCTTCTTGGTGATCAGCGGGTCCGAGCCGGGCCGGCTGCACGTCTTGGAGAAGCAGGAGCTGGTGATCGGGCGCAGCAAGTACGCCGACATCCGAATCAGCGAGCGCGCAATGTCCCAGCAGCACGCCAAAGTCGTGCAAACGGCCGAGGGACACCGGCTCTACGACCTGGGCTCCACCAACGGAACCTTCGTCAACGACAACCAGATCGAGTCGGTCGATCTGCGTGCCGGCGACGTCGTCCGCACCGGAGAGACCGTCTTCACGTACATGGCCTCGGGCTCCGGCGCCCCGATGGATGGCGGTGGCAACGGACGTGGGGACAGCACCGTCGCGCTTCCGAATCGGCCTCGGGCGGCCGGAGTCGCAGCCACCCCCATGATCGCCGCCCCGCTTCCGGGCGCCCACCCTTCCGGAGGCTCCGGTGGCGGAGCGCTCGCGCTGCGATCTCAGGTCGCACCCGCCGCGGTCGCGGTTGCGCCGCAGCAAGTCATCGGCATCCCCGCAGCCGCTCCGGTCGACGAGGAGAGCGATCCCATCGGGATGCTCATCAAGGTCCTCGATTTTGCGCGGCGGTACTGGCTCCAGATGGCGGTCTTCACCGTGCTCGGCGTCGGTCTGGGCGTCGCGAGCTACAAGTTCGCCAAGCCGCCGGCGGTGGCCACCTTTGAGGTGCAGCTCATCCAGCCGCCCACCGACAACATGATGACCAAGGGCCGGCGGATGAACTTCGAGTTCTTCCGGTCCGCCCAAAAGAGCTTCCGCCGCCCGGCGATCATCCGTGCGTCGCTCGAAGCGCTCGGCGAAGAGGACAGCTCGCAGAACCGACTTCGGAAGGTCCGCGACTCGTTGGTGTTCAAGCAGGCCAACCGCCGCCAAGCCAAGGACGTCTACGAGGGCAGCTACCAAGCCGCCACAGCGGACGACGCGCTCGAGTACCTGCGCGTCCACCTCAAGATCTTCATCGACACCGAGATCGACAAGGCCATGAAGGTCCTGCACGTCGAGGTGGAGACCCTGGAGAAGAAGCTCAAGCAGGCCGACGAGGATCTCAGCGCGACCGAGCAGGCCGTGATGGCCTTCCGTCAGGAACATAGCGAAGGGCTGCCGGAGCAGGCGCAAGCCATCTATCAGAACCTCATGACCCTGCGATCGGCCAAGGGAGCGACCGCCGGGGCTGTCACCCGGGCGTCCGAGGAGCTCCGCAACCGACGCAAGCAGCTCAAGTCCAAGGCGCCTGAGCTTCAGAGCCGCATCGACTTGGCGCGCCCCTACGAGGACTCGATCTCCGAGGTCAACCGCGCGTTGGGTGAAGCCCGTGCGGCGGGCAAGGCCTCCCAGCACCCCGACGTCATCAAGCTCAAGCGGCAGAAGACCAGCCTCGAGAAGCAGCGGGACGAGGTGCTCAAGAACGGCGGGAGCAGGATCGTTCGGGAAGCCAACCCGCTGTACGAAGGCCGACGCGAGGCCAAGGACGACGCCGAGGCCGAACTCCGCATCGCGCAGGCCCAGCTGGGTCGGCTCATCAACGACACGGACCAGGCCAAGAAGCTGGCCGCCGCCCTGCCCCGCCTGCAGCGTGAGTACGCCGAGCTGACCCGCAGCTACGAGGCCACCACCGCCGTCCGCAAGCGGGTGTTCGACAACCTCGAGTCCAGCCGCATCCAGCTCGACCTCGAGCGCGCCTCGGCGGCCGCCCGATACGACATCACCACCCCGCCCAACGTCGAGCCGGTCAAGAAGGTGAAGACGATCGTGACGCGTGCGGGCGCGCTGGGCATCCTTGGATTTGGGTTCGCGATCTTCCTCGGGCTGCTCCGCGACCTCCGCCGGGTGCTCGCCACTCGCATGGCGCAGCGCGGCTCCGGGCGCGCCTAGGAAAGCCTAGCGACGGCCGCCGCTGGCCGCGTCGTTGTTGCCGCGGGCCGACCGGGTGACCGCTCCTTGCCCACCACCGCCGACTTCTTGGCCGCCGCGGGCGGTGCCGGCCCCGATTCGGTACGCGACGTAGAGCCACGCTTCGGACTGGCCGAACGAGAAGTCATCCGAGGCGAAGTGCGGGGCGCGGGCGGTCATCAGCAGGCCGAACTCGAACTGTTGCTCGTCCGAGATCTGGTAGGTCACCGGGACGCCCACTCGGAACTGACTCTCGGTGATCGGCTGCGTGGTCCCATCCGTGTTCTGCCGGGGGGCCCGGGGGTCTCGCGTGGCGTTGGTGACCGCCCCAAGCAGACCGCGTACCGTCCACCGCGGCGGGAGCGAGAGCTGGACCGAGCCATTGATGGTTGCCCGAGGGCTGAGATCAATCTGAACGCGGTCGAAGTACGGGGTCAGGCCCGCGGATAGGGTCGCATCGACGCTATGGCCCGCGCTGCGCACCAGACCGCCGGTCACCGAAGCCAGCGCCACGGGCAGCACGGGGACGTCATCGGTCTGCGTGTCTCCGAGCCCGGCCGACCCGAACACGCCCGCGCCGACCGTCGACTGCAACGAGGGGCGAATGTCGCGGCGCCACTGCCCAACCGCCTGCCCCGTGATGAACTGCGTGTCGCCGGCGTTGTAGTCGAAGTATCCCGGCGTGACCTCGACCTCCACGGCATCGACCGGTGAGACGCGAGTGTCGAGCGAAACGCCGGCGCTCACGTTGACCTGCTCGGGAATGCCAGCCGAGGACAGCTGCGTGTTCTCGTCGGTGACCTCGGGGATGCCCAACGGAGTTCGGTAGACGACGTTGGTCTGCAACCCCAAGGTGTGGCGCCGGGTGAGTCGGCCTTCGGCCGTCAAAGCCGCTGAAGCGGCCGCGATCTGAAGGACCGACGCGTCGGTCCGCGAGACGTTCGGCGCGTCAGCCCCGTCGCCAACGATCTCGGGTGCGCTGTTGTATCCAACCTCTCCGACGCTACCACCGAGATTCACGCCCAATACCCAACGAGGATCGATCTGTTGTCGCAACGTCGCGTAGCCCTGATGGAGAAGCAGCGGACGATTGACGCCGAGCAGGTTGCGGTAGCGATGCTGGACCCTCGGCGTGTACCCCAGATTGAACAGGGTGCCACGCCGCGAGGCGACCTCCATGTCCACATCCGGTGTCAGGATGGCGAGAACGGCAGGCTCTGATGCCTCCTGTGGAGACCTTGGCGCGAAGCCACCACGAACCTCGATCGCCGCCCCGCCCGACACATCCACGCGGGATGCGGCCGGGTCCGCTGCAAACCACAGCGCGGCGAGAAGGCTCAGCGAACTCATCGATGTCGCTCTACTCGATCACGAGGACGTCGCCGTCGCGCAGCACGATCTTGCTGGGGCACTCCACGCCGCCTGCGAGGTCGTAGTAGTTGAACCGCACCCGGACACGCTGCGGATACTTGCGCACCAGGTACACGCTCTTGACGTCCGCGAACTCGGTCAACCCACCGGCGAGGGCGATGGCCGCCAGCAAGCCTTCTTCGTGCTCCATCGGGAAGCGCCCGGGGCTGCGAACCTCGCCAACGACGGACACATACGGGAAGCGCTGGTTGACGACCGAGATGTTCGCGTCGGGGTTGACGACGATGCCGTTGAGTCGCGCGTTGAGCTTTCGCTCCGCCGCCTCGAGCGTCAGGTCGGCGACTTCGAGCGCGCCGACCAGGGGCAGAATCACGCTTCCATCGGCGGTGACCGTGTAGGGCTCCCGCGCCTGCAACTCCTCCATGCGCGGAACCGTGACAACCACCTGGTCGCCGGCGCGCAGTGGCGTATCGCCCACCGACACGTCGGCATCGGGCACATCCTTGCACTGCACATAGGGGTGTTGCGGCTTGCAGCCGGCCAGTGCCAAGACGCCAGCGATGGCGAGAATCATCGTTCCAAGGGGTCGCGTGCCCACGAGGGTCATCATCGGCCCGAGGCGACGCAAGCGCAACCTGGTGGGAATGCAGGACACTCGGAACCGGCGATTGTCCAGGATTGCCACATCGGGGCACTCCCGTGGCCCGTCCTAGAACCGCTCCTGCGCCACGAAACCGTGGCCATCTCGGCATCTGACGGTATCCTAGTATGGAGGCCTGCACGATGGACGAGACCGCCAACGACACCAGCGCCGCCGAGCGCCGCGAATTCCCGCGGATTCAGGCGCCCATTTACTGCAGGCCGGCGCACCGCCGTTTGCGGCGTCGCAAGGTGGTCGACGTCGGACTCGGCGGCATGCGGGTCTACAGCGACGAGCCCTTCGCCATCGGCGCAAGGTTCGAGGTCGAGTTGTTCATGTCCGACGGAGACAGCGTCAACTGCCTCACCGAGGTCATGTGGACGAAGCCGATCTCCGGCGGCGAGCCCGCCCCGTTCGATGTGGGGCTGAAGTTCCTCCACGTTCCCGAAGCTGGGTTCGCCAAGCTCACCGCCCTGCTCGAACTCTCGGGCGACAGCGCCTGAGTTCAGGCGCGACCCAAAGACGCCCTCAGTCGACTTGCGACAGGACGGCCGCGAGGTTGTCCCGCCAGTGCGGCATCGGACCCAGGATCGCTTCGGTCGGCGCCAGGTCGAGGACCGAGTAGGCGGGACGCACCGCCGGCCTTGGAAACGCGTCGGACGAGCACGGTCGCACATCGCAGTCCGGGTTCACGGTCGCCACGACTGCCGCAGCGAACTCGTGCCATGTGCACTCGCCTCCATCGGTCACGTGCAGCGTCCCGCGAGCGCCAGCGTCGAGCAGACCCAGTGACGCGGACGCCAAGTGCTGAGCGCTGGTGGGCCGGCCTCGCTGGTCGTTCACGACGCGCAGGGTGTCTCGGTCGGCGCCAAGCTTTCGCATCGTGAGCACGAAGTTCTTGCCCCACGGCGCGTAGAGCCAGCTCGTGCGAAGAACGAGATGTTCCGCGCCCGACTCTCGAATGAGCGTCTCGCCCCGAGCCTTGCCTCGGCCGTAGGCATTGACCGGGTCATGGGCTCCATCGACCGGGTATGGGACCGTTGCATCCCCGGGAAAGACGTAGTCGGTGCTGTAGTGCACGAGCACGCTCCCCGCCGCGGCACAACATGCCGCCAGCTGACCGACCGCGTCTCCGTTGAGCGCGGTGGCCTGTGCCTCCTTGGTCTCCGCACCGTCGACGTCCGTCCACGCAGCACAGTTGATCACGCGGCCATAGTTGCCACCGGACACCCGCTTCAACGAAGCGTCCGAGGTGAGGTCGAACTCTGGATACGAGACCGCCTCGAAGGGCAGGCCCTTGTCCTCGAGCAACGCCTTCCAGGCGCGACCGAGCATTCCATCCGGGCTGATCAACAAGTCCATCTCAGCCCACCTCCGCCGGGTTGAACGTTGGAAGCGTGTCGCTCGGGATTGCCGACAGGCGGGGATACACCTTGTCCTTGTCGGAGAGTGAGGGCTCCGCGACGGGCCATTCGATGCCGACCTCGGGGTCGTTCCACAGCACGCCGTGCTCGCACTCGGGGTGGTAGCCGTCGGTGCACTTGTACGAGAACAGCGCGGTCTCCGAGTTCACGCAGAAGCCGTGGGCAAATCCAGGCGGGATGTAGAACTGGCGGTGATTCTCGGCGGAGAGCGTCACGCCAACCCATTGTCCGAACGTTGGAGAGCCGCGCCGGACGTCGACGGCGACATCGAAGACCTCACCGAGCAAGACCTGCACGAGTTTCCCCTGCCCGTGGGGATGCTGCAGATGCAGGCCCCGCAACACGCCACGCGAGGACTTCGACAGGTTGTCCTGCACGAACGGCGCGGCAATGCCGGCCTCTGCATACCGCTGCGTCGCGTAGGTCTCCTTGAAGAACCCCCGAGTGTCGCCAAACACGCGCGGCTCGATGATGACAAGGCCTGGGATTTTGGTGGTCTCGACCTTCACTGAAGCGACCCCGAAGCTTCGGCCAAGCGGGCGAGGTACTGGCCGTACTCGGTCTTCTTGAGCGGGTCGGCTAGCGCGGCCAAGGCCGCCGTGTCGATCCAGCCGGCGCGATAGGAGATTTCTTCGGGACACGCGATCTGCAGGCCCTGCCGCTGCTCGATCGTTTGGATGAAGTTTGCCGCCTGCATGAGCGCGTCGGGGTTGCCCGTGTCGAGCCAAGCGAATCCGCGTCCGAGCCGTTCGAGGCGCAGCTTGTCTTGCTCGAGGTAACGCCGGTTGAGATCGGTAATCTCAAGTTCCCCCCGCGGTGAGGGCTTGAGCGACGCAGCCAAGTCACAAACCTGGTTGTCGTAGAAGTACAGGCCTGTCACGGCCCAGTTCGACTTGGGCTTGGCCGGTTTTTCCTCGAGGCTCAAGCAGCGCCCATCCGCGTCGATCTCCGCGACGCCGTAGGCCTGGGGTTCCTTGACCCAGTAGCCGAACACCGTAGCGCCTTCTTTGGTTGCGGCCGCGTTGCCCAGCAGGTCCGGCAAGCTCGCGCCGTAGAAGATGTTGTCTCCGAGGACCAGAGCGCATCCGTCGTCGCCGACGAAGTCCTTGCCGATGATGAACGCCTGCGCCAACCCGTCGGGGCTGGGCTGTACCGCCCACTGGATGTTCATTCCCCACTGTGTGCCGTCGCCCAACAGGCGCTGGAACATCTCCTGCTCGTGCGGGGTGGTGATGATCAGGACATCCCGAATCCCCGACAGCATGAGCGTCGACAGGGGGTAGTAGATCATCGGCTTGTCGTACACCGGCATCAGCTGTTTGCTGACGCCCTTGGTGAGCGGATGCAACCGGGTTCCCGACCCGCCTGCGAGGATGATGCCCTTTGTGATTCCAGTGCTGCTCATCGAATCGCTTCAACTGTTTGTCGGTCGCGGCCGGCCTACGCGGCGGTCGGCCTACTGCGCGCGGTTGGTGTAGTTCTTCTCGATCCAGTTGCGGTACTCGCCGCTGCGCACCTGCCCAATCCACTCGGGATTGTCGAGGTACCAGTGCACCGTCTTGCGGAACCCGGTCTCAAACGTCTCGGCCGGTGACCAGTTCAGCTCGGTCTCGATTTTGGTCGCATCGATCGCGTAGCGGAGGTCGTGTCCGGGCCGGTCTTTGACGTAGGTGATCAGCGACTCGAGTTCGCTGGTCGGCTTGCCCTGCCGCTCGGCGACCAGCTTGCAGATGATCTTCACCACGTCGATGTTGCGAACCTCGTTGTTGCCGCCGATGTTGTAGGTGTCGCCGACCTTGCCTTCGTTGACCACCTTCCAGATGGCTTCGCAGTGGTCGGTCACGTACAGCCAGTCGCGCACGTTGAGTCCCTCGCCGTAGACCGGAAGGGGCTTGCCTTCGGCGGCGTTGAGCGTGATCACCGGGATGAGCTTCTCGGGGAACTGCAGCGGACCGTAGTTGTTCGAGCAGTTGGTGATCTTGACCGGCAACCCGAACGTCCGGTGGTAGGCGCGCACGAGGTGATCGCTCGCCGCCTTGGAGGCCGAGTACGGACTCGAAGGATCGTAGCGGGTGTCCTCGACGAACATGCCGGTGTCCCCCAGCGATCCGTAGACCTCATCGGTGCTGACGTGATGGAACAGTCCGTTGTCTTTGCCCCATCGCTTGCGCGCCTCCTCGAGGAGGTTGAACGTGCCGATGATGTTGCTCTCGATGAAGGCGCGCGGGCCCTCGATCGAACGGTCGACGTGACTCTCGGCCGCGAAGTGCACGATGGCGTCGGGCTTGTACTCCTCGAACGCCTCGGCCACCGCGTTCGCGTCCGCGATGTCGAGCTGCACGAAGCTGTAGTTCGCAGCGTCGGCAATGCCGGCGAGGCTTCCGAGGTTGGCCGCGTACGTCAGCTTGTCGGCGTTGATGAAATGATGCTCGCCGTGCCGTGGCACGAGGAGATTGAGGAAGTTGGCGCCGATGAACCCCGCGCCTCCAGTGACCATGATCCGCATTGATTCGTTCCTCGCACCGTCGTTCTAACCGTCCGAGGCCGCCCTTCGCAATGGCCGCCGGCGTGATGCCGCGCCGAGGTCACCGCGATTTCACAGCACGTCCAGGAACGCGGCGAGGGCTTCACGGTCATCGGAGGACAGCGCGTCCCCACCCTCGCCCCCGTGCACCGCGTCCACGCCCAGCCGGATCCCGTCCAGCACCGCGTTCACGTCCGGCGCACCACCTTGGGTGAGGTAGGGTCGCTTGACCCACAACCGACGCAAAGAGGGCACACGAGCGCCTTCTTCGTGCACGTAGGGCTGTACGCCGGTGCGGTACCGGTCCTCGGACGCCCACAGCACCCCCCCGTCCCCAAAGATCCTGGTCTCCCACCCTGTAGACGGGATCCGAGACTCCGGGTCGTCGGCCACCGTCCGTGCCTGATGACAGGCCTCGCAGAGCCTCTCGAATCGCGACGCACCGTGTCGTTCGCGCGCTGTAAAAGCGGAGCGACCACGCACCGCAGGGTTGGACTCGGGCGTGAACACAGCGAGGAACTCCAGCACGGCGGCGCGGAGCTCCGCGGGCTCGTAGCGCGGCGCGCTCGTGAGCGTGGCGAGCCAGGGGACATCCGCGGTCTCCAGCGAGAACCACGGGTCCTGCGGCGTGTTCGCATTGGCGACCCGAAACTCGTTGTGAATCATCCCGGTGGTGGTGCGATCGAGGGCGCGAGAGAAGTGGGGCTGGTTGCCAACCAATCCTCGGAGGGTCTTCGTGGTCGCGAACACCTCCCCGCGCCCCGTGAAGTGTACGCGTCCATCGACCGTCCCCTCGAAGTGGCACGTCTCGCAGGTGAACCGGCTCCCACGCTCCTCGGAGGTCGCTTGCGGAGCCATCAGCGTGGTGAAGACGAGCGCCTCCCCGAGGCGCACGGCCTCCGTCCGTGTGTCCTCGGCATCGATCGCGACCAGCGTCGCGCGCCGCTCGGCATCCAGATGCACCCATTGATCGAGGAGCGGGTCGGCCGCGAGCATCTCGGCGCCGCGCATCGCAAATCCACTCAGTCCCGCCGGCACGCGCCACGTGTCCACAGCAGGGCTCTCCGAAAGGCGAACGCGGGCCATCGCATCGGCCCCAGCCCCGGTGACCCACAGCGCATCGCCGCCCCAAGCCAGGTGTTTTGGCGTCACCACACCGTGCGCGCCCACGTTGACCCCGGCCAGCCGACGCAGGGTCGTCCCTTCGAGCCGGACGTGGAACACAAAGGAGTCGATGTAGCCGAATCCCCCCTCACTGCGATCCAGCCGGCGATCCTCGACCCCGGCGAGTCCAAGCTCCAAGGCCCCCCCGGCGGTCCTCGGCGCGACCGCCCAGATCGGCCCGTCGTGTCGAACCTCCGCCACCGGGCGAAGCACGCTCTCCTCGCGCGTCTCCACCGCGAACACCCTCACGGTGTGCTCGAGCAGACAGTTGGCGATCAGCCAGGACTCGTGCAGCTGAACGTCGATCGCCCCCTCGCAGGCGATCGGCTCGCCTGTGGTGCCATCCGCCGCGACAGAGAGGATCCGGCCTCGGTGTCGATCGGCCACAAACCATCCGCCCTCCGGGCGCGCTGCCACGGCGCGGAGGGCCTGAGCGCCCTCCACCGCGGTGCGCTGCTCCACGACGAACTGTCCCGCAACGTCTCGAACGACGACGATCTCATTGGACCCCTCGCCGACGACGTGCAGCGCATCGCCGACGCGGTCCCAGCCAACCGCGCCAGGGACGACGGAGAGGCGCTCGCGTTCCTGCCCTCTTGGGCCGAGGCGAACGACGGCACCCGCCCCGCGAAGCAACCCCACGAAGCTCTCGTCCGCCCACGGCAGGACCCAGGTG
>OJGU01001080.1_pt1 | contig 11567 bp, 4 predicted proteins | sample 1594741 | NCBI WGS metagenome assembly OJGU01 (sample SAMN05416841, study PRJEB24817) | seawater metagenome | isolation source: Sea water | place: Canada:Atlantic | collected 2013-07 | reverse complement strand
GAACATGGCCCGCAATTATCGAAGCCATTGAGCGAGTGAGGAGCGGTGACATTGGCAAAGTGACTTACGCCCGTTCATGGTACAACAATGCGAGAGGGTCCATCGGCAAAGGAAAACAGGTAGCCGTTCCTAGCTATCTCGACTACGACATTTGGCAAGGCCCAGCTCCAGAACGTCCCTATAAAGACAACCTCGTTCACTACAATTGGCACTGGCACTGGCATTGGGGTAACGGCGAACTGGGAAACAATGGCATCCATGCACTCGACCTCTGTCGCTGGGGCCTTGATGTGGAGTATCCGCTTCGCGTCACCTACAACGGCGGGCGCTTCCATTTCGACGACGATCAAGAGACCCCTGACACAGGCACTGCCGTTTTCGATTTCGGTGAAAAGGGAGCTTCATGGGAATGCAGCAGTTGTCTTCCAAGAAAGGATGAGAAACATGATTTCGTTCGCTTCTACGGCAACAAAGCAACCCTGGCGATCAACGGTTCCGGCTACCGCATCTTAGACCTACAAGGCACAGAAATTGAAGCGCAATCGGGTGAAGGTGGCGACCGGTCCCACATGAAAAACTTCTTCGATTGCATCCGAAGTGGAGAAACGCCGAATTCAGAAATTGAGATCGGCCAAAAGAGCACTCTCATGTGCCATCTCGGGAACATGGCCTATCGCACTGGAAGCATGGTTCACTTCGATCCGATAAAGAAACAAATCATCAATAACCCCGAGGCAGAAGCACTCTGGGCACGACAATATCGTCCCGGCTGGGAGCCGATCGTTTAGGTCAAGGGCTTAGCCCCGCTACGACAAAGGAGACGAAAAGAGTCGCTCAGAACTAGAGTCCGGGAACTTCCCATCCGCGACGGTATTCTCGGCGAATGAATTGGTTCGCAGCCTCATCATTGGTGACCCGCAGATTCGTGGAATCCCATTTAATGGGAGTGCCTGCCCGTAGGGCGACATTGCCGAGGAGAACGGCTTCCGTCAGTGGTCCAGCGTAACTGAATGGACATGAGGCCGTGTCTTCTCCTTTGCAGGCGTTCGCCCATTGAGAATAATGGTCGTCTGCCGGTTCAGGTTCGATCGTGAAATCAGCAAATTGTTTCTCGGGCCAAAGGAAGGGGCCACGGTCATACTCAACGTAGAGATTCCCTTTCTCCCCTCGAAAGAGAATGCCGTTCTTCGTCATGTTGAAGCCTGCGGGGGCACGAAGCACATCGACGGGCGGATGTTTCAGTCCATCCCACCAAACCAGATCAAAATCATCCGTAGTCAAAGGCGTCGGATCAAATTGATAGTTGATAACGCTCCATTCAGGCGCCATCTCGTCATTCACTTTTGAGCTTCGAGGCGTCACCTTCTTTGGAGCCCCCAGTCTAAGGGCATTGTATACGGGATTGATTCCGTGACACCCCATATCCCCTAAGGCCCCCGTTCCAAAGTCCCAGTAACCACGCCAGTGAAAACGATGATAAACGGACGAAACGAAAGGACGATCAGGGGCTGTACCGAGCCATTCGTACCAATGCAACGAAGCTGGAACCGCATGACTTCCGGCTGGACGCCCACCACCCTGCTTCCAAAATCCTGCTGGCCGATCCGTCCACACATGGGCCTCCTTGACCCTTCCAATCGCCCCACTCCGAATCAATTTGACGGTCGTCTTGAAATAGGTCCCAGAGTGGTGCTGCGTTCCCATTTGGGTTACCAACCCTTTCGCTGTTGCAGCTTCGGCCAGTTTTCGAGCTTCATAGACATCGTGAGTCAACGGCTTCTGACAATAGATGTGTTTGCCAAGATGAATCGCGGACATCGAGATGGGCGCGTGCATATGATCCGGCGTCGAAACTGTCACCGCGTCAATATCACTTTGCTCAAGCAATTTCCTCCAATCACGATAGCCCTTAGCCTTGGGGTATCGTTCCGCCGCTTTGGAGAGTGCCGAGGAATCAACGTCACAAACGGCGACAACATTCTGCCCCTTCGAAGTTTCAACGAGATCAGACCATCCTTTCCCCCCAACCCCAATCGATGCAATGTTCAGCCTCTGGTTTGCGCCAAGAACACCAACCGAAAACGGTTCATGGAAAACCAAGGCCGCCGTTCCCGCAGACGTGGTTCGAAAGAAACTTCTTCGATCAATCTTCATACCTCAGGTGTGTAGCATTATTGCGGCACGATTGCCTAGCTAGAAAACACGGCTCGCGAAGTAACACAGAAACTAGAAGAGAGCGGTATCTTGGAGATGGTGAATGGTATTGTGAATCGTTCGCTCGACAGCTTCCCCATTCTCTCCCTCCACTTCGAATGCAATTTCCATACTCCAGGTAGGCGCGATTTCAGGCATTTTTAGGAAGAGCGATTTCCGATCCACCGAAAGCTGCACACTTTCTACCAACAAGGTCTTTTCATTGTAGTGCCGAGAGCCATAGTTCTTGGTCCGCTTCAAATCCCAGGTTCTCACCGCGTAGTTGGATGGATCGGCGGCAGAGCGACTGTCGAGTGGATCAGAGAAACTCAACTCAACGCCGTCGGTCATTGCCCGAAGATGAGTGATCTGATAAGCAGGTTTTCCCGTATACCGGATGCGATAGAACCCTCCGTCTCGATGACGGTTACCCGCCCAAGCAAACATCCCCGTCGAATAGAGTTGCCCATTGGTTTCATGAAATCTTCCACGCATCGTGCCTGTGGGAAATTCTAAACCGAGACTGACCATTCCACCCTGAGCCTGTCCGTTTACAATCTCATGGGGCACGAGAAAGACCTGTCCAGTCCCGTAACTCATATTCATGAGTTGGCCATTCAATGCCCCCCAGGCAGCATTTTCTGGAACCCACAAGAGTTCACCAGGGCTCCTGTCAAACGCATTCGTGATCCAGCACAGGGGTTGTTCCATTGCCTCATCGCTTTCATCAACAACGCTATGATAGCCCATCATGTTGCCATAGAAACCGCCTTTCCTCACGTAGTTGATTCGATTCTTTGGGTTCCAGTGCCCTTCCTGATCCGTCACAATAAAACTTCCATCAGGATTGAGGCACACACCATTGGCAGCGCGAAACCCCACGGCAAGAATCTCGGTTTGTTTCCCATCAGGAGAAACTTTCAGAAGCGTACCATGGTGGGGAACGAGTGCCGGTTTAGCGTGTCGGGCAGATTTAGCGTAGTAGAAATTCCCCTGATCATCCCGCTGAAGCCCCATGGCAAACTCATGAAAGTGCTCCGTGACTTGATGATCAGAATTAAAGCACTCAATGTAGTCCACCTCTTCATCCCCGTTGTAGTCATGAAGTCTCGCGATTTGGTCTCGACAGGTGACATAGATTGCACCGTCCACAACCTTAACGCCCAATGGCTGGAACAAGCCCGTGCAAATCCGTTTCCAATTGTGATTTCCTAGCTTGCCATCGATACCGTCCACCAGCCACACGTCTCCAAGCCAGGTCGCGACAGCAGCCCGCTTACCGCCAGGCATAAAATCGAACCCCCCAATTCGCATCCAAGAATGCCAGGGATTTTCATCTGGATAGCTAATCTCATCCACCTCAAACGGCTTCTCGTCTCCCCCATTCACTCCCTCAGTGACAACCACCTCAGGGAAACGGACCGGACCACCCTTAAGCAGCGTGGATAAATCTTCCGGCGGCGCTGATACCATGGCTTGAAAGCCAAGCTTTCCTTCATCGACATTCCCAACCAACACTTTGACGCGAAGGGGCGTCGCGGCAGACGGAATCGTCAAGATCCGAAATCCCTCTTCGGTATCAATGCGGGCTTCACTTGCCCCTGCTATCACTGCGCCGATGTTGTCAGGGGCCAAACGCAATCGCAGATCCCGGGTTGATCGACCAATCTTGATTGATCGAGTGTAGACAACATTCGCATCGCTCAACTCCATCCCGGGCAATTCAAGCACGGTAGTCTCCCCGACCGTATAGTGAATGACGACCTTATCTCCAGAAAGATACTGCCCACGGAATTGAACCCAGTCACGCGGCAAAGGCCCATAGGGTTTTCCATCTCTTCCAAGAAACCTTGGATCCTCCCAGCTGCCCGTGACAGGATGCGCCCATCCTGGACCTACTGGATTTACAAAGGCAACATCTCCAACGATGCTCGCATGAGTCCCGTGAGACTGGTCGAGCGCAATGCCTTTCCAATCGATAAACCCTTCTCCTGACCACGCCGCCGCTACCCGCATCGTGTCGTGATCATAAACCTGCCAGGCTCGGCCCTTGCTCACGCCACCGGGGCCTTCATCCAAACGTACCGCAATCGCCTTGTAGGCAATATTGTCGGGAGCCACCTGATAGGTCCAATCAAGCATGGGACCGAAGTTCATTCGCAGATACTTTGGCCCCTTGGCATAATCCTTCATTTCCTTGGTGAACGTGCCAGTCAGACTCGTTCCCTTCGGCAAACTAGCCAAATAGGCATCGGAGACTTCAAAGTATTGATCCCGATTATTAGGTTTCACGAGTGCTTCACGAATGTAGTGAATCACGTCATAGCGCTGCTGAACCGTCAGGAAAGGAAACGCAGGCATTTGCTCAAAGCCTCTCCCAAGCGTTTCGAACAAACCAAAAGGGTCCTTCCCATTCTTGAACTCGGCCTCCCAAAATTTTCTCGAGGTCGGAAGCGAGCCTTCTTTGGTGAGGTTCCCGTGGCAAGTGATGCAGATGGCATCGTAAACTCGTTGGCCTCGATGCAAGGTTTGGTCGTCCCAACTTCGAATGATTCCCGCATGATCAACGTCCGCAGACGAGCCCCCGTTCAGATCAGCCGATTTGGATTGCTCAGCCCCTTCCAATCCGGGGCCGACGAATAGCCCTGATAGAATTAGTCCACATATCCCGATACCTCTGACCATTCGACTCATTTCCATAAACAATTCAACTTAGATCGATGCGTTGACTGAGAAGCTTTCTACACCTTCCAAATGAAGGGATCAAACCCAGATTGTCTCGGCAACCTCATCGGAACACGCCCATTTCGATGGATCGAGAAACGCGGGGATTTGTGACTCCTTTCTACCTAGGCCAGGAAAGGCCGGCATCATTCCCCACCCAGCTTTGAATCGACTGGATTCCGAGGGTCGACATTGTTAGCTTAGATCCATCAACCAATTCTCCGAAAGCACAAACCCTCGATCTCAAGACCGCCCTTCAGGATCAATGAACCATTATTCTCTCAGACTCGGTATCAACATCATCGGACTCCTGTGCATCCTCGCCTGCTGTCTCAGCACTTCGGCAAAGGAACTCGAGTTTGCAAAGCCGGAAGATGTTGGACTCTCCTCTAAAGCCCTACGGGACATTGAGTCCGTCGTTGGATCGCACCTCGATCAAGGCCACCTCGCAGGGGCCGTCACCATGGTCCTGCGAAAGGGTAAAATCGCTCATCTCGAAGCACACGGTTGGCAAGACTTCGAAGCTCGAATCCCGATGAGAGAAAACACCATCTTCAAAATCTACTCGATGACAAAGGCAATCGTGTCGACCGGAGTGATGATGCTTGTCGAAGAAGGTCGTTTCGATCTCGATGACCCGATTGGAAAATACATCGCAGAACTCGCCCATCTCAAGGTCTACAAGGCTGGAAAAAATGAGGACGCGAGGAGAGCCGTCACCATTCGAGATCTACTAAGACACACAGCAGGTATGACCTACGGCTTCTTCGGCGATTCACCCGTTGATGCGCTCTATCTCGCTGCAGGAATTCTCAATAGCGCCGACGATTCATCAGAATTCGTGAGGAAACTGGGAAATCTCCCGCTAATTCATCATCCAGGTGACGGATGGAATTACAGTGTCGCCGTCGATGTTCAAGGGGTGTTAATTGAACGTGTCGCCAAGGTTTCACTCGACCGCTTTCTCAAAGAGAGGATCTTCGAACCGCTCAACATGCCGGATACCGGATTCCATGTTCCACTAGAGAAACGGGGCAGATTTGCATCGACCTATGATAACTCTAGCGGTCAGGGTCTCAAGGTAGCCGACCAAGCAAGTCGTAGTGACTTTCGCTTCCCTCCCCGATTCTTTTCAGGGGGAGGCGGACTCGTATCGACAGCTCATGACTATAGTCATTTTGTCCAAATGCTTCTCAATGAAGGAGAACTATTCGGCACCCGAATTCTTAGCGCTGAGACTGTTACGGAGATGACCCGAAATCAACTTCCAGCCAAGACCTACCCTATAGGCATTGGCGAGCCCAGACCCGGCGTGGGCTTTGGACTTGGATTCTCAATTCGAGTAGAGCCCTCAAATTGGGACCCCGAAGGCAAGGTAGGAGAATACGGCTGGGGCGGTGCCGCTAGCACACATTTTTGGATCTCTCCCAAAGACAAACTCGCCGTTATTACCTTAGAGCAAACGCGGCCCTACAATTGGAATCTCGAGTTTGGCTTAAAAGGCCTCATCTACGAGGCTATCGTCGACTAACGGAGGATCTCAACAGGATAGAAAAAGGAGCTTTCCTGATCTGGAAAGCTCCATCGATGAACACTCGACTGACCTCTGATTAGATCTAACGCATCCAATCAGGAAAGTTTTTGTTGCGATCCCGCGGCACTCGTTGGTACTTCCGATGCCACTGCTGATTCCAAATATCGCGGGGAGACCGAGTTGAACGGACCGATTGATCAAAGTAAACAATGTTGATCCCCTTGCCATGCCGAGCGAGAGCAAAGTGCGCGGATTCGTTGCCGTAGCCAATCCATTGTCCATTGTAGGTTGGCGCTTGATCTTTCGCAGCATTCCGGTGATCTGGACCTGCACCGCGCCACATTGAATCCAAGAATAAGGGGATCTCGGTTGTGGGGTAGCCGGATACATCGAAAGATCCCCAATGGTCTTCCTTCGCGCGCCCTTGAATGGCATTCTTGGCGTTGTAGATCCAATTATTGTTTCCGTAGCTACTGATCAATTGAGAAGTGGTTTGATCTCCGGAAAACACAGGAAAATCATAGGCAGTGTGTGCTCCGCCATATTCGACAACACCGGTACGAGCATCGATCGGCATCTTTCTCTCAGTTCGAGTTGAGCCACTCGCTCGACGATTCTTCGCATCTGGGCACAGCAGCAGGAAGGGCTTTTCCTTATAGTGAACTGCGAGAGCCTTGACCCATTCCCCACGAGCCCAGCCAACGGTGTCCCCATCGCTGAATTTCCCCTCATTATCCTCCGTGTAAAAATGCCATACCAAGCCCCATTGCTTGAGATTTGAAACACAATTGATTGATTTCGCCTTACTCTTTGCCTTGCCTAAGGCCGGAAGCAGCATTCCGGCTAGGATCGCAATAATCGCGATCACAACTAGCAATTCTATGAGTGTAAACCCATGCTGATTCCTTAGATCAGAATGGTTCTTCCCTAATAAAGCATTCATCGTTTTCTATCTTAAAAAAAATGTTTCGCTAGCATGGTACGCAATCATTCTGCGAAAAACATGCCCGACCCATTGATTCTCTGAATAATCACTACTTCGGAGAAATTCGCAACTGAAAAATCTTGCAGTTGTCCACTTCCATCCGCGCGCGTCACATCAAAGAAGCCGGTTTTACAGCTAGACCCATACAAGATGCTCAACTAGTCTCTACCTGTGAGAGGAGCATGCCGCCACAAACACATGGAAGTGAGCAGTCGTGAAGGACCTAAATGTCGCCCTCAGACAATTTACTAGTTATCTGTACCTTTGGAAGTGATCTCTAATAAGCGCTATTCCCGAATTGTCAGCCTTTGGTTGATATTCGCTAGTATTACTACCTGGTTCCACAGCCTTTCCGCCGATAACGGCCAAGTCGCCCACGCTCGGGCTCTTCGCGGAATCATTGTTGATGCCAATTTTGACGATTGGCCTCCGGAAGCGACTCGATACCCCATTGAGAGGCTCGAGTTTGGCAACAGAGCGAAGAACGAAGACGATTTTAGCAGCACGTTCATGGTCGGGTTCGATTTTTCCAACCAAAGCCTTTATGTTGGCATTGAGGTCCTGGACGACTCACGAGTCACCCCCCAAACAGAAGCCAACTGGAATAATTCCGATGGGAGCGAGATATATCTCGACGGAGACAACCTAAGCGAGATTGCCAACGCCGTTCAGCACCATGCCTACGGAAGTGCCGAACCAATTCATCGAGGTCGCTTGGTAACGGTCGCTAGTTCACACTCCGAGAATAGACATCGCTACGAATGGAAGATTCAATGGCCCTCCTGGCAAAGTGGCGAGGTCAAGATTGAGGACTACACGACCATTGGTTTCGACATTGGCATCCCCGATGCCGATGAGGATGGAAGCTACTCTTGGTTTTCGTGGGGCCGACAAAGTAACAAGACTGCTGCCCCTAACCGGGTTGGAGATCTTCTCATTTGCCCAGAGACCTATCAAGCAGGCGAGATTCGCGGCCAGGTCAAATGGATGGCTAGCGACGGCTTCGTTGTTGGCGCCAAACTCAAGATCCAATCTGAGAACTACCCCAACCTCAGTTTTCTTGTTGAGACTGGCATTGATGGCAAATTCCTCGCTCCCAATCTCCCGATAGGGAACTACGAAGTAGCACCTCAGATTGGTCGACCTGTGCTTTCGCCGCGGAAGATAAGTATCGACGCATCTCCGTCGGATCCGATCACGTTTAACCTACCACCCGCGATGGGCCAGGCCTTAGAGTCAAGCACATCGACGACGACGACACCCGGATTCGGCGAGAGCCGTGGCCTCTGGCGTATTTTCGGCTACGAAGATGGGATCATCGGCAACCAAATCGAGAGTCTCACCCAAGATGACAAAGGCAATTTGTGGATCGGAACCCATGATGGTCTCTGCCGCTTTGATGGCATCGAGTTCACTTGTTTTACCGTGGACCAAGGTCTACCAGACAACTATATCCAAGCGCTAGCGTTCGACGGAATGAAGCGACTATGGATCGGAACCCCTAAAGGGCTGGTCCGATACGAGGCGGGCACATTTTACACCTATACGATTCTCGACGGGCTTATCAACAACGAAATTAGGGCCTTGGCGGCAGGCAGTAGTCCGTCCCAGTTGTGGATTGGCACAGCCGCAGGCCTTTCCCTTTTTGAAGGAGGAGAATTCAAGAATTACACAACCGAACAGGGTCTTGGAGGCAGCGGTGTTCGAGCCATCGCAAGAAATGAGGCGGGCGAAATATGGGTCGGCAGCAACCAGGGACTTAGTATCTTTGACGGAATGGGCTTCTCAAATATCGATTCCGTCAATGGCTTATCTGATCATGTCATCACAGAAATAGCCTTCGGCAAATCCAATCAAGTTTGGGTGGGCACTCGAAAAGGGCTCAACTTGCTGACATTCAATCAAGTCACGGAGTTCGAGGCTCCGACAGGAGTTAAAAACAACTTTATCGAAGCGCTCTTAGTCGATTCCCTTGGAACCCTTTGGGTAAGCGCTAGAGATGGCGTCTACCGTATCAAAGGCGATCAACAGGAACGAATGAGTCTGGGAGATGGACTCCCTCACAATACCGCACCAACCCTCTTTGAAGGGAAGGACGGAAATATATGGATGGGCACACACGATGGGCTCGCGAAACATCTCGGGAATCAGCTTCAAATCTTCGACCAAGAATCTGGTTTGATGAGCAATATCATCACAAGCCTCTATGAGACTCTCGCTGGCGAAATTTGGGTAGGAACAAGCAAAGGTGTGAGCATTATTGCCTCTGATGACGAACGCCCATCGACCCCCACGGCACTCGATGCGTTGAATGGGCTCAGCATCTCAGAAGTTGACCAGACTCCCTCTGGAGCCATCTGGATTGGGACGGGCCACGGCCTCTTCCGATTCTTCGAAGATCAACTCACAGAATTCACTGTTGAAGATGGTCTCATCAGCGACTCCACACGAGCCGTTCGGGTCGTCGGTGAGGACGAGGTCTGGATTGGAACCGATCAAGGTGTCAGTTTTTATGATGGCACGTCGTTCAAGAAATACAACACCGACAACGGGCTTCCGGATAATGACACCCGATGTATCGAGCTAGATTCAAAGGGTCGCCTTTGGATCGGAACAGCCGGTGGAGTCGCGGTGCTAGAGGATTCAAAGTTTAAATCGTACAATACGGGAGATGGCTTAGGAAGCAATGATGTCTTGTCGATTGAATCGCTTCCGGACGGCACACTTCTCATTGGCACGGCAAATGGTATCACCAAGTTTGAGAACCAATTATTCTCGCCGTTTCCTCTACTGGAAGAGCTTCGATCAACAAGATTCTCATCCATCTTGCAGGACGGTAGCGGTGGATTATGGTTAGGGACTTGGAACGGCATTCTTCGCACAGACGGTTCGATAATCCAAGGCCTTAGATCGCGGGATGGCCTACCAAATAATACCGTTGAAAATTTGATCCGGGATCGAAAAGGCCGAATTTGGATTGGTACAAATGCTGGAGGGCTCGCGCGTTACACAATAACCACGAGTCAGCCAAAAGTTCAGATCCGCTCGATCACGATCGACAAGGAATACTCCGGATCCGAAGCGATCACAGCTCAAGCCTCAAGTGGATTAGTTATCTTCCATTTCTCTGGCATTAGCCACAAAACCCGTCCCAGCGCAATGCTCTACAACTATCGCCTTAAAGATCATGATAGCTCGTGGAGCTTAACTTCGGATCGAAGCGTCATGTACGAGTCCTTGCCTCCAGGGACGTATGAATTCGAGGTCCAGGCTATCGATAGAGATCTCTTTCGATCGGATTTCCTGACAGTGTCGTTTACCCTCGTCCGAGACTATCGTCAGATCGCGGCCTGGAGTGCCTTTGCCGGGGCCCTAGGACTTGTGGTGTGGCTCAGCATTCTCATCGTACAACGGAATCGTCGTCTGGTATTCGCCCGAGATCAACTTTCTGACCAAGTCGTCGCTAGCCGAGTAGCAGAGCACAATGCGGACAAAGCGAATCGCATCAAGAGCGAATTCTTGGCTAACATGAGCCATGAAATCCGAACCCCTCTCAACGGAATGATGGGAATGATTTCCCTTACGCTCGACACCAAAATTAACCACGAACAACGAGAATATCTAGAACTCGCAAAAACATCGGGAGAGACCTTACTGGGCGTGATCAATGACATTCTAGATTTCTCTAAAATTGAGGCTGGCAAGCTAGAACTTGATATCCTTCCCTTCGATCTTTCGGAAGCGATCGGAGACACGCTAAAAACCTTTTCAATTCGGGCTGAAGACAAGAACCTCGAACTTATCTATGATGCCGACCCGCGCCTCCCTGAACTCATTTCTGGAGACAAACTCCGCATTCGACAGATTCTGATCAACCTGGTTGGCAACGCGATTAAGTTTACGGACGAGGGAGAGGTCATCGTCAGGACATCTGTTCAGTCGATAGAGAAGAAGAAAGTGAGCGTCCGCTTCTCGGTTAGTGATACCGGCATTGGTATTCCAGAAGATAAGCTCGACGCGATTTTCAAACCGTTCAATCAAGGCGATGCATCAATGACTCGGCGTTTCGGGGGCACCGGTTTGGGACTCTCAATATCGACTGTCTCTTATACACATCTGACGCTGCCGACG
>OJGU01001079.1_pt1 | contig 11569 bp, 10 predicted proteins | sample 1594741 | NCBI WGS metagenome assembly OJGU01 (sample SAMN05416841, study PRJEB24817) | seawater metagenome | isolation source: Sea water | place: Canada:Atlantic | collected 2013-07 | reverse complement strand
GTATCGCAGGGCTTGCCGCCCAATCTGCCGCCACAGCTGGCGAAGCCATCAGCACCCTGGTTCATTATTCCTTACTCACCAGCCGCAACAGCAGGGGTGCTCCCTGGACAGCCAGCCAGGGGCGGGAAGCGCACTTTTACTCCATCAAGCCCTACAACGTATTTAATTTTTTCGTGGTGGATTCGGTCCTTGCGGCCTGGGCTCAGTTCCTGAGGCTTATTACGGGCCACGACCGGGTCGTTGAACGGGTCAGTATTGAGTACCCTTCCCAGGGTTACGACGAAGTGTTTGAAGAATGGTTCGGGTGCCCGGTGAGGTTCGGCGCCGAAGGCAACAGTCTCAGGCTGGCCCCAGGAATAGCGGAGGCCGCTTCGCTACAGGCGCAGACCGCCATGTTCGAGTCACTGTCAGCGCAATGCGAGTTGGACATGTCACGTATTCGTGCCGGGTGGAGTACGGCTGATCGGGTGAAAGACCAGCTCCCGCCCCTGCTACAAGGCGGCACCCCTACCCTGATGGCCGTCGCCCATAAACTCGGCGTCGCGCCCTGGACACTTCAAAGGCAATTGGCAGAGGAGAACACCGGTTTTCGGGAACTGGTGGACGACACCCGCAAGGAGCTAGCTGTCGAGTACATACGGGAAACACGGGTATCGCTGTCAGAAATTGCGTGGCTACTGGGCTTTGCCAATCCAGCCGCATTTCACAAGGCGTGGCGTCGCTGGTTCAACACCAGCCCGGGGGAACATCGAAAACAGTACCTGGCGGAGCAGGCTGCTAAAGGCATTCTCTAAAAACCTGAAAGCACCACTACAACTCAGTGGCGTCGTCCAGAGCATCGTCATCATCATAGTCTTCAAACTGACAATCCATCAGTTCTTCTTCGTAATCGGACATTATTCGTCTCCCAAGTTTCAAACAGGAAAACGATAGCACGGGCAATATTACAGAGAGATGAATCGGGAATGACAACAAAAAGAGGTAATCAAAGAAGGGAAAATGGCGGAGCGGACGGGACTCGAACCCGCGACCCCCGGCGTGACAGGCCGGTATTCTAACCAGCTGAACTACCGCTCCGCGTAGGTCGGCACCTCGGGCGCAATCAAGGGTGTGACTGCTCGGTGACAACGAGGGCGCATTATAAAGAGGCCGCCCTGCATGTCAACGTTTTTCATGAAAAAAGTTCGGTTTTCGGAAGGCTCTTACATGGCATCAACCATGACATCCTTTCCCTGTGCGGTCTTTCGGTATTCAATGGGTGTCATGCTCGACCAACGCTTGAACGCCCGGTAGAAAGTACTGGGTTCCGAGAAGCCGGTGAGGTATACAATTTCATCAATGGACTCATCAGTCGTTGCCAGCAACTGCCGCGCCAGACGATAACGGAAATCCGCCAACACCTGATTGAAGCTGGTTTCTGCTTCGGTCAGGCGGGTACGCAGGGTTCGGGGTTTAATGCCAAGACGCTCGGCCACGGCATCCAGGGTGACCTCTCCGCTGTCCAGCAGCTCCGCGACAATTCGCTCGACCTGCCCAACAATGTCTTTCTTTTCAAGACGGGCCACCTGCTCACTGGCAAACCGTTCATGGAGATCCAGCAATTCCGGTTCTGCATGAGGCGAAGCATGAGACAGCAGGGTTGCAGGGAAATACAGCCGGTTTTCCTTGGCGCCAAACACAACATCGCAGCCGAGCACGTCGATCACGTGCTCCCGACCATGCTCACGCTGATGTTCAAACTCGATACGCGATGGGTAGAAGCGGTCATCGGTGATCGATTTGAAAAAGGTTATCAGGCCCTGTACGAAGCACTCGTTGAAATGCCGCAGACGGCTGACTTCGCTGGAAGCGGCATCCAGCACCATGCAGGCCTCGTCACCCTCGATCAAGAAGTCGGTATTGGCAGCATCGCTCAACAGGCGCTGATAGTTTTGAGCCCGCCGAAGGCCCTCGCCGAACGTGGGACTGCTCAGAAACAGGTATTCCAGAACCTGCCCCTTGTAGGCCGGTAACAACTGGCCCAAGTGGAGGCCGGCGTCAGGATCCCCCGACACATCCTCAACCACCTGCCAGAAATACAACTGGGCACTGTGAGGTGTTCTTAGCTGCTCGGTGTAGACATAGTCTTCATCCACTCCCAGCCGGGCAAAAATGGCATCGGTATCAATCCCTTTGCGTTTCATGGCCTGATAAATCAAGCGCAACATCACACCCGCATCGCGAAGTTCCTGCATAAAATCCCGCTTTATAGTTGTTTATCAATTGGCTTGGCCGGCCGGACAACCCTTGCTGGCAAGCCAGGTCAATGCTCATACTGGTCGGGTTTGCCAGACTCTGAGACCTTAGTCTTACATTAGAGCATATCAGGCCAGTGACGCACAGGTGTACCAGGAGAGAAAGCAATATGACAGATACTTCAATCTACTACAGTCACCCGCCCGGCCTGTGGTCGCTTTACAGCAAGGCCCTACTCCCGAAAAACAAGCCATCCGGCGACGACCTCCAGATACCTGGTCTGTCCGCCCGATTAATCGGCGTCAGTACGGCCAACCATAACCTGAAACGCTACCGGAGGGTATGTGGTTTCAATACACAGGCTACCGTGCCCATCACCTGGCCCCACATCCTTGCGTTTCCGTTGCATCTGAAACTGCTGACCGAAAAGGCCCTCCCGCTGCCGCTGCTTGGGCTCGTCCACCTTCGCAACAACATCACGCAGCACCGCGCTATAGGCACTGGGGAAACATTGGACATAGCCGCACGGCTGGACGGTCAGAACAATACATCGAGGGGCCTGGAGTTCGATCTGGTCACCGAAGCCTGGTCCGCAGGGCGGCTAGTATGGGAAGAGACGAGCACCAACCTGTTTCGGCAGCCGGATAAGAGCAAAAATAGCTCAGAGGGAAAGCCTCCCGAACTGCCCCACTACCCTGAGACCATCGACATCAGTGCCGCGGAATCCATCGGTCGGCACTACGCCGGGGTGTCCGGTGACAGAAACCCGATACACCTTCACGCACTGACCGCAAAGGCCTTCGGTTTCCCCCGGGCGATTGCCCACGGCATGTGGAGCAAGGCCCGTGTGCTGGCGTTGCTGGAACAGCAAAGCGGCTGGCGCCCGGACGCGATATCCGTCTCCTGCCAGTTCAAGAAGCCGCTGTTCCTTCCCGGAACGGCGCAACTCAACTGGCAGGCTGGGCAAGACGGCTGGGACTATCAGTTACTGAACGCGTCAGGTAACGCCCCTCACCTGAGCGGCGAGATACGCTGGAAAAATTGAGGGGGAAGTTACTCTGTCGGCTCTCCGGAGCCGGCAGTGGACGTACAGGGCGAGCCCACGGCCCCGGCGGCCGGCAAGGTAAAGAAGAAACAGGCGCCACCATGCCCGGGTCTCTCAAACCCGATATCACCGCCTTGGGCCTGAATCAGGGATCGACACATGGGCAAACCAATCCCCATGCCTTCTTCCTTGGTGGTGTAGAACGGCAGGAACAGCTTTTCTTCCGCATCGTCCTGCAGACCTACACCGTGATCGGTTACCGCCACACGGACACAACCCGTACCTGACATCGCCACGGTTACCTCCACAGGCTTTTCCGATTGGGCGCTGCGAGTGGACTCCAAGGCATTACGAATCAGGTTCAACGCAACCTGTTGTACCTGAATCGGGTCCGCTATGACATCCGGCACGTCGTCGGCCACCGAAATCTCGACGCCGCCTTCGTTATTGCGGATATCCACTTCTGCAAACTGGCGGGTATCTTCCAACAGCGCCGTAATCGACAACACATCCTTTCCGGCAGCCGGCTTCTTCATAAACCGCCGGATACGGCGAATCACCTCACTGGCGCGGTGTGACTGGGCTTCGATCTTCTCCAGCGTTTCCTCAAGCAACTCGCGATCTGGCGCTTCCTTGGCCAATACGCGCTTGGCAACGCGGGCGTAGTTGGTGATGGCCGTCAGCGGCTGGTTAACCTCATGCGCCACACCGGCCGCCATTTCCCCCATGGTGGTCAGGCGGGAGAAATGAGCCAACTGCTCACGCTGCTCCTGAACCATGTGCCGGGCGTCGTCCAGGGCGTTTTCACTTTCAAGCTCTGCAGTGATGTCACGGAAGACCACCACCGCCCCGTGTAGTTCATCACCATCCAGTTTCGGTGTCGCTCGATATTCCACCGGAAACGGTGAACCATCGGCACGTAACATCTCGATATCGCGTTGATTTTCCGCTACGCCCCTGGTGCAGGTGGCATAGACCGGGAGCGACTCACATCCGTGGCCGGCAGTGCGGAAATGGAGATCGAAAAAGCCCTCACCAATCAGCTCTTCAACGGGTCTGCGCATGATCAGCGCCGCCGCCGGATTGGCGAACACGATGGTGCCCCTGGCGTCGAGACCATAAATACCTTCGCTGATGGAATTGAGTATGCGGGCCTGATCGTTTTCAAGCTGTCGGTTACGGGCCTGGAGTGCCCGTTCAAGGCGGATTACCCTGGCGTGGGTTTTCACCCGGGCAATCACCTCCTGGGCCTGAAAAGGCTTGGAAATGTAGTCCGCACCTCCGAGGGAGAACCCCCGGACTTTCGCTTGCAGGTCATCCAGTGCGGATAGAAACACCACAGCGCTGTCTGACGTAATCGGGTCTGCCTTTAGGCGCTCACACACCTGATAGCCGTCGAGTTCCGGCATCATGATGTCCAGAAGGATCACTTCCGGCTGATGGCGGCGGGCAAGGTCCAGAGCCTTTTCACCATCGTTGGCAATGAGGAGGCGATAACCCTTGTCTTTCAGGGTCTCATAGAGAACCTTGAGGTTCTGCGGGTTGTCGTCAACGAGCAGAACCGTTACGTCTGTTGTCTCAAGGACAGCATCTGTCATAGAAGTACGGCCGGTTACGATGATAAATGCATGATGCCGGCCAAATCAGCGCGCGTCGATAAGGTCCTTTACGGACAGAACCATACGGACCAGGTGTGCCAGTGAATGCGTGCCCATTTTGTGCATCACCCTCGACCGGTGGATTTCAACGGTACGCTGACTGATCTCCAGTTCAATGGCAATGACCTTGTTCGCCTGCCCGGCAATCATCCGGTCCATGATTTCATGCTCTCGGGGCGTCAGGCTTTTCACACGACGCAGGATTTCCTGTTTCTCACCGAGGGTTTTTCGCTGCTCCAGATCCTGCTCCAGGGCAGCCTCAATCTTCTGCAGCAGGGCCTCCTCCCGGTAAGGCTTCTGGATGAAGTCCACCGCTCCCTCTTTCATGGCATCGACTGCCATGGGCACATCACCGTGTCCGGTCACAAAAATGATGGGCAGGATGGAGTGTTTATCATTCAGCTTTTTCTGTAGCTCCATACCATCCATGCCCGGCATACGGATATCCAGTACGATGCAGCCGGCCATTTTTTCGGAGTAATCCTTGAGAAATGCGTTGGCATTGTCATAGGTCTTGACCGGCTTGCCATCGGATTTCAGCAGCAGCTCAAGAGAATCACGAACCGCCTCATCGTCCTCAACTACGTAGACCGTTTGCTGGGTATCAGTCATGTGCCTTGTCTCTCCTTTCAATGTCCGCCGTGGCTCTCAGTGAATCGACGGATCTTTATGGTCGTCCCGGGCATGCTCCTGGCGCTCATGCTCGCGCATTTTTTCCAGACGTTGCTGGATAATGCCAAAAACGCTCTGCTTAGGGTACCTACCTTTGTCGTCAGCCTTACCAGCCGGTTTACCGAGCAACAGCGTAATGGCTTCCTCGGCACGGCTGACCGAATGCACGGCAAACTGTCCGTTGCGAACGGCCTGGACAACCTCCTGCTCAAGCATCAGGTTCTGGACGTTGGTGGAGGGCACGATCACCCCCTGGGTACCAGTGAGCTCCCCGGTCAGCCTGCAAGTGCTGAAATAGCCTTCAACTTTCTCGTTCACGCCACCAATGGGCTGGACCTCTCCGAACTGGTTTACCGAACCGGTGATCGCCAGGTCCTGCCTCACTGGCAGCCCCGACAACGCAGATACCAGGGCACACAATTCCGCCAGCGAGGCGCTGTCGCCATCCACTTCCCCGTAGTTCTGCTCGAACGTCAGACTGGCTGAAAGGTGCATGGGATCGGTAACGGCGAAATGGGAGGACAGCCAGGAACTGAGAATCATCACCCCTTTGGAATGAATATTACCGCCAAGCTTGACGTCCCGCTCGATATCCATAACACCGCCATCTCCATAATAGCAGGTCGCGGTGATGCGATTGGACAAACCAAATTCAAAACCACCGGTGGACAGCACCGAAAGCGCGTTCACCTGTCCAATGCAGGTGCCCGTTGTGGACACCAGTGTGGTGCCATCGCGGATGGAGTCGTAGAACTGATCCCGAATACGACTGCTGCGGTAGCGGGCGCTCTCCAACGCCTGATCCACATGGGAGTTCTGAATCAGCTTTGCCCCCGCCTGCCGCGCCCAGTAGTCGGACTCTCTCAGCAGATTGGCGATATCCGCCGCATGCAGAGACAGCCGATCCTGATGTTCCGCCATGCGCGAACTGTGCTCAATCACACGAGCCACGGCTTTGTTACTGCAGTGCAGTAGCTTCTTCTCATTCACCAGGCTGGCGATGAACTTGGCGTACAAGAGCTGGCTCTCGTCCGTACGCATCATCTCGTTCTCGAAGTCTGCGGTGACCCGGAACAGCTCGGCAAACTCGGGGTCGTATTCCTGCAACAGCATCCAGGTTTCCCGATCGCCGAACAGCACGATTTTTACGTCCAGCGGAATCGCTTCGGGTTCCAATGAAATTGTGCCTGACAGGGTCAGTTCCCGTTCCAGCGAGTTGATCTGGATGGACTTGGACCGCAGGGCACGCTTCAGCCCGTCCCAGACAAATGGCTGCTCAAGCACCTTGATCGCATCCATCAGCAGATAACCACCGTTGGCACGGTGAATACTGCCAGGGCGTATCAGCGAGAAGTCGGTAAACACCGAGCCCTTGAAGGTCACGTTCTCAACATAGCCAAACAGGTTGTGGTAGGTCGGATTGTCCTCCACCACAACCGGCACTTCATCGGTTTTCTGGTGCACCAGCACATTGACCAGATAGCGCCGAGGCATTTTCTTATCCAGCGACGCATAGGCGATGGCCGCCTGCTCTTCATTGTCCTCCAGAAAGATTTCCAGGCTCTCGGACAGGTCCTTCCGCACTTCTTCGAAATAGGAAACCACGCCCGGCAGATCCCTGTACTTCTCGATCAACTCGTCGATCTGGTGGCCAGAGATACTTTCCAGGGTCTCCTCGTTGAGCGCCTGCTGGCTTTCGGCGTATTCCTGCTCCCAATCCGCCAATTTGCGCAGTGCCTGACGCAGCTTTTTCTCAAGTTTGTTGATGTCGTTTTCAAACTTGTCCCGTTGCGCTTCGGTCAATGCCTGGAAGGATTCAGCGGTATGGGGTTCCTCGCCATTCATCGCCACCAGTCGATAGCCACCGGGCGTCGTAATATTCAGGCTGACTTTCTTTCGCTTGGCCTGGTCCGCCACTTTCTCAAGCTCGTCTTCCTGTTTTTTGCCGTACTCGTTCTTCAGGTGTTCAGCACGCTCAAGGAAACTGTCGCTGTCGAAGGTCTGGGGAATCATCTTCATCAGACGCCCCATCAATTTTTCCATATCCTGCTTGAGCTCGGTGCCCTTACCAGCCGGTAACTGGAGAACCCGGGGAATTCGCGGCTCCTCGAAGTTGGCGACATAACACCAGTCGTGGCTCTGGTTCTCAGTGTCCACATGGTGCTCAAGGTAGCGCAACATCATTGTGCGCTTGCCCAGACCATTGCGGCCCACGGCATAGACGTTGTAACCGCCGTGGGGCATAGCCAGCGCAAAGCGCACCGCCGCCTGGGCTCGGTTCTGGCCGACAATTTCCGCCAACGGCTCGAGCTGTCGCGTGGTCTTGAACGGTAGATCTTTTAAAACACAGGCTTTGTAGAGCTGGTTCAGGGACAGTGACTTCAAGGTTCGGTCCTGTAACGGTATGAAAGCATTTTGGTGTTGGCCGCTCATTGTAGAATCTGGGGCCCTCCCTGTCGCGCTCTCGCTAAAGATTTAGCCCAACTTGTCGATAAATTGATCAATCGGGCATAATGACAGAGGCCTCAACCTCAGGGCAGGACACTCATTCAATGGATATTTATCGGAATCAGTCGCAGCCGTTGACGGTGCTTGAGTCACTGCGGAAACGCAAAACCTTTACCGCACCACAACCACAACAGGCGTCATCGACGCCGGAAAAGCCCCAGGGCGATCGACGTGTACAACCAGACCGGCGCCGGGCGCAGGTGGCCTTTGAAGGGCCAGACCGCCGCAAGAAACGGTCCAGGCGCAGCCCACGATTACTAAACCCGAAAACCGGCAAGGCCGCGCCCACCGAGGACCGCAGGGGGCGACTGATCAGCACCCAGGCCTGAACACCATGTCATTAGGGGCATGATTTTGCTGTTGGCACACTGCAGCCCCATTTTGATAACCCGGTCACAGTTCTTCGCTTGGTCATTTTTCAGTCATCATCGTGGGCACTAGACTTCAACGTCCCGGTGGAAGAACGGGCCAATAATAATCACAAGATACGCAACGGATGCCAACGTATGATGAGTGATTCCGCAGACCGCAGAATCAAGGACCGCTACCCTGCCATGTGCCTGAAGGTACAGCTGCAGGAGCGTGGCTTCTTTGGTCGAGGGAAGAATTCAACCGCTGTCACCTGCCTGGACCTGAATCGCTATGGCATGGCGGTGCTTTGCCCAAGGCCAGTAGAGTCTGGCGCCCGTCTCTATATGGACTTTCATGGCAAGTACATCCGCGAATCCCGTGTCGCCGCCCGGGTGATCAGTTGCCAGCCCTATCAGACCGGTTACCGGGTAAGCATCCAGTTCAGCTACTGTTTCGACAAAAAGGGGTATTCACGAACCGTGGACAATGCCCTTTCCCGCATTGAAGGCCTGTACAACCGCTACGCCAGCTAAAGCTTCCTAGAACAGCCCGGCATCCAGGCTGGCGGCCATGTAGAGCCCCAGTTCCCGGCACTGATCCTCGAATTCGTCCCGATAGTCGCCATGACAGAGCAATGGCTCCTGCACCAGCCGCCAACGCAGGCCCGTGGTGATGGAATCGATGGCGCGATGGGTTCCGGTGCCGTCGAGGCCCGCGCGGATATAGAAGGTGAAGGGCAAACCCTGGGTTTTCTCAAGGCAGGGGTAGTAGCTGCGGTCGAAGAAATCCTTCAAAGCACCACTCATGTAACCGAGGTTTTCAGTGGTGCCGAGGATAATGGCATCACAGGCCAGAACATCTTCCGGGCCGGCTTCCAGAGGAGGGAGCACCGTGACCTCGACATTTTCGATGTCTTCGTGTTGTGCGCCCTGCTCTATGGCTTGCCTCAGTTTGAGGGTATTCGGAGAGGGTGCATGGGCGACTACCAGCAATTTCTTTTTCGCATCCATACCACCTCCCCGATAGTGCGGGAATCAACCTCAGAGCTTAAAGAAGCTCACCATTCGCATCTGCAGTTGCCTCTTCGGCTTCGGCTGCGTCTTTCTTGGCCGGCTTTGGCATCAGTTTGTCACGCACTGCTGCTTCAACCTCATTGGCAATTTCCAGGTTTTCTTCCAGGAATTTGCAGGCATTAGCCTTGCCCTGGCCGATCTTGTCGCCCTTGTAGGCGTACCAGGCGCCGGACTTGTCCACGAAGCCTTCTTTCACGCCCATATCGAGCACTTCGGCCATGTGGTAGATGCCCTTGCCGTACATGATCTGGAACTCGGCCTGCTTGAACGGCGGAGATACCTTGTTCTTGACCACTTTCACTCGGGTTTCGTTGCCCACCACTTCATCGCCGTCTTTCACGGCACCGATGCGTCGAATGTCGAGGCGAACGGAGGAGTAGAATTTCAGTGCGTTGCCGCCGGTGGTGGTTTCTGGAGAGCCGAACATCACACCAATTTTCATGCGGATCTGGTTGATGAAGATCAGCAGGCAGTTGGCATGCTTGACGTTACCAGTCAGCTTACGCAGCGCCTGGGACATCAGGCGGGCCTGGAGACCAACATGGCTGTCCCCCATCTCACCTTCAATTTCGGCCTTGGGCGTCAGCGCTGCCACGGAGTCCACGATGATGACGTCAACAGCGTTGGAGCGTACCAGCATGTCAGAGATTTCCAGCGCCTGCTCACCGGTGTCCGGCTGGGACACAAGGAGCTCATCCACGTTCACGCCCAGTTTCTCGGCATAGACCGGGTCCAGGGCATGCTCCGCATCCACGAACGCACAGGTTTTTCCAGCCTTCTGGGCCTCGGCAATCACCTGCAGGGTCAACGTGGTTTTACCGGAGCTTTCCGGGCCGTAGATCTCACAGATACGACCGTAAGGCAGACCGCCTATTCCCAGCGCCACATCCAGGCCCAGGGAACCGGTGGATACCGCAGGGATCGCTTCCCTGGGTTGGTCGCCCATCTTCATGACGGCGCCCTTGCCGAACTGGCGTTCGATCTGGCTCAGTGCTGCACCCAGTGCTTTCTTGCGGTTGTCTTCCATCGTTGCAAACCCTCTGTCGCCAATGCCGTTATCGGGACGGGAGCCCGGCGGCCAAAATCATGGACTGCGGAACCCGGAAAACCGAATCCCTGTATATTTGAACAGTATTAAAACACAACACGGGGGCAAGACCAACCCCTCCGTTTCACGCCTTTTCCAGAAACCCCCTAACTCCCTGTAACACATAAAGAACCGCCTGGCGCCGAACCTGATCACGGTCGCCCTGGAACTGTTCAACCACCGCTTCGGTGTCAGCCGCAGAACAACCCCAGGCAAACCACACCGTGCCTACCGGCTTGTCGTCACTGCCGCCACCAGGGCCCGCCACACCACTGACCGCAACAGCCACATCCGCACCCGTGGCCGCCAGGGCACCGGCAACCATTTCCCGCACGACCGGTTCGCTGACCGCGCCGTACTCGCCCAGCGACGGTTCAGTCACACCGAGCAAGCCCCTTTTTGCATCGTTACTGTAGGTCACCAGTCCCGCCAGAACGTAGGAAGATGAGCCCGCGCGATCCGTTAATACCTTCGCAACCCAGCCGCCAGTACAGCTTTCGGCAGTGGCAATCGTGAGCTCGCGTTGCTTCAATACCTCGGCCAATTGCGTGCCCGCCTCCGCCAATGCTTCATCGGTCAGTGGCATAATGCTCTCCTTCGTTTCATCATGGCGGTTATTTTCTTACAATCCCTGCCTCCACATAAAGCCAATGGATCCGGAACCGTTCATGTCAGCAGCCCAGACCGATCTGTCCCACCACACCCCAATGATGAGGCAATACCTCAAGATCAAGGGCGAACACCCCAATGAACTGGTGTTCTACCGCATGGGGGACTTTTACGAGCTGTTCTACGAGGATGCCAAGAAAGCCGCCGAACTGATGGATATCACCCTGACGGCCCGAGGGCAGTCCGGGGGCAGCCCGATTCCCATGGCGGGCATTCCTTACCATTCCGCTGAAGGCCTGTCTCTTATACACATCTCCGAGCCCACGCGACC
>OJGU01001077.1_pt1 | contig 11591 bp, 6 predicted proteins | sample 1594741 | NCBI WGS metagenome assembly OJGU01 (sample SAMN05416841, study PRJEB24817) | seawater metagenome | isolation source: Sea water | place: Canada:Atlantic | collected 2013-07 | reverse complement strand
GAGGTCTCGTGGGCTCGGAGATGTGTATAAGAGACAGGGGCGGGCCCGCAGGGGTCCGCGGACAGGTGATCCGGATGTCCCCGGACCTGATTACGGCGGGCGGTTACGTCGACTCCAACTTCCTGGTCCGCTGAGCCTCCGCCACGAGGACGGGGCCCCCACCGGAGCACCCGCGGGAACGCGAACGTCACCCTGTTGACACATCGGGGGCGTTTGTCGCCCTGGGCCGGCTACGCGACGGGGGAATCGGGGCACCGGCAGATCTGAGGAGCGCGGCCGGACCGCGGCCTTCGGCGGGGCGGGTTTTCCTGTAGACTCGTTCTCGGACGCTTGTGCCGCACTTCAAGGTCAGGATCGGCAATCGCACGATGTCGCTGCCCGATGGCGAGCACGACATTGGTCGCCTGCCCGACTGCTGGCTCACGATCGACGATGACTTGGCGTCGCGACAGCACGCGCGGTTCCACATCGCAGGCCCCACCGCGGTGCTGGTCGACCTCGGCAGCCGCAACGGCACGTTCGTGAACGGCCAGCGCATCGTCGGTCGCCGAACGGTCCACGACGGGGACAAGGTGCGCGTCGGTCGGGAGATCCTGGTTGTGGTCCGCTCGGACCAGTCGATGGACGACGATGACGACGAGGGCGGGCTGAGACGGACGCTCGCACCGGGCGAGGACACGCGCTTCCCATCGCTCATCGGTCAGCTGGTCGAGAAGAGCCTTCGGGTCGGCAAGGTGAAAGAGGCGGAGCGCTACGCGAGCGCCCTGACCAACCAGCTCAGCGCCAGCCCCGTGGATGTCGAGCATCCGGCGGCCAAGGCCTGCGTGAGCTGCCTGTTGGGTCTGGCCGAGCACACCGCCTCGGGGGTTTGGCTCGATCGGCTGTTCCAGCTTCACGTCAAACAGAACTGGCTGATGCCGGTCGATGTCGTCGACCGGGTCCGGGGCGCACTCGATCGGATCCCACGGGTCCCTGGACACGCGCTGGCGGACTACGAGCAGCAGCTTCGACGGTTGCAGCGCGCCGGCCACGACACGGCAGGCGATGTGCTCGCGATGGTCGCCGAGATCGTCGACGCCGCCGGCCAACGCTGAGCTCCTGCTCCTATCTGCTCGTCCCCTGCGGGCTCCGGACAGCGTCTGAACTCGTGAGGCTCCCTTCGGCCTGTCCCTTCGCAGGTCTTGCCGTTGACACGGAACTCGGCCGTGCCTCAGCATGGCTCCATGTTGAATGAGAAGGAACTCATCCCCCGACGCCCCATCCCACGGGCCGCACTCGTGGCCATGTTGATGACCGGCCCGTTGACGGGTTGCGAATCAGCTGTGGACGAGTCGTCTGAGGTGGAAGAATTAGTGGTGGAGTACGGCGAGGACGCCCCGGAGGCGAGCGCTCCTCCGGAAGGCGCGACCACCTACGAAGTGGAGGGTGCTGGCGGGGTTTCGTTTGGCGACGATGTCAGGCTTGTCGCGCAGGTTGAGCTACCAGGTGGCGGCGCGGTTTTTTTCCACGAGAGTGTTGACGACCCCGACGAGCACGGCTGCTCGGCGCTTCTTCCTCCCGGTACGGGCGAAGAAGAGCACAAGTATCTGGGGGACAGCTGCTTGGACGTTTTTCTTGCGCTGACTCCGGAGGAGACGGACATTCCTGCGGCGATTGCGGGATCAGTCGACCAGTTCGAGCATGGTCGGCAGGTATCGAGAGAGCCGCTTGGGGTGATCGCCGCCGGTGACCTGCCCCTGGCGTCTCCACCCTCGCCGCTGAGTGACGGGAAGCGCGGGTGGTATGCCCACTCATGTTCTGGCTCAAGTGGTGGTTCATCGCACTGGATCAACGACCACTGCGACGAAGGCGGGGCGGATCACTGCGACCCAGGGTTTCTAGACGAAGACCTGAGCATCACTTCCGGCAGCACCTACAAGTCATCGTACCAAACAGGGCTGTTCTGCAACGGGGGCAAGATCAGCGTAACCCACTACTACAAAAATTGGGGATCTTGGGGCGTATCGTACTCTGCCTGGGTCAGTCCTTCGGTGGGATCCGGTGCAATTTTCTGGTCGACGTGGCGGGGGAACGCGAACTGGAAGCGTCGAGTCTACACGAGTCGCCTCCTTCCACTCACAACAGAGTACCGGCACTACACGAAGATGTGCGCCGGAATTGCGGACTGCCCGCTCAGTGGCTGATGGGTCCCCTGGCCCGCTAGGTTCTCTCCTGGCACCGTCCGCCATCCTGCGAGGGAAGCCGAGGCCTTACTGGACCCTGCCTGATGGGGTGTCGAGCCGGCTGAACTCCTCCTCATAGGCGACCGAACCCGCCGCTACGGAGTAGAAGCCTTACTTGGCGAGCTCGACGACGCGGAACGTGGTGCGGTTGTTCTTGGACCGCCCCGCGCTCGTCATGTTGACCGCGACGGGCTTGGACGCGCCGTAGCTACGGGTCTTGATCCGACCGCCCGCGACACCTTTGCCCTCGAGGTAGGACTTCACCGAGCCGGCCCGGGTATCGGTGCGGGACTTTGCCGCGCCTTTGTCGTCGGTGTGCGTGCCGACTTCGATGACCTTCACTTCGGGGTGGTACTTGAGGAAGGTGGCGAGCTGGTCGAGCGCCTCGTAGCTGCTCGCGGCGACCTGGTTCTTCCCGTCGTACGAGATCCGCTTCTTGACCCGCAGCGACTTGCCGTTGAGCGAGATGAGCGGGGTCTCCGGCGGTGCGTCCAACTCGAGCACCTGCGTGAAGCTGGTGTCTCCGCCCGGCTCGACGGTGAAGCTGAACGACTTGGACTTGTAGCCCTCGGCGGTGGCGGTGCCCTGGTACTCGCCCTCGGCGAGCTCGAGGGCGATCTGGCCATCGGGCATCGAGTTGAAGGGCTCGTCCACGCCCTGTCCGGAGACCTGCATCGTCACGGGGACGGCCTTGCCGTTGTTGTCGGTGAACGTTCCTCGGATGACACCGGTGAGCGCCGCGGGCCCGGACTCGAGCTGAATCTGAACCTGGGTGTCCTCGCCGGCGACCACGTCGGCCGAGCCTTCGTGGACGATCTGGTCCTGCATCGAGACCGTGAAGGCGATGGTGCCCTCGGGGAATCGGTAGCTGGTGAAGTTGCCCGAGGGGTCGGTGACGATCCCGTTGGACACCAGGCCAGGGAAGTTGACGATGGCGCCGGGGACGGGCGCTCCGGCGGTGTCGACGACCGCGCCGAGGATGCGTCCCTCGAGGATCGGCTCTGGCGCAGGTGGCGCCACCGGTTCGCCGGGCACTTCGACCTCTCGCACGATCGGCGTGGGGTCGAACGACCAGCCCAGACCGAGGATGATCTGCCACGGCGCCTGGCGGGGTCCGAACTCGAAGTCGGGGGACACCAGGCCGACGTCAGCAGCCGCGTCGACGTGGAGTCCGGAGATGACGTTGGCGCGCAGGCCAACGGTCAACCACTGCGCCGAACGGCGCAGTGCTGTGGGAGACGCTTGTTCGCGTGCAAACGCGGTTTCCGCCTCAGTTGTGGTGACGTCCCACGCCCACTCGAGGATCGGGTCCAGCCCAAACTTCTTTTCCTTGCCGAGACGGACCGGGAAGTCCACTGCGTACCGCATGCGGACTCGACTGTGGTTCGCTCCCAAGGAGAACCGGGTGACTTCCAGGCTCGCCGGGTCGCTGATCCCAGCGTAGTCAGCGACGGAAGGTTGGAGGGACCGGTCGAGCATCCAGCCAAGGTTGGTGGAGAACCGGAACGGAAACTCACTCTTGGTCAGGTAGCGAAGGTCGACCGCGAACATGCCGTCGACGAAGAAGTTCACGTTGGACGTCAGCAGGCGATCGCTGCCCGAGAGCAGCCCCAATCCCGCCTGACCACCGACACCGATGCCGTTCTTGAAGCGCCACGCGCCCTTGAATCCAAAGTCGATGTCGCCGAGAGCGAAGATCGCCTCGGCGTCCTGACGGTTGGCCTGCTCGCGAGAGTTGCGGTTGGCCGCCGAGTTGACGCTGAAGAAAATCTCGCCCCACTTGGCGGGCGTGAAGCCCATCGTGACGCCGCCCTGGACCCGCGAGTGCTGATCCGTGACGCCGCCGACGTCGTACATGAACTTGTCCTTGCGGAAGAAGTTCGTGTGCAGCCGGAAGCGGAACGTGTACTTGCCGCCCACGTCGGGAAGCGAGGTGTGGAACAGGCCGATGCCCGCCCGCGTGGTGGGCATCATCGGCTCGCGACGACCCTGGACCATGCCGGGGCCCTCGTCGTCCCCGCCTTCGTCCTCGCCCTCGGGCAGGACCGCGCCGCCGTCGGCATCGAGATCGGCATCGCTGTCGAAGTCGCTGTCGAAGTCGTCACCACCCCCGCCGCCGAAGAGCGCGTCGACGTCGGCGTCGGTCTCCGGCGCGGATGCAGACGCATCGAAGGACGCTTCCCCACCAACCTCCAAGCCGGCGTCACCACCAGCGTCCACACCCGCTCCCGCGTCGGGCGCAGGAGCGTCCGTCGGGGCCGGATCGGCCGCCGGAGCGGGGTCGCCCTCGGGAAGGGGGGGAGGAGCCGCCCACGCAGTCGCGGGGACGAACACCATCAAACCAGCCAAGGACAACGCAGAAACGCCTCGCGGCATACCCGGAGAGTCCCGTGTGCGAGGGGGGCTGTCAAACCTAACGTGCCCAGAAAATGACCTCGCGCGCGCGTGTGAATTTCTTTCACGGATTCTTCGGCGAGCCCGGACTCATCTCTCTTCAGGTGTGCAGTGACGGTGCGGACGCCCTGAACGGTGGGGCTTCGTTGGTGCAAGATGGGAGGCACGCCCCTTGGGACGTTTGCACATGAGCTTGCCTTCCTTGCGCCACCTGCTGTGCGCGCGGGCTTTCCTGTGGACCTTCGTCTGCATGGTCTGGCTGTGGAGCGTTCCGGCTTGGGCAGCCCCAGCGCCGGCTTCGGTCCGCTCGGTGGATGTGTCGCTGCGGATCTTCGAGGGCGGTGAGCGTCGATCCGACGGCAAGAGGGTTCCGCGAAAGCAGGGCTTCGTCCGCGGACGCGCCACCTATCACCTCACTGCGCCGGCGGTGGCAGGGCAGGAGTTGGTGCTGCTGGACTTCGCGGCCTTCCTGCGCGAGGACCCGATCGAACTCGATGAGGCCGCGGTCGCGGGATACGTCAACGGGCCGTTCGATGCGGGGCAGCTTGACGTCCTCGCCAGCGACGGAGCGGTCTCGGTGCAGCGCCGGGGGAGCCGGAAGGACGTGGTGGTCTCGCTGCGGACCGGAACGCAGGAGGTCACCCTCGAGTATGTGGTGACAGTCCCCTCGCGTCCGTGGCCGTTCGGCTGCGTGCGGCGGACCTGCAGTCTGAGCGGAGCGGTGGCCCCGTTGCCGTCGGTTCCCGCGAAGGGCGGCCGCTACCTTCCCGCACAGGGGCGGGTGGTGGCACCGGTGCCCTGGAAAGTCCTGGAGGTCCAGCTTGGCTCTCGCCCGGTTCAGCCCTCGGTGAGCGTCGGCTCGGTGGGCCAACCGCCCCCGGAGCGGGTCGTGGTCTCGGCCGGTCGCGGAGAGCCCATGGCGTACCCCTCGGTGTTCTGGGGGCCTCACTGGCACCGTACCCGCGGGGTCCGGGACGGGGTCGAGATCGACGTGTTTCACCGGCGTCCGCGTCCCAGCGGCCGCACCCCGGCGGAGACGCGGCTGCAGCTGTGGCGGGATCTGCCGGGGCACGTGGAGACCACCGCCCAGGAGATGGTCGCGTTGCTGACCGCGGCGCATCCTGTCCCCCCCGGCGAGCGGGTGGTGGCCGTGGTCGGACCGCTGCGTTCCGAGGTCGCGCAGGCCCACCCGGCCACGCTCGTGGTCAGCGACCAGGCGTTGGAGCTGTTCCCCTCGGGGCGATTCGAGAAGTTCCATATCGAGGCGCTGGCGCGGGGCTGGGCCGATGTCTTCGCCATGGGGATGTTTGTCGGAGAGCACGATCCGTCGACCGACCTGTGGCTGGGCGGCTCGGTGGCACTCGCGCTGCTCGACCTTTGGCGTGCACGCAAGGAACACGCGGACGAGTTCGCCGGAGACATTCTCCGCAACCTGACGTTCGTCCCCGCGGTCGACCGCTTCCTCTACACCCAGCAGGCTTCGTTCTCGCAGACGTACTTCCGCGGGGTCGAGGATGACCCGCCGCTGAGAAACCATCCGTTGTGGTTCTCCCACGCCCTCCCGACGGGCCGGCGCCTGCACGGCAAACTCACCGACACCCTGGGACCGCAGCGCGTGGGGAGCTTCTACGACGCGCTCTTGCGGGACCTCTCTTCGGACCCCCAAGCCCTCGCCGAGGGGGTTTATGGCCACGCACTCGACTGGTTCTTCGACCAATGGTTGGGCGAGTACCCCGATGTCGACTACTGGGTCGGAGACGTTGACTCGGTCCGGGTCCCCAGCGGCTGGCAGCACACGATCACGATTCACAAGCGGTCAGCTCAGCCCGTCGTCGAACCGGTCCAGGTGCTCGTCACCGACAAAGACGGGGGCGTGAAGTACTTGGTGTGGAACGGACAGGCATCGCAGGCGCGCTCGCTCAGCGAGGAGCCGCTGCAGGGGAGCCACACGTTTGTGGTGCAGACCGAGGGCAAGCTCGACGTTGTCCGCCTCGACCCACGCAAGCGGTTGGTGCAGACCCCGATTGCGCCCGACAACGTCGACCCGGTGTTCAACGATCGGGACACCCCACAATTTCGGTTCCTGTACACCGGCGCGGGGCTCAGCGTTGCTGCGTCGGAATTCGTCAACGCCAACACGCCCGCGGCCAGCTTCAATGCGATCGCCGGCTTCGCTGCGTTTGAGGCGAGCCTGCGTCGGGACCTGCGGAGCACCGGGCACGTGCTCGTCGCGCGGGATCGGGAGTCGATCATCGCGGTCGGCAGCGGCGTGAACCTGTGGTGGGGCAAGAAGGCGAACCCGCAGCGCCGTCGGGGACGGGTTCGGCTCTTCATGACCGGAGGGTGGCTCTCGGACGGTTCTTTGGACCCGACCGGTGGCGTGCGGATCACCGAGCGCGTCTCGGTCATTCACGACACTCGGAGGTTTGCGTGGTGGCCCGAGCGGGGGCGGGCGCTGAGCCTCGGCGTGATGGCTCGGCAAACGCTCCGCGATCGCGACGGGCGCAACGACAATCGCCTCGACATCGCCACCGACGCGGCGTGGGTGCACCTGTGGCCGCTCGCGCATGACCACGTCCTCGCCACGTCGTTGAGGGGGGAGCTCGTCGTCCCGTTGGTGCGAGATCCTGAGTTTCGATCGCTGACCCGGGTGGGCGGCATCGGCGGACTGGGTGGCTACGCGGCCGACGAAGCGTTCGGCCTGGGACAAGTCGCCCTGCAGGCCGAGTATCGCCACCAGTACCTCCGCAACATGCACAGCAACCTCGCCCATCTCCTCTACGGGCGGAGCATCGGCGGGGTCGCGTTTGTGGGCGCGGCGACGACCAGTCGGTGCGACAGCTACGGCGGATGGTTCGGCGCGGACAGCTGGTACGCCCACGTGGGCTACGCGCTCACCGCCCGATTGTCGATCTTGGGCGTCACGCCGCAGTTGCTCAAGGTCGAGGCCAGCGTGCCGCTGATTCGGAGAAATGGCATCAGGTGCCTGGACCGCGTCCTCCCGGACTTCCTGGCGCAGCGCCAGGGGTTGGAGAGCGCCGATGCCCTGCTACCCCCGTTTAACATCAACGTGCTGTTCAACCAGTCGTTCTGAGCAATTTCGCTTGCAACTGGGCCCAGAACAGGGCGTCTTGAAGGTCATGCCACGCAAACTCTTCGCTGCTGGACTCCTTCTCAGCTTCCTCGTCGCAGCTCCCGCCTGCAAGAAGGACGACATGGTCAAGGAGACGACGAGCGAGATCGATTCGCTCGCCGACGACATGGTCAAGGCGGTCACCGAGGCCGACGACAAGAAGCAAGGCGTCGCCGAGGCTCAGAAGCTCCTCGACGCCAAGAAAGCAGACCTTGGCGCGAAGATGGTCGAGATGGGCGAGCTCCGCGGCTTTCAGGTCAGCGAAGACGTGGCAGCCGACATGACGAGCAGCCTCGCCAAGTCCGTCATCGAAGTCCAGGGCCTGCAGATCACGCTGATGTCCGAGTCCATCAAAGACCCGGAGCTCAAGACGGCCGTCGACCAGCTGACCACCGACTTCAACGACATGGTCACCCCCTAGATCCGATCTATCGGATCTATCCGGTGGATCCGGTAGATCCGAGGTCCTCAGGACGCGATCGGCGATGGGACGCCGGCCGCCTCGAGCAACTCCCCGCGGCGAATGGCCGCCGCGAGTGCTTCGATATCGTCCGCCAGCACGCGGTCGCCCGTATGAGGCGGCACGTGCTCGCGGATTTTTTCGTGGACCGCGTGCAGGCGCTTCGAGGTGCGCTCCGCTCGAAGGTCGAGCACCCGCGCTGCGGCCATCGCCTCAATGGCCAAGACCGCCGAGACGTTCTCGACCGCCTTGGCCAGCTTGCGGGCGGCGTTGGGCCCCATGCTGACGTGGTCTTCCTTCCCCGCAGATGTGGGGATGGTGTCGACGCTCGCTGGAAAACTCAGCGCCTTGCATTCGCTGGCCAGCGCGGCGGCGGTGACATGCGCGAGCATGAAACCGCTTTCCACGCCCGGATCGTCGGCGAGAAACGCAGGCACGCCTCGGGACGTCGCGGGCGACATGAATCGGTCGGTACGGCGCTCGCTGATCGTAGCGAGCGTGGTGATCGCCGCCGTGAGGTGATCGAGCGGCACCGCAACCGACCCTGCGTGGAAGTTGCCTCCGCTGACCACATCGTACCCGCCGTCCTCGCGGCGCAGCAGCAAGGGGTTGTCGGTGAAGCTATTGAGTTCGATCGACAGCGCCCCGGCGACGTACTGAACCGCCGAGCGCACCGCGCCGTGAACCTGCGGCATGCAGCGGAAGCAGTAGGCGTCTTGAACCTCACCGCACTCGGCGTGGGAGTCTCGCAGTGCCGACTCCTGGACGAGGTCGCGGACGATCGCTGCGGTCTCGATCTGACCGGGGTGGGGCTTGCCTGCGTGGATGCGAGGATCGAACGCTGCATCGGTGTTGAGTCCCGCATCCAGGCTCAGCGCGCCGACAACATCGGCCGTGGCGACCAGGTTGCCGGCCGTCCACGTTGCGAGTGCACCGATCGCGGTGGTGACCTGCGTGCCGTTGATCAGACACAGACCCTCCTTGGCGCCCAACGGGATCGGGGCCAGGTCCGCGTCCGCGAGCGCCTCAGCGGCCGGGCGGCGCGCCCCTCGGCCATCGAGCACGTGGCCCTCGCCGATCAGTGGCAGCGCGAGGTGGGCAAGCGGGGCGAGGTCGCCGCTCGCACCCACGCTGCCTTGTTCGGGGACCGCCGGCAGGACTTCGTTGGAGAGCAGATTGAGGATGCCGTCCACCACCTCGGGGGAGGCGCCCGAGGCTCCCAGCGCCAAGGTGTGGGCTCGAAGCGCGAGCAGCGTTCGCACGACCTCTGGAGACAACAATGGACCGACCCCGCAGGCGTGGCTGCGCAGGAGGTTGCGTTGCAGATCTTCGAGCTGATCGGATGGGACGGTTTTTCCGCTGAGCGCCCCGAATCCAGTGTTCACTCCGTAGATGACTTGCCCGGATGCGACGTCGGCGAGGAGTTGGGCCCGCGAGGACTGCAGGTGGGATCGGATCTCAGGATCGAGCGTCACCGAGGTCGCGCGCATCGCCACGTCGTGGACGTCGCGAAGGGTGATGGTTCGGCCGAGGACGAGGGCGCGCGAGGAACTCGAAGTGTCTCGTTGCATGGTCGAAGGGGCGGCGAGTGTACGACGCTCCCCTGCGTGTCTGTCAGCTGAGAACCGCGCGCGACGTCTGCGCGGTCGGTGAATGTCCTGAAGATGAGCGGGCAGGGGCGGCTCCTGCTACGCTACCGGTTCGATGCTGATGTGCCGTGAATGCGGCAGGACCTACCCCGTTGCGGAGGGTTTCTGTCCCATGGACGGTACTCCGCTGGCTCCTGCGACCACCGCCGAGCCGGTGAAGGACGGCGCGTCCCGGTTAGGCGACGTGCTCGACCGTCGCTATCGCATCGACGCGTTGATCGGCGAGGGCGGGATGGCCCACGTCTACAAGATCACGCACACGATGATCGGCAAGTCGTTGGCGGCCAAGGTCGTTCGCCACGAGCTTCGGAACGACGAAGAGGTCATCCGTCGGTTTCTTCGAGAGGCGCAGATCGTCTCGAGCATCAAGCACCCCAACGTCGTCGACATCAGCGACTACGGTGAGACGCCCGATGGGGGGGCGTTTTGCGTGATGGAGTTGCTGCGGGGCCAAACGCTCGCCGAAGCCATCGATTCAAAGGGCGCGTTCTCGGCCGAGGCGGCCCTCGCCGTCGCCTTGCAGATCTGCCAGGGCCTGGAGCACTCGCACGAGACCGGCGTCGTGCACCGCGACCTCAAGCCACAAAACATCTTCATCTGCGATCCCAAAAACGGGAAGGAGCCGGTGGTCAAACTGATCGACTTCGGCGTCGCCCGGGCGGGAAACAGGATCACCGTCGCCGGTGCGGTGCTCGGCACTCCCGAGTACATGTCGCCCGAGCAGGTCCGGGGGGAGTCGGTCGATGCGGGAGCCGACCTCTACGCGCTGGGCATCATTCTGTTTGAGCTGCTTACGGCCGCGGTTCCGTATCGATCCGACGACGTTGCGATCACCATGCAGAGTCAGCTGCATGGGCCGACGCCCAAGATGACGTTGGTCAATCCGGACCTCGCGGGGCTGGTGCAGACCCAGGCCTTGATCGAGCGCCTCATGGCCAAGGATCGCGCCGAGCGCCCCGGCAATGCGGCCGAGGTCGCCGTCTTGCTCCAGCAGGCGTTTACGGTCGATCTCGGCCAGGAGGCGGCCGAACGCATCGTCAAATCGACGCTCAACATCGGCTCCGGCGGGATCGTTCAGACCCCCTCACTCCCGCCTCCGCCGTCCAAGCCCTGGGCGGATGGCCAGATGCCCTGGAACCCCGAGACGCAGAGCTCGGGTCAGGCTGCCGAGGCCCCCCCGGCCGCCGGTGCGGCCGCCGATGTGGCCGTCGATACGGACGACCTCGAGGTCGCCCCTCGGTTGCCGCCGCCCAGGAGCTCGGTGCCGTGGGTCGTTGCCGCAACGGCGGTGCTGGTATCGGCTGGAACGATTGGCGCGTACTCAGCCTATGGAGGCTTCCAGCGGCGGGCCCCGGCCCCGAGCACGACGCGTGGCGCCGAGATCGAGATCGTCGCGGCCCCGACACCCGAGGACCCCGATACGGTGCAAAATTCGGCACCTGGAGGCAATCCGGGGTTGGGTGAACAGACCCCCCCACCTCCGGCGTCCGTTCCTTCGGAAGTTCCTGCAGACGCACAGCCCAACCCGCCGGCACCCGAGATCCCCACTGCGAAACCCGAGCCCAAGCCCGGCAGCAAACCGCACACGGCGCGGAAGCGTTCCCCCCGCCGTCCCTCATCCGACCCGCGCAAGCCAAACAAACCGCGCGACAAGAAGCCGGCCCCGCCCGATGAGCACCCAAAGCCCGCAAGCTGTCTCTTATACACATCTCCGAGCCAACGAGACCTCTCTA
>OJGU01001076.1_pt1 | contig 11591 bp, 10 predicted proteins | sample 1594741 | NCBI WGS metagenome assembly OJGU01 (sample SAMN05416841, study PRJEB24817) | seawater metagenome | isolation source: Sea water | place: Canada:Atlantic | collected 2013-07 | reverse complement strand
GATGTAGAGAGGTCTCGTGGGCTCGGAGATGTGTATAAGAGACAGTGATTGAACTGATCGTTAGGTAGCAATTGCACCTACTATTTGCGCAGTAACTTAATGTGGCCTTGATCCCTAGGGTACATCCACCTACTTCCCAGTACTTCGAAGATGCTGAGTTTGGGTGGCTCTATGTTCATTTCCTCAAAGGTTACAACTTCAGGCCATCTTGGGATACTTACAATCGTTTCTTTAAGTTCGTTGACGGTGTTTTTAACCTTTTTGGGCGCTCTTAAAAAGCGAGCAAAAAGCTCAAAATAGCAGCAGAACAGGTAAAGCCCATAAACCCTCGAAAACATGGCGTAGTACTTATGGAAATTGGCTGTAGAGAACTTAGCGTTAGGTAGTTCTCCCCAGCCAGTTCTAAATAAGCCCATTACATCAAAATGCACTGAGCGAGAGGTAATCCTATAAAGATATTCATAGAGAACTTCTAATATGTCCCCACCTCTTTTTGCTGCCATTTGCTGCACTGGTGGTACTTTTCCTAGCCCAATATGTTGCCACCCATTCTCCTGCCATATTCTTTGCATCTCTAATTCGAGCTTGGTCAGTTCTTCTGGTTTATTGGTAGGGGGTGATATCACTCTCTGCGTTGGCCTTGCTTCTGCGAAATATTTCTTTTGGATCAGAAGGTGTTTCTGAAAGTCAATTTGCATCATTGCTGTTATTAATAGGTCTCGATCTTTAGTGGCAGCCCCTTGTATAAAATTGAGTACAATCAAGTCTTCGCAAATTCCTCTTAATGATGGGAGCCAATAGAACGAGGTATCTGAATTCTCATCTTTCCAAGCTAGATTGTTAAACTCATAACATTTTGCAAAAGCGGCACGTATTGCGTTCGAGTACATTCTGTTCTTCGCCATGTTTCCTTGGGCAAACGATTTAACGAACGGACCAAGAACAGAGAGATGCTCTAACACTGAAGACTCGAGATCCGATTTTTTGGTCTTCTTTTTCGGCATCACTGAACTCTAAGATTGCTACCTAACGCTTGGCTTTGCGGCGTTCCGGAGCGCAGCGTAGGCACGTCCGACAACAGCCATTTGTTAGCTTATTCTTGGCGAAATAGAGAACATCCAACATTCACCGCTCCATGTTTGCTGCTGCGTCCATTTGATTCTCGAGATATTCCACAAGCTCTGACATAGCCTCATCTGAGCACATAGCTTTTGAGTATGTAGAATCAGCAACAAAAGTAAGTATGCTTGGTACGGTGCTAAAAAGATGCGATCTCACGGGCGACAACTCACTTGACCAAAAATCATCCAAGAAGGTATCAATATTTCTGATTGCCTCCACCTCATCAAAAGCAGGCGCCCCACTGAATGAATAACGATTCGTTCCGGATTCAGCCAAAAGCACCGGAACTGCCCCGGCATCCGAGTGAAATGAGAATGCTTCCCCACGTTTACCAAAAGCACCATGGGCCATGAAGTTTCTCATCTGTACCCGCAGTAGTAAGAGCTTATCGTAATGACCCTTAAAGCAAGGATCATCTAAATCTAATGCTGCTCGAAATTTCTCTTTCCAGTTGGCCGCAGCCAGTTCGGCGACTTGATATCCGTTCTCTATACGCCCCCTCAGTATCGCAACATGAATAAACGCATGCTCAGACCAGCTAAAAAATGCATCGACGGCAGCCTGACCTATCCAATCGGTTTCAGAAGCAAGTTCCAAAACACCTGAATTGAGTGCTCTTAGCAGTGACTGGAGATCAGAGGAATCCTTTTCTTGCCTTAGCTCCGCACTCCGTCTCTCCGCTTCAGCCTTTTGCTCTATAAATTTATCTTTGAAAAATTGGTAACGCCCGAAGAGCCATTTGCTATGGTTGAGTACGTTAAGCCTGTTGCCCTTGGCCTCTTGTTTTGCGCGCCAATCAAAATACGGTCCTGCCAAATTTACAGCTTTCCGTATTTTATTTGCTATCAAATCCGAATCTTCTTCCTGTTGCTCATTCGGACGACCGCTCATGCGAGCACCAGGATCTCTATTTGGAGCACAAATTCGAAGCCCCATCTTTTGGTGCTCTATTGCGTAGAGCCTGTCCTGGTACCTGATTGGCACAGTCCACGCGCTTTTTTCCCACGCCCCCATCCTGGGATACTGAAGAAAATCGACGAACATGAAGTACACGAGATAATAGGGAGGGAGTCTCTTACTGCCTCTTGTCGTAGATGACAGCATCAGTGCCTTCGGCTCATGATCCGATCGAGGCTTACCCGCTGGCTCGATATCACCCAACGCATCCAGAACCTTTCGTCTTAACTTGGCGAAGTCATTTGGTACTTCTCCAGTTTTTTCGTCCAATGATTCACCTCCGGTGAGCATGAACTTCAGCAATCGAACCAGCTAACGCCTTGAATAATGGGCAGGGCTTTAGCCCTGTCCTTGATTGATTTGATTGTTATGTTTCCAAGTTATCGGGTATACATGCATTAGCAAAAAGTTGCCCAAATGATGTAAGTCTGTAACAGACTATTCGTTTTTTCTGAGTTTTGTGCCTCTTCGCATCATCTTCACTGAAATGTATCTCAACTAGACCTGGCGAATTGAATAGTTCGATTAGGTTAAGAGATACAATATGTGAGAGATACACATCTATAAAGTTCTTCGACATCAGTTCCGAAATCGGGAAAAGTCTTCTAGAAAGCTTTGGGCTATTTAGTGTGTGAACATGATGTTTCTTAGAATTCTCGGGTTGGTCGATATTGCCAAATTTCGAGTGGTCAAAAACTTTGTCTTCTTTGTTTTGATCTTTAGATATGAAATAGGTTCCAGGGTCATTTGTTATCCGTTTCATGTGAAAAAGCAACATTGCCTCATCTTCACATAGTTGCCCAATTAGATTAAAGAATGCGGGGTGGGCTTCAGCCACTCTGTTTTTGTCACATGACCTTTTAAGAAGCTCAACGTATAGTTGGGTTAACGATTCGTTGTCCTCTTGGTATTTCAATTTTTCGAGAAGCGGCAACAGCAATGATGCCGGCGGGGTAACTTGGTCATCTAATGGAATGGAATCGCTTACTTTTTTCAGATGATGTGCCAAACGATCTTGCAACAAACTCATGTATTGGATTGGTGCCGTTACAAGTCGAAAGGCTTTTACTAAGTTTGTAGCTAGCCCTCCTACTTGCTTAAGGGCATCAGACGCTCCGTCTTCGTAGACACGCTCAACAGCTTTGGGGTAGGCCTTTAGAAATTCCGCTAATGCTTTTTTCTCTTCTTCACTCATAGCTTATCGGAGCCTGTAAACATAACAGCCTGTTAATGAGGCCTACGGCCCCATAATAATTATTAGAAGGTAAACCTTATAAACATTGCCGAGTTGACGTTTATCACCTAAATGTCTGATATCCCGTCTATTCTTCTGTGCGCTTTTCGCCGTTCGCAGACTATAGGGCCAATTACCCTCTAAGGCCTTCCTCGCCCGAAGATTCGTGGGCCACGATCGAGTTTATCGGCAATTCCCGGGAATTGGAATTTATAGTCCGAAATATCGAATGTGAACTTTGTGTCACATGCCAAGCCTGCTATTTAGAGCTTGTTAGACAAATCGGCTGACTCTGACTTGAACGGCAGCAGCAATCTGGCCTCATTTCGATAATGCTCGATATGTGGCTTCTCTTCTTCCAGAAACCTGGCAATCGCATCGCGAAAGGCCTCGTCAGCAATCCAATGATTCGAGTAGGTAATAACAGGTTCAAAGCCGCGTTGAATCTTGTGCTCGCCCTGTGCACCAGAATCAAACAGTTTATAGCCGTGTTCAATGGCGTATTCCTGGCCCTGGTAATAGCAGGTTTCAAAATGCAGGAATTGATAGTCTGCTGCGCTTCCCCAGTAGCGGCCATAAAGATTTTGTGAGCCCTTGAAGAATAGCGCCGCCGCAATAGTGTGCTCGCCCTGTTGAGCGCAGACCATGAATAGTTGTTCCGGCATGGTCTGGGCGACTTCCAGAAAAAATTCGATGCTGAGATAGCCTTGCATACCGCGCATCATATAAGTGCTTTGATAGAACGTGTAAAAGTCATTCCATAATGCGTCGCTGATCTCGCTGCCTTCCAGGCGCTTGAAGGTAATCCCGGCATCGGTGACTTTCTGGCGTTCCTTCTTCAGATTCTTGCGCTTTCTTGAGCTCATGGTTTGCAAGAAATCATCAAAACTTTGATAGTCGCGATTAAACCAGTGAAATTGGCAGGCGGTGCGCGCCAGCATGTCGTTATCAGTGAAGTGGGCGTGTTCTTTCTCGGTTGGAAAAAGGACGTGCCAACTCGAGGCACGAATGAAGTCCGCGCGTTCCTCGATGGCGTTCTTGATAAGGCTGATGAGTGCTTGCGTGTCCACCTCGTCGGTGTGGAATAGTCGGCGGCCGGTGCTGGGCGTGAAAGGCGCGCTGGTGACAAACTTGGGGTAATAGTCATAGCCATACTGTTGGTAGGCATTGGCCCAGGCCCAGTCGAACACATACTCGCCATAAGAATTGGTCTTCTCATACAACGGCATGACGGCAACCAGTTCATCCAGACCCGGGTTCACCCGGCGTACGACGACATGACGAGGTTGCCAGCCACTACGCTGGGTAGTACAGCCAGTATTCTCCAGAGCATGGAGAAACTCGTAGCGCATAAAGGGGTTGTCGGTGCCGGTGAGGCTGTTCCAGTCGTCAGGCCCAATCGCAGTGATGGAGTCGACAAAGGTAACTGCGAGGTCTTGCATAGGGTTGCAAACTGCCGGCTGAATAATGGGGTGCAGGGGTCTGGTAATTTCAGTAGCATTGCGGGCAATGCCATTTTGCTGATTAATTTAACAGGTGCCGGGTGGATTCACCTAATCTGATACGACGACTGACTGATAATCGCGCGCAGCTTCGCAAGTCCGAGGCCAAGGTGGCCGACTTTGTGCTCGCCAACGCCAAAGACGTAATCAATATGCGTATTGTCGATCTGGCTAATCACACTGAAGTCAGCGAACCCACTGTGATCCGCTTTTGCCGGGCCATTGGCTTCGATGGCTTTCTGTCTTTCAAGCTGCAGCTGGCCCAGCAGCTGGGCATGGGTAGTGTCTATACCCAGTTCGCCGTGAATGACTCCGATACCGTTGCCGACCTGCGCAACAAGGTGTTCGACACCACGATTGGCTCCCTGCTTAGCGTGCGTGATGAGTTGGACCCGGATGTGCTCGAGACCGCCATCAACACCATCGCCAAGGCACGGCGGGTTGAATTCTACGGCTTTGGTGCCTCTGGCTCAGTGGCCTCTGACGCCCAGCACAAATTTTTCCGGTTGCAACTGTCCACCTCGGCTTATACCGATCCTCACATTCAGAATATGTCGGCGATTTCGCTAGGCACCGAAGATGTGGTGGTGGCAATTTCCCAGTCGGGCAAGACCAAGGCGTTGTTAGAGGGTGTGCAACTGGCCATGGAAGCTGGCGCCACTGTTATCGGCCTGGCACCAGCCGGTACACCCCTGAACAAGCAGTGCAGTATTCCTATTACGGTTAACATGAAAGAAGACTCGCAAGCTTCGACGCCGGTGTCGTCACGCATTGCACATTTGGTTGTGATCGATGTGCTGGCTACCGGTGTGGCGCGACATCGCAAGCCACTCTTGAAAGAGCACTTAAATCGCTTACAGAAATCACAGAAAGCTCTGCGCACTAGTGACCCGGATTAGCTAATACTCTCAGTGCTGCAAATGTGTATGAGTTTTCGTCTGCGAGTTTAGACTGAGATCACGAATCCAAAGCAAATACGGCCGCAATGACGAAAAATCCAAGGCCTGTCACCGAAGGGGCCAGTATCCCCGCTCGCAGGCCCAGAAAAATCATCACGGCGCCAAGCAAGCCAAGGGCTACGGCGGCCATTTTTTTAACAATGCGCTTTGTCATTTCTGAATCCCCAGGGTTGCTGATTACTCCACGGTTACTGATTTTGCAAGATTCCGCGGGTGGTCCACGTCTGTACCTTTAACAATCGCCACATGGTAAGACAATAACTGTAGCGGAATGGTAAAGACGATGGGGTCCAGTACGTCTGGTGTGTTTGGTACATGGATGGCTTTACAGTTCTTGTCGCCTTCGAAGGTGACGCTCTCGTCTGCAAACACATAGAGCTTGCCGCCCCGAGCGCTGACTTCTGACAGGTTTGCCCGCAGCTTGCCTAACAGATCATCATTGGGCGCAACCGCGATTACCGGCATGTCACTGTCCACTAACGCCAATGGCCCGTGTTTGAGTTCACCGGCCGGATACGCCTCGGCGTGGATATAGGAAATCTCTTTGAGTTTAAGTGCGCCTTCTTTGGCAATCGGGTATTGAATGCCGCGGCCCAAGAACAAGCTGTGGTTCTTGTTGCTGAACGCACGCGAGAGTTTCTTGATGGGCTTGTCGAGTTTGAGAGTGGCTTCCAGTAATTCCGGTAGTTTGGCCAGCTCATTGACAATTTCGGCTTCGGCCTTGGGTTTTAAACCATTACGCCGGCCCAGCGTAATTGCCAATATAAGAAGCAATGTCAATTGAGTGGTAAATGCCTTGGTAGACGCCACGCCAATTTCCTGGCCAGCCATGGTGAGAATGCTGATATCGGATTCCCGCACCAGCGAGCTGGTCGCCACATTACAGATAGCCAGATAGCCGGCATAGTTCAGTTCTTTGGCGTAGCTCAGAGCTGCCAGCGTGTCGGCGGTTTCACCGGACTGCGAGACAGTGACGAACAGCGTATTGGGCTGAACGATGATATCGCGGTAGCGATAGTCGCTGGCGATATCCACTGAACACGGCATCTTGGCAATGGATTCGAGCCAGTATTTACAGACATGCCCGGCATGATGGCTGGTACCACAAGCAACGATCTGTACCTGCTTGATCTTGTCGAAAATCGCCTTGGCCTTGACGCCAAACGCGTTTTCCAGAACCTTGCCCTCACTGATTCGACCCGCCAGAGTGTCACGAATCACTTGTGGCTGCTCAAAGATCTCTTTGAGCATGAAGTGCTTGTGCTCACCTTTGTCGGCCGCATCGCCACGATGCTGCACTGTGGTAGCTTCGCGCTTGACCTTTTTATTACCAGCCCAGATTTCAATCTCGGTAAGACTAACTCGGGCGATATCGCCCTCTTCCAAATAGATATAACGGTCTGTGACCTGGCCGAGTGCCAACGGGTCAGAGGCGACGAAGTTTTCGCCAATGCCAAGCCCAATTACCAGCGGGCTTCCCGAGCGAGCAACAATAAGGTTTTCCGGTTCCAGCGCATCAGTCACACAGATCCCGTAAGCGCCATGCAATTGCTTGACCGTGCGTTTAACCGCAGTCAGCAGGGGCACCTTGCCACCTTTGCGCTCCAGATGAATGAGGTGAGCGATGGACTCGCTGTCTGTTTGTGAGGAAAATTTGTAGCCGGCTGCTTCCAGCTTCTTACGAATCGATTCGTAGTTTTCGATAATGCCGTTATGCACTACCGCAATCTGGTCATGGGACAAGTGCGGGTGAGCATTGGCGTTAGTAGGCTTGCCGTGTGTAGCCCAGCGAGTATGGGCGATACCAATTTTGCCAGTGAGTTTCTGCTTGTTCACCTTGTTGACCAGCGCAGACACTTTGCCGACCGCCTTGGCCGTCTTGAGCTTATGACTACCATCATTGATCAAGGCGACACCTGCTGAATCATAGCCCCGGTATTCCAGGCGCTTGAGACCTTCCAGCAAAATTTGCGTAACTTCGCGTTCAGCGATTGCGCCTACTATTCCACACATTCTGTTGAGCCTGTTTTATAAGTATCGGGGTTAGGCATTCGGCAAACTCAGTCGATGAGCTCTAATGAGAGCCAGTATCTTTCGTCGGGCGTTTCCAGCCGGCGATGTTGCGTTGCTTGCCACGAGCTACGGCGAGGTGTTCAGAGGGCACATCGGTATTGATCGCTGACCCGGCAGCGACAAACGCATTATCTTGCAGAGCTACCGGCGCCACCAACACACTGTTAGAGCCAACGAAGACATTGTTGCCAATGACAGTCTTATGTTTATTGGCGCCATCGTAATTGCAGAAAATCGTACCGGCACCAATATTACAATTGGTGCCCAGTATCGCATCGCCTATATAGGCCAGATGGTTGGCTTTGCTACCCTCGCCAAGAGTAGACTTTTTGATTTCGACAAAGTTCCCAACCTTCACGTTGTTATGAAGTATAGTGCCAGGTCTGATTCTCGCAGTCGGACCGATAGTAACGTGTTCGCCTATCTCAGCACCGTCGATGTGCGTGCCAGCAAGAATTATTGTTCCAGCGCCTATTTTTGCGTCTTTTATGACTGTGTTAGCGCCAATTATCACATTATCTGACAGCGCTACATTGCCTTCGAAGATAACATTGCTGTCAATTTCTACATCGCGGCCGCACGTCAAATTGCCGCGCACGTCCACACGGGTTGGATCACGCAAGGTCACACCACTGCGTAGCAACGCTTCCATTTTCTGACCTTGGTAGTGGCGCTCCAACAAAGCCAGTTGCACTTTGTCGTTTACGCCCATTACTTCTTTGTCATCGCTTGCTTGCGTTGCCGTCACCTTACAACCTTCTTTGGCTGCCAACGCAACGATGTCTGTCAGGTAATATTCTTTCTGCTCATTGTTGTTGCCGATCATGTTCAGCCAACGCGCCAATTTGGCCGCCGGAATTGCCATGATGCCAGTGTTTATTTCATTGATGAGTAGTTGCTGCGCATTGGCATCGCGGTGCTCGACGATTGCTTCCACTTGCGCAAGGTCATTGCGAATAATCCGCCCGAGACCATGGGGTTCGGGTGTAACAACAGTTAGCAGGGACAGAGTATCCGGACCGCATTGCGCGATGAGATCTTGTAGTGTGGCTTCGCTGATCAGGGGTACATCACCAAACAGCACCAGCACCTGATTGTCGTCGGTAGTGATATCAATCTCACTTATGGCCTGTTGCACGGCGTGGCCCGTGCCAAGCTGTTCGGACTGGGTTACCCAGTTCAAACTGCTCAATGGGCTATTGGCGAAATGGGCTTCGATAGCGTCGGCGCCAAACCCCACGACCACATGCATATTATTGGGGTTGAGCTTGCTGGCGGTGGTCAACACGCGCTCAAGCATGGCTTGGCCGCCAATACTGTGTAGTACCTTGGGCTGACTTGAGTACATGCGAGTACCTTTACCCGCCGCTAAAACGACAACTTCCATATTCTGCTTAGTGCTCTTCAGGTTGATACGTAGCTCAAAAGAGTACCAAAAAAAAAGGTAGCTAGTGCTACCTTTTTCTTACGCGTTTGATCACCAGGATCAGTGCGAATTATTTACAGCTTTTTCAACTGGCGCAGGGCACGCAGTTGCGCTGAAGCTTCCGCCAATTGAGCAGCTGCGGATGAGTATTCAAACTCGGCGCCTTGGTTGGCAATGGCGCGTTCAGCATCGGCCTTGGCTTCCAGTGCCGCTGCCTCGTCCATGTCGTCCGCGCGCAGAGCCGTATCAGCCAGTAGTGTTGCCACTCCGCGCTGTACTTCAAGGTAACCGCCGGAGACATAAAATACTTCTTCTTCACCACCTTCCAGGATCAGGCGAACCGGTCCGGGAATCAGGCCAGTAATCAAAGGTGCGTGACCAGGGGCAATACCCAAATCGCCCAGTGTGCCAGCGGCAACGACCATCTCAACTTCACCTGAGAAGATACTTTGCTCTGCGCTCACGATGTCACAATGCATTGTTGAAGCCATTTAGTCTGTTCCTTTACGCATCAAGCGTGTATTTCGGTTGGCTGCGTCGTTGACGACACAGCACTTGATCAGTCGAGTAATCAGAAGTTAAGTCAGGCAAAACCTGTCTCTATTTGTTCTTCAGTTTCTCAGCTTTCTCTACCGCTTCTTCGATGGTACCTACCATGCTGAAGGCCTGTTCTGGCAGGTGATCGTAGTCGCCCGCAAGAATGCCTTTAAAGCCGGCAATCGTGTCTTTCAGAGATACGTACTTACCAGGTGCGTTGGTGAATACTTCCGCAACGGTAAACGGCTGGGACAGGAACTGGGAGATCTTACGCGCGCGGGCAACAGTCTGCTTGTCTTCTTCAGACAGCTCGTCCATACCCAGAATCGCAATAATGTCTTTCAATTCTTTATAGCGCTGCAGTACGGTCTGTACGCCACGCGCTGTTTCGTAATGCTCGGTACCGATAACCAGTGGGTCGAGCTGACGTGATGAGGAATCCAGTGGATCCACCGCCGGGTAAATACCCAACGAGGCGATATCACGTGACAGTACAACCGTCGCATCAAGGTGAGCAAACGTGGTTGCCGGTGACGGGTCAGTCAAGTCATCCGCAGGTACATACACAGCCTGGATCGAAGTAATAGATCCGGTCTTGGTGGAAGTAATACGTTCTTGCAGGGCGCCCATCTCTTCGGCCAGTGTTGGCTGATAACCTACCGCAGAAGGCATACGGCCCAGCAGTGCTGATACCTCGGTACCGGCCAGTGTGTAACGGTAGATGTTGTCAACGAACAACAGTACGTCACGGCCTTCGTCACGGAATTTCTCCGCCATGGTCAAACCAGTCAGGGCAACACGCAGACGGTTACCGGGTGGCTCGTTCATCTGACCGTAAACCATCGATACTTTTGAGTTGCTGAAATTCTCAACGTCAACAACGTTGGATTCCTGCATCTCGTGATAGAAGTCGTTACCTTCACGAGTACGCTCACCAACACCGGCGAATACAGAGAAACCACTGTGTTCGATTGCGATGTTACGGATAAGCTCCATCATGTTTACGGTTTTACCTACACCGGCACCACCGAATAAGCCAACTTTACCACCTTTAGCAAACGGACATACCAAGTCGATAACTTTGATGCCTGTTTCAAGTAGTTCAACTGAACTTGATTGATCTTCATAAGTAGGCGCTTCACGGTGAATAGACATACGCTCTTCTTCACCAATAGGGCCTGCTTCGTCGATTGGGTTACCCAATACATCCATGATACGGCCAAGAGTAGCCTTACCAACTGGAACCTGAATAGCTTCACCAGTATTTTCTACTGCTAAACCACGGCGCAAGCCATCAGTCGTACCCAATGCGATTGTACGCACTACGCCACCACCAAGTTGTTGCTGCACTTCTAGGGTCAAACCTTGCAGATCACCTTCAGTGATACGCAATGCGTCATATATTTTTGGAACCGAATCTTGTGGAAATTCAATATCCACAACGGCGCCAATGATTTGGACGACCTTACCTTGACTCATGTTAATTCCTCTTAAATTCTAAAACCTTTGCCTACACCGCAGCCGCGCCGCTTACAATCTCACTGATCTCTTGTGTGATTGCCGCTTGACGTGCCTTGTTGTATATCAGTTGTAAGTCATCAATTAAGTCACCTGCGTTATCTGTGGCCGCTTTCATCGCGACCATACGAGCAGCTTGCTCGGACGCAGCGTTTTCAACTACGCCTTGATATACTTGAGACTCGATGTAACGAACCAATAACGTATCCAAAATCTGTCTCTTATACACATCTCCGAGCCCACGAGACCTCTCTACATCTCGT